>Ga0206123_10000909_pt1 | contig 28589 bp, 18 predicted proteins | sample Helgoland_Spring_2_FD_160086 | JGI IMG/M metagenome (GOLD analysis project Ga0206123, IMG submission 160086) | Pelagic subsurface seawater microbial communities from Kabeltonne, Helgoland, North Sea - Helgoland_Spring_Bloom_20160316_1 | ecosystem: Environmental > Aquatic > Marine > Epipelagic ...
TTTAAATTTAAAAATTTTATTAAATATTTTTTTTTTTTCATCGGATAAATTAATATCTAAAGAATTCATTGTAGTTAAAATTATAATTACATTTTCTGATAAATTATACAATTCATCTATAAATTTTTTAATTAAAAAATTTTTAATATTAGTATAATATTTTTTTTCGTTATTTAATAAATCTACCTGAAATTTTAAATAACTGTTTGTATTATTTAAATTTAAATTTTTATTGTATTCATAATCCATATAAATTGAGTTAATTAATTGAATATTTTCTTCTATATTATTAATAATTTCATTTAAATTATTTGTAATACTATTTATATTATTAATTTTATTATCTATATCTTGTTTATTTATTTCCATATAATATATAAAAGATAATTTTTAAAATGTATTAAAATTTAGGGGAGATAGATTATAAATTTTAATTAAGTAAAAACCTAACTAATAATAGTTATAATTTAGTACAAATTATAATTTTATATCTTTTATATAAAAGATATAAATATATATATATATAAATATAAATGAGTTGGACATCAGATATTCATACCGAATTGCCAATACAAGTTTTTGATAATATACTTCCTAAAACTGTTCCACAAATGTTTCATCAAACTGCTAAAAAATACTCCAATCATATTTCTGTATCGTGGAGAATTGACAAAAATTATATAGAAAATAATTTACCTTCTTATTATCAATTGGCAACTACAGTCGATAGTAAATGGGATAGTATGACGTGGGCACAATTAGAAAAGCAGGTCTATATTTTTGGAGGCGCATGTATCGCAAGTGGACTGAATTCTAAAGATGTTGCAATTATAATGGGATTTAATTCACCTCAATGGTTAATAGCTTTTCATGGCACAATTCAGGCTGGGGGAGTAGTGGCGGGGAGCTACCTAACAAATAAACCAGATACGTGTAGATATTTAGTAAATAATTCTAACGCAAAGTTAGCTTTTGTAGAATCGTGGAATCAAGGTATTAAATTTTTAGATGATTTAGAAGATAGTAACAGTAGTTTAGAAACAATAATTGTATGGAATATGGATGAAAATTTGGAAGACGAAATTAAGCAACTCAATAATTCTAATATAATATCTTTTAAAGAGTTTATGGATCTAGCGCCTAAATTAGATAAATGTATTGAAAACGTGGGGGAAACAGAAAGTTTACTAAAACCAGGCGAATGTTGTGACTTAATATATACTTCTGGCACAACGGGTAATCCAAAAGGTGTTATGCTTAGTCATGATAATCTTACGTGGGATGTAAGTGCTTCTGTTGCATTAATAAAGAAATATACTAATAGTAATATGGGACAAGAACAAGTATTTCTTTCATATTTACCATTAAGTCATATTGCTGCTCAAATGTTAGATATAATATTTTCGTGTTATACAGGTGGGAGTATTTGGTTTGCTACACCAGATGCTCTTAAAGGAGGTCTACTACCACTTCTTCAACAAGTAAGACCCACATTATTTTTTGGTGTTCCAAGAGTTTGGGAAAAAATAATGGATTCTATTAAAGCAAAATCCGCAGAGAATTCGAGTATTAAAAAAAAAATTGGGAATATGGCAAAATATGTAGGATTGACTGTTAATATGAAATTGGCAAACACGGCTGGTAATTCGCGAGGTTGGTTTTACTATTTAGGAATTTATTCTCTGTTTAATAAAATAGTTTATAAAAAATTAAAAATTCTACTAGGATTAGATAGATGTGCGTTTTTTGGAAGTGGAGCAGCACCTATAAGTCCTGATACTCTGTCTTTTTTCTGGAGTTTAAATATTCCTATTGTAGAAGGATTTGGTATGTCAGAAACTTCGGGAATTTCTAGCATGTGTCTATTTCCAAAACAAATTCGTATGGGCTATTCTGGAATGGAGATATCTGATGGATTAGTTAAAATTGGTGATAATGGTGAAATTTTACTTAGAGGTCGTAATATAATGATGGGATATTTAAATAATTCAGAAAAAAATATTGAGACATTTACTTCTAACAGATATTTAAAAACAGGAGATATTGGGATATTGGAAAAATCTCCATTCGGAGATGTTAATTTATTAAAAATAACTGGGCGAATTAAAGAACTTATTATTACTGCGGGGGGAGAAAATATTGCCCCAGTTCCAATCGAAAATACTATTAAAACTGCCTGTCCACTCATTAGTAATGTAATCTTAATTGGAGATAAACGAAAGTTCTTATCAATTTTAGTAACTCTTCGTGTAGTAATAGATCCAGATACAATGGTTGCGTCAAATGAATTAGACAATAACTGTCTTATTGAATTAAAAAAATTAGGGTCTGATTCCAAAACGGTCGAAGAGGCAAAAAATGAAGATATTATTCATCAAGCGATACAAAAATCTGTTGATTACTATAATAATAATGCGGTATCAAATGCTCAAAAAGTACAAAAATATGTTATTTTAGATAGTGATTTTACAATCGCAGGTGGTGAATTAACAGGCACTCAAAAGATTAAACGTAATATAATTTTAGAAAAATATGAAACAGAAATAGAAGATATGTATAAATAAAGATTATACAATATGATTATATTTATAAACAAATCTTGATTTAGTAAGTAATCATTTAAGCAAGGATTGTCTACCAAATAAATTTAAACTATAGGTATTTTTAGTTATAAAAATAGCTGTTATATTTAAGTTAAATATAACAAGTATTATAGGTATATTTAAGTTAAATATAACAGTGGTTTATGGATATCTCTACTATTCTAAACCAAACCCTGGATTAAAAAAATCATATGTAGGTGTTGCACTTATAGCATCCCACCAATCATCAGTACCATCATCATTTATAACCCACATACTAATACTTTGAAAATACTCGAACTCGTTCTCTATCTCGTCCCCCAAATTTTGCTCGGCACTTATTATCGTAGGAATTAATTTTTTGATATTATCTTCAAAAAACAACGTATTTTTATATACATCTGCTAGACTGGAATGTGGGTGAAGAACAGTCCATTCTGCTTCGTCAGCCCCGTTTTGTTTAATTTCATCTGAGTCCGACCTTATCCCTCCAGTATTTGAATCAGGGGAAAGAAGAAACCAATCAGGGTGCTTATTCTTTGTTGTAAGATACTCTTCTAATCCTATATCCACTGAATCTCGATACCTATATGTCCAGTAGGTACCTTGGCTTTTATCTTCCCAAGTTCTATAGCTTTTATCGTCATCCTTAGTTCCTCGTAATTTTGTAACTTTTACATTAATCGCAGGTAAGTGCCATCCACTAATATCTGTTTTAAAAAATTCACAGTTGCAAAATATTTTTCTAATATTATTGACTTCATTGCTGCTTTCGAGTGGGAACCACTCACTAATATCTCCACTAAACTTGTTGGTAGGCGGATATGATGGGCGTTTTAAGGATATATTTGACGCGTTATCGCTGATTTCTAATACGGTGGGTTCTTCCTCAGAAGCAGCAAACATATATGACATATCTTCTATTTTATAATTTATTTCTTTGTTAAACCAATTACCTATACCTGAAACATTATCACCATTATTAAATTCAGTGGCATTATAAAACATATAGGACATATCACGCACATTTTTAACGTCCCAATTTGATAAATCTTGATTGAAATCACGTGCTCCATAAAACATATATGACATACCACCTTCTAAAATTTGATGTTGTTTCTTAGCACCTTCCTGCCACGTTTTTGTAGGATAATGTTTTTTGTAATGTTGTTGTCTTTTATGTTTCCGCGCTCCTGTAGTATATTCTCCATCATTGGTTACCCTATATTTGTTGTCGGATTCATTTTCCCATATTTGTAATTTCTCAGAAGGAGAGATAGTTAATTCTTTTATTAGATTTTCATGTCTAGTTGTATTATATTTACCTTCAACATCTCCAACATCCCATCCTCCTATGGGTTGATTAAAATTTAGCGCACCATTAAACATACCGCTCATATTTTTAACCTTTGACACATTCCAACTATTATCTGTTGTTTCTATCGGTTGATTAAATTTTTCACAAAAACAAAACATTTCTTCCATAGTAGTTACATTACTAGTATTCCATTGTGTAATATCGGAATTAAAATTAAAAGCACGGGAGAATGTTTTTCTCATACTGATTACGCCAGATGTATCCCACTTCTCTATATTTTTAAAATGATCAATCGTATTATCTGTGTCGCTTTTAGGGGCTGGGAACAAATTGAATAGGCCTTTAATGTTATCTTCAGTGTACATAGCAAGTATTTTATTTATGTTATTTCTATAAGTACTAAACTCTGTTATGTATTCATTATAGATTTTGCTACTATATTTTTCCTGAAGGGTTTGGGTTGAAGAAGGATCATTAAAAAGTTTATGTATTTGATTAGCGATACTAATTAGACGTGATGTATTGTCCGCTATATAATTTTCTATTCCAGAATCGTCCATAGTATAAAACATATCACCATTCATTAATAAAGTTAAAAATTCTTCATATGTATAGTCTTCATTATCGGATATATCGTTAATTGTATAATTTATGTAGTCAATTTTTTTAAATAAATATTGGTCACTACTACTAATAGTTCTTTTTTCTTCTGGATTACTACTATTTCTGCTATGCATGAATAATTCATCAAAATTTGTATTTTCTAAAATTTGAGGTTGACTTTCGTTAATAGGTAATTTACCATTAAAATATTTAAATAATCCTCCTTTTTTAGATAATGGCACATCTCCCCAGTCTATTATTTCAATCTCTTTATCCGCATAATTAATTTCTGTGTTCTCTATCATTTTTTTTTTGTCTTTTAGTTCATTATTAAACCAGGTTCGAAAATTTGTTTGTCTTATTTCAAAATCTGCGAATGTTTCTTTTTCTGGACTATGATCACTCTTTATATCTAGCTTAGTCATATATAATTCATCTAGTAAGTCGCTATTATAATCTAATTTAGTATTATTAACATCCAAATGATGCAATGAGAATCCGTCCGTTTTACTTTGATTGAGCAGTTCTTCGTTGACTGTCCATTGAACAGTACATCTTGTATAACTAATTTTTTCGGGTTTTTTTTGTATTATTCTTTCTTGTAATTTTGTTGTTGTAAAGTCATTGTCTAGAAGATTATATAATCCTCCATTACCTAACCATAATCCATTATAATCATCTTTACTTTTATTTGGAAGTTCTATGAAATCAGTTGTGTTTGTCGACTCGTCTACCTCAGTTTTAATATCAACATTAAAACTGTTATCACCATTTATAATTAACATTGGTGGATCCTTGTTGCTATCCATATATTTATTGTTTACCTTATAAATTAGAGTTCCGCTTGGTATCAATGCTTGTATTGTGTCCATATGGACATCCTCATCATTATCATCTTTAGCCGTAAATATTCTTTTAGAATTTGGATCAGTTGATATTACACTGTGAGTTGTATTATGAGGGACAACAATTTTTAAACCTGGTACAATTGTGTATTTTTTGCCTCCAACACATAAAATATCAGGAGGAGATTTAGCATCACTTTCAAAATAAGTTATGGTCGTATTTCCTGTTGTTTTTTTTCCCGTAGATGCCACACAATCTGTATGCTTCTTACATGGTCCTTTTTCACATCTCATTGATTTATTATTTTTATTTACTTCTGGATTTTTCATTTATATTATAAAATAAGAAAATAATAATAAGATTTTATTATTTTCTTATTCGGGATATTATTCGGGATATTATTCGGGATATTATTCGGGATATTATTCTTGTTGTTACAATAATTCATTAAAAATCTAACATTTATTTTATATTGTGTGTTTCAATAAATTTTTTTGGTAACAGTTCTAATTTATGATTATTTAATTTTTTAAAACATTTTGATATAGTTACTTCTGATATTTTGCAAGCACTCGCCACAGTTTTTTTTGTAATAGGATAATTTAATAAATTAATGACTAAAAAAATTGTTCCAGCCGCAATAGAAGGGGATGTATTATCCATAACAATATTATGATTTGAACTAATCGATTTAACAGCAACAAATTCACAAACATATTTAATATCATCTATTATCTGTAAATTAGAACAAAAACGTTCTATATAGTCAAGGGGATTAGATGCATTATTTTTAGTAATTTCTATATTATTTAAACGAAATATTTCCTTAAATTTTTTACACCCTTTGGTCATATCTTGTATATTAATATTAAATATTGCCGCTATTTCTTTTGTACTTCTTGGAACTCTTTCTTTTTTACACGCCATATATATACACGCCGCAATTAATCCATTTCGATTAGAACCGCGGTGAATACTTTTTTCACTTATTATTTTATAATAGGCTTTTGCCTGTTCTATTATAATATTAGGAATACCTTGAGATTTTGATTTACTTGCGATTTCGGTAAATACTTTTAATTGACTTCTTTCTTTATATGGCATAGAATTCCATATATTATATTGTATCATTTTTTTAAAACTAACGGATGAATTAGTACTAATAAGTGAACCTAGAGAAGATTCTGGTAATAAAATGTTTGTAGGCATACCAAGTCTTTCAGGATTGGTTGATTTATTATCAGAATCCCCATAATATCTATATTCTATATCTTCACTTAATGTTTTATTCTGGAAAATTCCACAACAAGAACAGTAATAATTACCATCCTCATAGACTAAACTATTTATATTACAATGTATACAATAATTACTACTAGGACTAGTATTAATACTGGAACTTGTAATTTTACTAATATCTTTATTAATAATTGTATTAATAATATTGGGTTTTAAAGATTGTTCTTCATCTTTAAATGAAGAAAATATGTCAAACATATCGGTCATATTTAATAGTTAATATTTAATATTTAATATTTAATATTTAATATAAATCAAATTTAACTAAATTGATCATTATTATTTTTTAAATTATATATCTGAATACTTTAAGAAAAATAACTATTATTTTTAGATATAGATTCTATATCCAATGAAATAAGTTCTTTTTGTTGATTTAAATAGCCTTCCACGCGAGCCTTATTAAAATTTATATGATAAATTTCAGAAACTAATTCTTTATCTTTAATATAATTATATGGAAGCATAATATATCCAGATTGTCCAAAATTTTTACCAAATGATAATTGTACTATAAAACACTCTATATTATCAATATATCCTACTAATAAACCAGTTAACCCACCTAATCTTTTATCTGTTTTAAAATCTGGGATCCATAATTTATCAATAATTTTATTGATATCACAATACAACGTTATTCCTATAGCTATAATAATCTCATTTTGTAATAATTGTTTCACTAACTTAATACAATTCTCTACACGATATATATTTATAAACTTATAAGGTTCAGCCTTTTTATAACACTCATAATCAGGAATTTTGTCTAAATTATCGGATGTTGTTTTAAAATCATTTTCGGAACAAACCCCGAAATGTTCAATAGATTTAAATATTACTTCATAAGGTAATAATGAATCCACATTTTTATAAAAGGCACAATTTTTATAAATAAATAATAAAGATGGTGGAAATACACTTAGTTTATTAACAGTTAATTGATAATTTAATAAGGATGCTATTGTAGCAATTGGATGTAGGGGTATTTGACCAACATCAATAATTGGTGGACAGTTATTTCTCAAATCTATATAATGTTTATCTTCATTATAAGCTATATTGCTATATTTATTGATAGTGTCTTCTGTAATAATATCATATTCTTTCATTGGAAATGATGGTATCCAGTTATATGATGATTTAAAATAATCTTTATTTTTAGAATCTTTCACTTGTGCTTGACTTTCACTATTTCCCATTCATATAAATAAAGTTACTAATTTTAAATATATATTATTTATAAGAATAATTATTTATTAGAATAATTATTTAATAAGAATAATTATATAATAATTATATAGATTATTATATATATATATATATATATGTGGGATAAAATTTATAATCCAATAACTAAGAGAAAAGTATTTCTTAAAAGTAAACTAGGAAAAGATATATTAAACAAATATTTATCTCAAATTGGGGGTTCATCGCAAATTCTGGAATCGAGAAAAACACTTTTTCCACGAAGGGGATTAAGTGCTATATTAAAAAAAGTGTCAAGTAATTTTAATGAAGATAATATAGATAAGTGGTACGCATCAATGAAACCTTGTTTTAAAAAAGCAAATATAATAGAAACTACGGATTTAATTAAAATGATGTCTCTAGAAAATCCAAATAAATACTCAGACCCATTTAAAAATAATCTACCCTGTGGTAACATAACCAGGTCAGGGTTAGGTAAAAAATCTATACTATTATTGAATAATGAAGTTATGTTAGAAATATTAATAAGGGTAGCTAGACTGCACCCAGTACATTATTCAGATAAATGGCCTAGTAAAATGCTTACTTGTTTTAACCTATCTGGTATAACTACATTGTATAAATTTATACAAATGATGAAAATGGATGATCCTAATACTATAGGGTCGCCGTTTTTGGATAATTCGAGATGTCAAGATGGGGGTATTAGTAGGCCAAAATTGGGTAAAAAAACAATAGCCTTAATAAGAAACGTATTGAAAAATCCTGACTCAGAAAAAAAAAATTATTCAGAGTCTAAAATAGTGCGAATAAGAGATGTTCCATCTATTATGACTAGAGGACTTTATAATAATACAATATTTGGAAATAAGTTATATTCCAATAGAGTTCAAGAACTATTTGAAACTGATGAAAATCCACTAGATTTTTTAATAAAAACATTTTATTTTAATAACAGCACTTCTGGAACTATTATGGAACAAAATCTTCAAAAGTTAAATAATATTGCTTTTATAAAGCCAGTATATGGGGAACAACAACGGGGTGCGGGTATTGCTACAAATGTAAAAGAGATTAAAGATCATATTAGTAAATGGTTAGGATTTAGAGATTGGGTTATGATGGAATATATTTATGATCCATTATTAATAAAAGGATCCGTTTTATATCCTTGTTTAAAAGAATCTTTTAAAATACCTTCTCCTAAGGGGAATCGACATCATTTTTTTTCTAGAGAAGGATTTTATAAGGTTCATTTAAGAATTTATGCCACAGTAACCTATGTATCAAGCAAACAAGCATTCAATATATATTTATATGAAAGATATACATATAATACTTCTCCCCAACCATATAAATTAAAACTATGGAATAGTTTAGACAAATCTTTAGCAGCTATAGTTGGTAAATGTTTAATTAAAAATGAATGGGAAAAAACTATAAATGGGGAACCTATACAACTAAGTCATTCCCGTATAATTGATTATACGCCCAATAATTGTGATAATAGAGCTTGTCAAATTACTGGGGAATATTTTTATAAAACAAATAATTTTGATACCTCTGGTGTAGATGATAAATATTATTGTGAAACTTGTGTTAATAGAATATGGCGGAGTTCTCCTGGAAGGAATGTAGGGTCAGATTGGAATATAAGTGGTGGGATAAGGATGGGAGGAAGTGGAATGGAATTACAGGAATTAGTAAGTAGATACAGTGATAATCAAAATTTTAAACCAGAACTTAATAATATAAAATTAAAAACAATTAGGGATAAAATAACGAATGCATGTACCTTATTATTAAAAGGATGTTTTACAAACCCCTCTACAGAATCTAATCCACGGATATATGCGTTTTGGCCTGAAGCCGGGGCTGGAGGTGACTCGGGAGAGGGGCCAAGTTTTTATTCAGATATAGTACCAGATAGTGATAAATTAAATAGTGATATTAAATTTCATAATAATATTAGTTTTGATTTCTTAATAGACTCTAAGTATGAACCTAAGTTTTTAGAAATGAATAGAGCTACAGGTATGGCAACTGTGCCATTTCAGTTGTCAGCACAAAATGATATTAAGCAGTATGATACTCCAGGTACTAAAAATTGTGCGGAAGATTTTAGTGCAGAATTATACTGGATTGTGACACAATCATTTAAACCGTCAAATATGATAGTAGATATCGATACAGAAGTAGAAAAAGTTATAAATATGCTAAATAATATAGTAATATATATGAATTGTGGAGAGTTAGCAATGTCTATTATAAAAACTTTTGAGATAAATAAGATAAGTTTAGAATATATAGTTTCTAATCCAACGCAATGTAAAGATATGTTAAAGACAAACATATTTAGTAAAATTCCTTCCAAATCTATGATAAATAAGTTATCAAATTATGTTGTAGAAAATATTATAAGTAATCGAGGTATACCTAGAAATGATACAGAGGTAGAAGGTCATCCCTGGGATGATACAGAAATATACCCTACGTGTTGTTTATGCGATAAATGTTTATTTATGCGATACACTCTTTCTAGTAGATTTATGATGAAGCATAAAAATATTGATACAATGTTTGATAGTATCCTTAATCCAAACTTAAATGATTATATTAGTACTAATCAAATTATAGTTCATAAAGATATATATACTAAATTTTACAGTAATATTTATAAACATATTTTTAGAGAAATGTCGGGAATTGATAATATTTTTGTTGGAAATATATGGAATCCTTTGTTCTCTGTAACAAGAAAACCTGATATAGCTTGGAATAGTTTTGATAACTTAGAAGGATATCCTAATTCTTGGACATTAGGTTCTGTAAATTCTCACACAACGGGTTCTCTAAGATATATGCATAATGGTGATACGCATCATCCACCTGTTGAGTCAAATGTGTATATAGATGAGACCTCGATACGTGATAATTATACACATGTTTCATCTGCTTGGTACGGTGATTCATACGATAAAAATTCAAATAAAAGTGGATTAATTCAATCATTAATAATAAGGGGTATTGTAATGGAGAATGATTATAACTGGATAAATAATAGTGTAGGAGTTTGTAGTCCCGATATAGGTTGTAATAATCGTGGAACCGAACGAAAATACAAAAATATAGATGATACAAAGAAACATCTGCAAATATCAAAAACATTCGTAGCAAACTATAATAGTAAAAAAAAAAATTTATTGATATGGGTAGATGCTGATAGAGGTAGGTATGAAGGACATCTGGGATTTTTTAATTGGAAGAATTCAGAAAAAACTCCGGAAAGTCTATGTCCAAATAAGTCAGATGGTAAAAATATATGTTTAGATACTGAACAAAAACATACTACAGCACATAAAAATTTTGATTTATGGGAATAAACTAAAAAATTTAGGTCATTCGTTATATGTCTCAATTATAATATCTAATTTAGTGTCATCTATACTAATTGATTTAAATTTATTTTTAAGCATAGTGTAATAAACTATATTTTTACAATCAAATCTATATATACAGGGTTCCAATAATCTTTTTTCTTCCATTAATAATAATACATGTTTAGTAATAATTTTTTTTGATAGAAGTCGGGTTAATATCTCCGATAAATTTTTTACCAAATCGTTATTTGAGTATGAAGCAATAACTGTATTTTCTTTATAAGTTAAAAATATATGGTCTGCGCCATTATTAATTGAGTCAGGAGTTGTCATTGAGTAAACCATCGATTTAATAAAAACATATCAATAAATATGGAATCAAATATTAATTCTATAATAAAAATATATATTATAGAATTAATCAAAATATAGTATTAATCAGAAAAATAGCTAGTTTCGTACTTATGTAATTTATTTTTATACTTAGGTAATAATTTTTTATATTTATATCCAACTGAACCACCTGCTGTCATTTTTATAGTATTTAATACTGGAATATCTGGCTTAGTATATGTGAATGATTTATATGTTCTTTTCTTAACTGAAGGCTCTATATATATTTTAACTATATCTAAAATCTTATGTTCTGATAATTTTGTTAATTTTTGTATTTTTGTTAAAAATAATTTCCATTTCCACATTTCTAATATACTTTCTTTATAAATAGATGGTTCCAACATTTTGTGTTCCACTAAAATATTTAATATTTTTTTATTTATATGTTTTTCTCTAATTAATTTCGTTAAAATTTTAGATAACCCAGGGATGTATTCATTATTAGAACTATATTTAGCAAACGCGTCGTTTTTACTAGTAAAAACGACAGATATGTGGTCTGCTCCATTATTTAATGAATAGAACTGTTTCTCTATACTAATAGGGATTATATCTTTAGAAACTTTAGTAGATCCCCCAGATTGCCATCCCGGAACATTCCAGTATGGTAATACTTCACCATAAGTATTATTAAATATTTTTTTAATCCATAAATATTTATTTGGGTCAAATTCTATAGTTCTTTTTATATTTGTACTTTTTACAGGATTATTTTTAATTTTAGTTGCCATTAATTCAGGCTGTGTTTTATAATATCCAGCCCAGGAATTCGGTGTTGGCAAACATCTACTAGGAGCAAAATATAGGTTTGTTTCGTCTCTAAATTCGTTAATATCCCAGTCAGTATCATTAATACTTGAACGGTTAGTAGCGAATATTCGGGGCGACGTACCATTATTATAATCTCTAACGCACGTATCAGTTAATTCGTTTTTATAACAATTTTTACACTCATTATCTAGATAATTATCATCCATGATTCCAGGCAAATATCCATTCTTTCTCCTAGTAAACATTTTATAAGATTGCCATTTATTCCATAGGTTTTCTTTAGTTAGCATTTTTTCATGTTTGATTTTTTCGGTGGGATTTTTAAATATACCTTTATGCCAACTCGTTTGGTGCAACCCCACGATCCACTCCTCCGCCCCAATCCTCCAAGTTTTTGTATAGCCCGGATTTAAGTCTATATATGATAATTTATTAATTAAATCATCTCGGTAAAATTTTGTGCGGATTGTGCGCAGGCCTAAATCTGTTTGCCATTCATGGTCTTCTAAATTTACTGATGTTTCATAATTATATGTATCCGGATTAATACTATATATTGAAATGTGTTCCAGTATATTTTGTGATATTGCTTGGTCATAGTTTATGTAATCTCCTTTACCAGGAACACTGTCTTTAGGAGCCCCTAAAGATCCATTCCCATAGTAATAATTTGTAGCGTTTTTAATCATATATTTTAGTGTCCACGAATCACCTGTTAGTGATTCATATATTTTACATAAAGTAGAAATTATTATAGATCTTTCGGGTTTTCCGTATTGATGTATAAAGAATCCACTGCTAGGTATATAAAGTTGGCCAAAAGTTCTTGGATTAATTCCTAGTGATGTTTTCGCGTGTGTACCACCTATGTAAGTATCATAACAAGAAGTGTATAAAGGTATTGCTCTTATACCATAACTTAGTTTTAAAATATAATAAGTTGGCGAAAATTGTAATGATTTTAATTTACTTTCATTTTTCCAAGATTCATATAAAGACATATTTAAAAACATTATATTTTGATATATATTTATTAATGCCTGGATATAAGATGAATTTAGCGTAGAGTGTCCTATACGTATTTCGATTGTTCCAAGTCCACCTTCTTTTATATTTGTTAGGTTAGTGGCTACATATCTTGCTCCTCCCCTTTCCCATAGGCCTACTTCGGTGGATGATGGATTAATTAGTCTCTTTACAATTTGTAAATTAGTAAGGGTAAGAATTTCAGTATATGTAAATATACTTTGAATATTTTGAGACCAAGAAGATTGAGCTCTATATGGTGGCTGAAATGAATAGATTAATGGTTCGAATAACCAAAATAATTTTATGAATCCAGCAAGTAAATATAACTCACGCGAACCTAAATCTGTATAATTTTTTCTCCAGTTTATATCTGGATATGAAAGATGTATATGAAACCCTGCTCCTCCTCCGGGAACTGCAGTAACATTTTGGTGTGATTTCAGCTGTGTACACACATTGTCTATCAAAATTGAACCAAATGGAACAAATTTTTCAGAATATTTTGTTGTACTGGGATTATATACTTTTGCGTATGATACATATTGATTATTTAGTACTGGTGTAACCATTTCATTTCCATCATAAAATCCTATACGACTGATACTTCCATCGGTTTCCGATCCAGTAGTACTTTTAAAATTATGATTAGGTTTTAATTTACTTAAAACTACCTCTCCTTGCTGTTCTGGACCTTTATCTGTTGATTTTGTTAGATCTATTTGAAGATCGTCTAGTATAGGAGTTATAAACGTAGCATTATAGGCAAGGCTGGTGTTCCAGGGCATTGTAGTATCATAAATTTTCTTTTTTTGTTGACCTATATTTGATAAAATAAGTTGCGCATCGTTAAAACCTGTACTACGCAACGTGGATGGGACAAATTTCTGCTTGGCATTACCATTTATATCACATATATCTGAATTTCGTATTAAGTTCATATTCCACATTGTTAATCCCATATGGTGTTCTTCAAAGCATACACTACTGTCATTTTCAATTTTAATTGGACCATCACCCCAGTTACAGGGTAATCCCTTGTTAGTAGTTGTTCCATACTTTTCAGAAGTTTCTATAAAAAAAGATGAATATACGTTAAAATTATCTCTCATGTTATGATCACTAATTTTTAAAGCTTTGCCATTTTTTCGACTACTTCTAGAAAGTGTATACTCGCATTCCTGGAATAACATTGGTCCAATTTTACATAAACCATCAAAATTTTTTCTCCATATATCTATATTTTGGGATAACATGCAACTATTAATTCTATGCGCCATAACATATCTATTAGAACTTGATAAAAATTCAAGTTCAATCCCATAGTTTCCGTCTAATCCCGGACTATTATATAGAGTGCTTAAAATTTTATCTATATCTTCTTCGTAATTACGTGGACGTTCAGCTTCCGGTAGCCATCCTCTTGTTTTTCTTTTTTTTAAATATTCTGCCTCTAATTTCTGACTATCACTCGCATTATAAATACTGCGTACGTTACTTGAAAATGTACTAAAAGGTTTCCCAAAAAAATTTACTTTCGCCCGTTTATTTAAAAACTCTTTATAATTTAATTGCAATATATAAAAAAAGTTAAATGTTTTTTTAACGTCTTCCAAAGTTGTATTCATATATATATATATATATATATATATTTATTTAAAATATAATTATTTTATTTTAAATAATAATATATATTATAGTATGTACAAAAGTATATTTAATCCAAAAAGTAAAAAAAATATTAAACTTAACACTTTAAAGGGAAAATCGATTTTAAAAAAATATATAAAAAAAGGAGGATGGTTATCAGAAGATCCTAATATCGAAGATTTAAAAATAGATAGATATTATAGATTTGGATTTGAGTTTGAGACTTGTATGAAAAGCGGATGGAATTGTGATGGAACAAATGATTGGGCAGGTTATGAACATACTAATGATTGGGGGTCAAATACACCACACCATCTAATTCCAACAGAAGACGTATCTATACAATGTAAGAATAGATATAATGATAAGGAATTTGTAAATCATGTTAATATAGATTATTTATGGAATGGAAACATTGGATCAAACGGTTACCAAAATTGGGGAGACGGACAAACAGAAGATAATAATGGAGGGTTTCAGATTGATACAGAGTATATAGATATAAATGATCTATTATCTAATTTTTTTAATACATTTTATAATAGCAACGGCGAAGCTATAAAATCCAACAGGTGTAAATTAATAGATAATGGAGATTATTCTGAAAAAGTATCTTCGTGTGGATTTCATACTCATATAAGTGACCCATATATAGATAAAACTTCTATAGAAGGTAGACTATTGCTTATAGAAATAAGTGCTTTATGGAGAGGAGTTTTTGGTATTAATGAAACCCCAACATTTGGGTCGAATACAAACACGTTTCCTTTTTTAGAAACCTATCAAGGCGATAATGAAAGAATTCAAACAGTATTTGTAAACGAAAATTTATGTAGAGACAAGAATTCTTACGCGAGTCTATTAGATAATATTAATTTAGATGATTATATATTTGCTTTAAACGATACATTAAATGGAAATGAACAAGATGGGTGGAAAAATGTATGTGTTGCAGATAGATATTCTACTTTAAACACAGGTATTAATAGTTGGGCCGAGAATGATGCTCCAGACCCATCAGTTCATGTAGAATTTAGAGGACACGACGATATATTTAAAAGATTTTTGGATTATGAACATACCACATTAAACGACAAAATAGAATATATAAAGTACTACTTACAGCATTTAATACAATTATTTAACGCTGCGAAGAATAGAATGCTTCTAATTTTATATATTAAAAATACATTATATAACTGGACAAATGATAAGATTGTTAATTTATATATAGAGTTATTAAAAGTTGGAGTTGTAAATATAGAAATTTTACGTGTTAAACTTTATGCGCAAACAAGTACATCTCTATCGTTAGGAGGAAATTTTGCAAACGTAAATTTACCGATCGAAATTAATCACGCACTTAAATTTAGATTTAACAGCTCAAGGATTAATAAAATAACAACTATTGGAAATGGTGCGGAAGCGATACTTACAAATTCAATGGGCTATGAATGGTTTAATAAAATGAGGGAGTGTTTTTTCCGTGGACTTGCTTATACGGGAATAGCAGACCTATATGGCGATGGTGAAGGAATTGTTACTACAACTAGTTTACTAAGAATGTTTTCTTTACCTGACCCAAATAAAGTAGGTCCTCCATTTATTGATGGGGGGTCTGGTTGTGGAGATGTGGAAAACGCAGAATTAAGTAAAGATACGATATATTATATAAATCAAGAATTAATAAGAGAGATTCTACGAAGAACATATGCAACGATTACGGGAAATATATATGGTGTTGATCAAGTTGAAAATATGATGAAATGTTTAGAAGAAGCGAATATTAACAGTTTATATAGATTTATATATATGTTTTCATTTGAAGGACTTGATGTTAATAGGATAGGATATCCTTTTGCAGATAATAGTGATTTTGCAGGATTTACCGGTGCTGCATTATCAAGAAAAACTATAGAAACAATTCAAAAAATATTGAATGGATTTGGAATAAGCAGAGATAGCCGTGATGTTTATATTTTATAGTAAACTTTTATATATTTTATCAAGTCTCTCAATTAATATAATTAGTATAGGCTAACGATAATCTCTAAATTACCTATTAATTAATAATGAACGAATTCTATCTAATAAACAAAAGAAATTGTTTAATATAATCTATATTATTACATTTTAAATTATTATTATTTAATAGAATACGATTTATTATTTAGTACAAGTCCTTTTATATCTAAAATTGTTTGGGATTTAATATCATACTGTATAGAAGATGATTTCATTTTTTTACTAAATATTAGCGTTTGTAATTCTTTTAATAAATCAGTTTTATAAGTACTATCTAAACTATTCGAATCTATTAAAGAATTAATATATTCTATTAATTTTTTCTTTTTTTGATATTTATCAAGTCTTGTCCAAGTCTTATTATAATCTAATAAATTTATAACATTCATTAAATCATCATTACTTACAACCGCATAATCTACTTTATTATCATCTAAATTTTTCTTAATATCTCTTTTATAATTTATATAATCTTGTTTTCTCTGTATACTTTCCATTGTATATTGATCTCTAGTTAAAGTATTATTTGTAATCGTTATTTTAGTATTACTAACAGGTGCGTTAGTATTTTCTATAGAGTTATTAAGATTAGATATATCATAAATAAGAGTATCGATTATTTTATCAAATTCCATAATTAATTAATATAAATTAATATTTATTAATTATCAAATTTAATTATATTTATAGATTATTAATTAATATTAATTATACTATTTCGTGTAGTTTAATAGTGTCGTCGTTACTATTATTTGAACAACATTTTATAGATTTAAAATAATTTATAATTTTATAACCTAATAATGTTGCTTTATGTTTGATATAACTATAACATTTTTGACAGTTTCTTTTATATTTTTGTATGCACGAGTCATCCGGTAAAGTATGTTTTCCATTATAATTAATAATATTTAGAACTATATCATTTTCATTATCATTTTCATTATTATTAGTATAACAGTCATTACATATTATGGAATAGTTTTTTGATTTATTGTATTGAACTAATTTACAGGTATTACTTTTTATATTGCATTTTGAACATACACTTATTATTTTTGGGATCGGCATATATATATATATATATATATATATATATATTTGACTAGTATAATATAATATTATACTAAGCAATATGATAAATGATATTATATTCTGTGCGGACGATTATATTAATAATTTCTCAACAAATGAAACTAAAACTATAATGGATATAAGTGATTATGTGTACACAATATTAATAGAGATACACGGGAAAAAAATAATTTATATAGAATATATTGAACAAGTTATAAGCGAACATTTTCTTAAATATAATATTAATTATAATTTTATAAATAATACTGAATTAAATTCAGCAAGGGTTGAGGAATTAGTAAAAAAACCCCAAAGTGTTCAAAGAAGTGTAGAATGGTTTAATCAACGAAAAAGCTCAATAGGAGCAAGTGAGTTAGCGTGTATATTTAATAAAAATCCGTTTTGTTCTGGTAATAAATTTATATTAAAAAAAGCTGGTTATGTAGAACCAACCAGCTCAAATATAAATATTTATTGTCAACATGGAATAAAATATGAAGAAATAGTTACTAAAATATATTCGGAAAGAACACATCAAACTGTTTTAGAATTTGGTTCTATAGAACACGAAACATACAGTTTTATTAGAGCTTCTCCTGATGGTATATCAACAACAGGTATAATGTTGGAAATTAAAGTACCATTAAGTAGAAAATTGTATGGTATACCTCCCATATATTATTGGTATCAGGTTCAGCAACAATTAGAGGTCGCAAAATTAAATAGTTGCGATTTTGTAGAGTGTAAAATAGAGGAATATTATCAATGGAAGGACTTTTTAAATGATAATTATAAAGGAGATTATAGTAAAACAGCTAAAAATATGGAAAAAGGTATTGTTGTGGAATATATAACTCATATAGATTCAACCAATTCTTTAAATTACTTTTATCCTGATAAGATTAATAATGGATTTAAAACAAAGGATGAATGGGAAAGTATTATTTATAATCAAGTATCGGAACTAAAATCTAAAATTGGAATAGAATCTAACAGAACTTTTTCACGAATACTTCCTTGGAGAGTAAATGAATATTCTTGTATAAGAATATTCAGGAACAAATATTGGTGGGATAGTAATTTTAATAAAATAGAGGAGATGTGGGAAAAAATTTTATATCATAAAAAACACGGGTATGAAAGTTTAATTAAAGTTACAAAACCTAGAAAGAAAAAAACTTCTTTAAATAATAATTATAGTTTTATATTAGACGAATAGTCTAAATTTAAAAAAAAAATAATTAATACATATAATTAATATGAAATCAATTGACGATTTAAATAAAAAATATAAAATAATAAAAAAATTAGGCAGTGGCGCATTTGGAGATGTTTATAAAGGATTAAATAGAGAAACAAATGTAAATGTTGCGATTAAAATAGATAAATTAGAAGTAAATAAAACAAAATTAAATACTGAGTATGAGTTATATAATATTGTCCACGAAGGAATAGGCTTTCCATCTATAATATGGAAAGGTATAATGAATAATAAAAATATTATTATAATGGAATATTTAGGACCAACATTAGAAGATCTATTTGATTTTTGTGATAATAAATTTAGTATGAAAACAGTAATAATGATTGGGCTCCAAATATTAGATAGGATAGAATTTTTACATAATAATAATATTTTGCATCGAGATATTAAGCCTGATAATTTTTTAATAGGAAGTAAATCTAAAAAAAATATTATATATATTATTGATTTTGGATTATCTAAAAAATATAAAAATAAGGGTGGTGAACATATAGAATACAATAAAAGTACTAGTTTTATAGGTTCTTATAGATATTGCAGTATTCGAACACATAAGGGAATAGAATTAAGTAGGAGAGATGATTTAGAATCTATAGGATATATGTTAATTTTCTTTTTAAAAGGTAGTCTTCCGTGGCAAGGGTTAAAATCTACAAACATAGATAAAAAACAACATATTAAAAATATTTATGAAGTAAAAAGAAATACTTCTATTGATGAATTATGTTCAGATATTCCTATAGAATTTTTAAAATATATTAAATATGTTAGGGTTTTAAGATTTAATCAAAAACCAAATTATAATTATTTAAGAAGTTTATTATTAAATATATCAGAGGAACAAAATTATACTTTAGATAATGTTTTTGATTGGAATATCAAAGTTAAAAAATTAAATAAAAATAAAAAAAAATAATTATGTAGTATTTTTTTAAAATTTTTGATTTTATTATCACTAAATAATAAAATCAAGATTTATTTGTGTTATTTATAGAAATATGTATGAAAAAAATGATAATTTAAAGAAATATCCTAATAATTATTAGTAGCAAGAGTTTATATTATTTAATTCATTTTCCAATTTATGAACAGTTTCTTCAGTAGGATGTAGACCATCAATTGTTTTATAATCATTGCACCATATAAATAAAAGAATAAAATCATCATCTAATAATTCAGAATCTATAAATTTATCATAAACTATTTGTGGCTGTAACGGAGGTACAATTAGGTATGTGTGTTTTTTACCTCTAATCAACTTATTATAATTAGAAAAAACTTCATCATAAGTAACGCCCGAATTTAAATCATTACAACCAAATGAATATACTATTGTATCTTCTTTATTTATATCTATCTGTAATGGTATATATTCTGCTAATTTTATTCCTGGAAAAGATATAGAATTTTTAACTAAACTACATCCAACGATTATCATTATATATACTTTAATTAAATTATATTACGTGGAATATAAATACTTTAATCAAAAATATATTTAAGAATAGTATATAAAGACATTTTTGGGATTAAAAATCCTATCAATGTAATAATACTATTAATAATAATTATATTTTTAGCTGTTTGTTTCTTAATATATAGTGGAGTTTTTTTAATTCCACTATATTTGTTAGATATTAGTGTCATAAAACAATGGTTTTCAAAAATATAGTATGAAAAAAGAATTAATAATAAATAAATAAAATAGTAAAATAAATACTTAGGTTTTAGAAATATTCCCCACTGGAGAACTAAAGCTCCTATTATATGAAGTATTGATATTAAGTATACTATTAATTTGTTCTTGCTTTTATTGGGAAATAATACATTCATCGTATTTTTAAAATGTAACTTATAAATATCTTCTAAATATGGAATATCTGTCATATAATATAAATGTATAAAAATAAATTATATATTTATATTAATTAAATAATGAATAAATTAGAATTATCTATGTTAATAGATAAAAAAGCGGTAAAAAAAAATGATTATTTACAAAATTATAAATCATATATATGGACAAAAGATAAAAATATCGAAAATTGTTATAAATGTCATACAAAATTTACCCTATTAAATAGAAAACATCATTGCAGAAGTTGTGGAAAAATATTTTGTGGTCTATGTTCCAACTTTTGGTGTAAAATACCTGACTATGTCAATCATTTAGAAAAAGATAATTTATGGGGATGGAATATATTAGATTATTTAAAAGATACTACAGTACAGCGTGTATGTTATACGTGTTATTCAAATATATATAATCTATTAGAATTAGTTAAACTTATTAAAATATTCGATTTGCTACCTTTAACTATTAATGATTATTTAACAATATCGCGTGTATGTAAATCTTGGAATAAGATAGCAAATTATTATTTTTCATATTTTAAGGATATACAATACTATTTACCTACACATATGTATAGTAAAAAGGATATAAATATTTTATATAATAATAGATATTATTTTTCGGGTCATTCTATATGGATTACACAACTTATTTTATCTTACGATAGTTTAAATATTAAAACAGAAGAATTACTGAAAATAATTGAAAACAAAGGAGGGAAAAAATGTTCCCAACTATTATGTAAATCGTTATGTAAACCAGTATTGTCTATAGAAGATGTCGTGATATGTTTAACAAATAATATTTACAATATAAAAATTATAGAAAGTTTAGTTAGCAGTATTAATAATGTACCAAATAGTGTATTAATATATTACTTAAATTACTTAGTATTTAAACTAAGGTTTTATATTATTTATCCTAAAATTATTCATATTTTTACCGATTTTTTTTTAGAAAGAAGTAAACATTGTTTAGAATTTTCCAATATTTATTTTTGGTTATTAACAAATAATATTTATACAAGTACTATTAAGTATAATGACTTATACAATACAATTCGTAAAGATTTAATAAATTCATTCGATAAATCTAAATATAATTTATTTATATCTACCTATGATTTTACAAATAATATAATAAAAATTATAGATCAATCTATTGATATAAAACTGGATATTAGTAATCATTTAAAAAATAATAATTATTATATTAATAATAATTTATATCTACCCATTAATATTTTAAAAAAAATAACAAATATCGATATTGATAATATTAAAATAATAAATTCTAAAACGAAACCACTTATTATACCTTTTTATTATGACGATAAACCTAATCAATTATACCAAGTTATGATTAAGAATGAGGACATTAGGAAAGAATATATAATAATGTCTATTATTAAATTAATCAATCATTTTTTATTAACAGATTTAGATTTGGATTTGAATATAACATTGTATAATATATTACCTGTATCCAATAAATATGGTTATATAGAATTTGTAAATAACTCCTATACATTATATGGTATTAAAGAAATTCATAATTTTAGTATCCAAAATTTTATAATGGAAAAAAATCCACAAATAACTGTAAAAGAGTTACGAGATAATTTTACCAAAAGTTGCGCATCTTATTGTGTTATAAGTTATTTACTTGGAATCGGGGATCGTCATCTAGATAATATTATGATTACACACGAAGGTTATATATTTAATATTGATTTTGGATATATTTTAGGAGATGATCCTAAAGTGATGGCCCCCGAATTTAGAATAACTTCCGAAATGATAGATGCTATGGGAGGATTAAATAGTAAATATTATAGTGATTTTAAAGTTTATTGTTCAAAAGCATATAATTGTCTTAGAAAACATACCAATATTTTTTATACATTATTATTGCAATTAATTGAGTTAGATAAAAATACTACACAACAATATATTATAAACCAGGTTTTAGAACGGTTTATACCTGGTGAAAAATATGAAAATGCCGAGATCCATTTTAATTATAAAATAGTATGCAATTCTAAAAATTATACAGGAGATCTTATAGATTATTTTCATAAAAAAGCCAAAAGTATATCAAATTCTAGCGAATCAGACCCTAAAAATTTAGTATATACTTCAGCGGTTAATGTTCTTAGTACTACCACGAATTTAACAAAAAATATTGGATCAAATATTAAAAATTTTTTGTGGAAAAATTAAAAATTATTTATGGAAAAATAAATTAAACAAATTTTAGTTGTTTATTTTATTTTATTTTATACCTGTGAAAATTTATGATGAATACTTTTGTTTATTATTATATTTCCAACATTTTATTTCTAGATATAATCTAAGATTTATACAATGTATTATTGTTATTATATTTATTAATCAACTGGTTCTTATATAAGACCACACGACCTGTTTATATAAATAAATAATTATTTTATTAATAATAACAAAAAAATAATAATTATTTATAGTTAACAAAAGAGATATTATACCTATTCATCTAAAAGTTTACCGCATTAAATTTATTAAGCAACTGGTTCTTTAATAACAACCCTGGAAAGTAAGCCATTTATTTGCATAAATGTATACCAAGGATCGGTAAGTCCGAAAATTGGAGTAAGAACCTTATCTTTAGACCATTGTTTCTTATTTTCAGGATTCTGGATATTGGCAGACTTAATATATCCAGATACCGCCTTCATCATAACCTGTCGGGTGTAAGTTCCATTGTGCTCTAATACAACTCCCTTATCTAACGTTGGAGGAAACTTCTTCATAAATTTCTGCATCTTATCGGTTACTTTCTGTGGTTTCTGAACAACCTTACGCTTAGGCCTGGAACGAATAACTCGCTTTTGTTCTTTATCCATTTCTTTAGTTAATTGTTTTAATGTATTATGCCAAACTTTATGGGTTGCCTGTAATTTAGAAGATTCTTCGATCAATTGACTTAATATACTTTTAACGCTGGTTTCCTCGACTTCAGGAACAGGAACATTTGTGGATTCGTTTTCGTGACTCATTTTATAATTATAAGATTTGTTATACTTTTAAGTAATTATAAAAACAACTTAATCAAATTTTTTTTTAATATATCAAATGTATTAAAGTATAACTAAAATAGATATAATTAGAATTTTATTTAATCTTTATATTTTATAAATTTAAAGATTATTATATATTAATAATATATATAATATGGAAAATAAAAATGTTGATGAATCTATAAAAAATGACCAATCAAATAAACAATCAAATAAACAACCAAATGAACAATCTACAAAAACAGAACCTATAAGTCTCGAAAATATTTTAACAAATCTTAAAATTTTAGCGAATATTAAACCCAGTGATAAATTAACAAATAATGGTAACTTATTAATTATAGACCAGCCAGAATATACACAATTTATTAAAAGGTGGTGGAATAATGATTCGCGAACAAATACTTTAGATTCAATCGAGACACTTATAGATAAAACTTTTGTTACAATTGATAAAATTTATAATTCAGAAATTCAAAGTACAACCGATATTAATGTCCACAACAATTATTATTATAAACGAACTATGCCCGAAAACTATTTTAAAACCGATAATTCGCAACAATTACAAATATTATCAAATGAATTATCAAATGCAATAAAAGGCTTACAAAATCTTAAATTAACTTATAATGGCGACATATCAATATGTTCTAAAATAGATATTATTATTGATAAAATTACTCTTAGAACGGGTAAAATTAATAAATTATTAACAATACAAACTTATCCCAATAGTAAAAATACTTAGATTTAATTAAAATTAAATACATCCGGAATTTAATTTTAATATAAAGTATATTCTTACCATTTGATTTTTAAAATTTTACTTATTTATAGTAATATTCAATAAATTATTATACTTCGTGGTACTTACTTAAATTAATATAATTATATAAAAATAACTTAGAAATATAATTATATTATGAAAACCCACCTTATAACTTGTAAGGCATCAAATAATGCTATAGGATTTAATAATAATTTACTATTTCATTTAAAAAAAGATATGCAATTTTTTAAAAAAATGACAACAACTACATTAGATTCGAATAAATTAAATGCGGTGTTAATGGGAAAAAACACTTTTTTATCTATTCCAAAAAAGTGTTTTCCTTTAAAAGATAGAATAAATTTAATTATTTCTAAGAATAATTATGATACTGTTAATGATAATATAAAAAAAAATGACTATAAAAATACTTATGTATTTAATACAATAGATCAAGCATACTATTTTTGTAGAAATAGTTCTATTATAGAAGATTTATTTATTATAGGTGGAGAAAGTATTTATAATTATTTTGTAAAAAAGAATCTTATGGATACACTATATATTACCGATATTATAAATCCAACTGTAAATAGAGGAAACTGTTTTTTTCCTTCTATAGATTTAAAAGACTATCACGTAGAAAATATTGTTTCAGGAACTGAAGAGAATGTTAAATTTTATCCAGATAATACTATAATAGATTCAGTTGAATTTAAGATTAATAAATATATTAATAAAAATAAAAATAATTATAGCGAAAATTTAGAAGAATACCAGTATTTAAATATATTAGATGATGTATTAAAAAACGGCGAACATAGAAAAACACGTAATGCCGAAACTATATCTAAATTTGGCGTTAAGATGGAATTTAATATTACAGATAATTTTCCATTATTAACAACCAAAAAAGTCTATTGGAAAGGAATTGTACATGAATTACTATGGTTTATAAAAGCACGAACGAATGCAAACGAATTAGCATCAAATGGAGTTAAAATATGGAATGGAAACAGTTCTCGTGACTATTTAGATAGTATAAATCTAAGTCATTATGAGGAAGGAACTTGTGGTCCCATATATGGATTTCAGTGGAGACATTTTAATGCCGACTATAATGGTCCCAATGAAGATTATACAAATAAAGGTATAGATCAACTGCAAAATTGTATTGATCTAATTAATAATGATCCTACTTCACGTCGAATATTTATGACAGCGTGGAATCCTTGCCAATTAAATGAAATGGTTTTGCCACCTTGTCATGTTTCATATCAATTTTATGTTAGAAATAACACTTTTATTGATTGTCAAATGTATCAACGTTCTGGAGATTTATTCTTAGGAGTACCTTTTAATATAGCATCAACTGCGTTATTAACATATATTATAGCAAATAATACAGGATATAAACCTGGGAAAATTATAATTGTGATAGGAGATGCTCATATTTATTCTGATCATATAGAACAAATAAAAACACAATTATCTAGAAAACCTTATCATTTTCCTTTCCTAGAAATAAATAAAAAGGAACTTATCGAAAATTATGACTACAATGATTTTAATCTTAAATCATATTACTCGCATACTGGTATTAAAGCAAATATGGTTTCTTAATCACCACTATTAATTAGCACTAATAATTATCATCTTAATTACCAAACACAATTCCCGCCATACCACTACTAATTCTTAATACATTATAATTTATTATAAAAAATCTGGCATCATACTCATACTCTCGTGAAATATTTTTACCTAACTTAGAATTTTTATCATCTGTCGGAGTTTCTAATAATTCTATATCAAATGTTATATTATTTAATTGAGAAAAATTACAGCTCCCAGACGGTTGATATTTTTCAGGTTCTAATGAAAAAGAATAAACATTAATTAACTCTTCCTGATGCCCTGTATGATATAAAAAGGGTTGTATTTGTGAATAATATTCTCCATTTTTCCGGTCTTCTCTTATTTGTCCATTAAATCTTATTAACATATTTTTTAATGGATTTAATTTAAAATTTTTCCAATTATTACTATCAATATTTGGAATATTTTTGGCTGATGAAAATTGCCAAATTATTTTAAATTGATTTATTTCTTCTAACGAATATAACGAATAGTTATTTTCTATTTTAAACCCAATAAGCTTACCACTTGGATCACCTGCTTCACCGTGTGGTCCAAATCTAAATATTAATTCTTGAAACTTATCACATATTATTTCTTTTTTATTGATTGTAATTTTATTAGGATTATTACTGGCTATTTCATTACAATGATTCCACCAATTATCTTGTAAATAATATTGATAATCTATTAATTCTCCCATATTATAAGGTAATGAAGTATGATTTAGCCATTCGTTTCTCAGATAATTATCATTTCTACTAAATGTAAATAAAATTTCTTTAACAGGATGATATAGTTCTAAACTTATTTTAGATTGGGGCAATAAATCTAAATGTTCTGTTTCGGTTACTTGCTCCACTAAATATTCGTGTTCTAGTTGAGAAAAAATTCTTCTTTCGTCTACATCTAAAAATATATACTCAATCACAAGTGTTGCATTGTGTTCCCACGTTTTATCTAAAAATTTAACATTTTTTTTAGATGTGAATTTGTGAATATGTTCTTCGGGGTCATCGTTTGGTGCTCGTCTATAATATGTGTACAATTCTCCTAAATCATTATTTAAAATGGAGTTGTTTCTAATATTCTGTATACTTTCTATATTTTTTTCTAATCTATTAAGTTTAGTTTTAAATAAATTATTAAATTCATTATGATTTTTATCATTTATATTACTTGATTTAGATAAAAATGATTTATCATATTTACTAGATTCGTCTGACATAATACTATTTATATTTAATGAAGATGATTCGTCTGACATAATACTATTTATATTTAATGAAGATGATTCGTCTGACATAATATTATTAATATTTAATGAAGATTTATTAGAATTATCGGATAAAATGGTGTCTATATTTAATGAGGATGATTCGTCTGACATAATATTATCTATATTTAATGAAGATTTATTAGAATTTTTATATGATTCTATAATTTTTTTTTTCTTAACTAATTTATTATTTCTAAAATTATTAATTAGTGAATTTGAATTAAAAGGTTTATTATATATTGATAGTTTATCTATTTCATCAAAACAATGTTTAGTATCACCACCGTTATCATTATTTCCCCCACTACTATCATTATTTCCCTCACTACTATCATTATTTCCCTCACTACTATCATTATTTCCCCCACTATTATCATTATTTCCCTCACTACTATCATTATTTCCCTCACTACTATCATTATTTCCCTCACTATTATCATTATTTCCCCCACTATTATCATCACCTTCCCCACTATTATCATCACCTTCCCCACTATTATCATTATTTCCCCCACTATTATCATTATTTCCCCCACTA
>Ga0206123_10000911_pt1 | contig 28572 bp, 28 predicted proteins | sample Helgoland_Spring_2_FD_160086 | JGI IMG/M metagenome (GOLD analysis project Ga0206123, IMG submission 160086) | Pelagic subsurface seawater microbial communities from Kabeltonne, Helgoland, North Sea - Helgoland_Spring_Bloom_20160316_1 | ecosystem: Environmental > Aquatic > Marine > Epipelagic ...
ACCGAAAAAGGATAAAGTATTATCAATAATAGTATTATTTTTTTCATTAGCTTTCTAATTTATATTTAATTATTTTTTCGCATTTAGATACCACACTTATACCTTCAGTGTTATTTAAAACACTCTTTATTTTGATAGTTTTATCAAAAGTATCAAATATCATTTGCGTATAAAAAGCAGGATAGCCTGAAATTTCTGAAATAATTTGACCATCAACTTTTGTTATTCCTTTTGTATTAGAATTTTCTTTTTCTATCCTCGCGTCATTTAACCGAAGTTTTTCATATGTCTCATCACTGTAAATAAATTCTCTTGTCATTACTCCTTTTTCAACATCAAGCTTATATTCATTTTTTTTAAAACTATAGTCTTTGTTAGTACAATTTTTAAAAACTAAAATTTCTGCAAATGATGAAGAAAATAATAATTGGAATAATAATATTAATAAAATTTTTTTCATAATCTTTATATACGGTTATAATTATTTAGAGTAATCTATAAATAAATAATGATAAATACAAATTACAAAACTATCGCATCTAAGATCAAATTTAAAGAATGAAAAAAATTTTATTAATTATATCTTCCATTTTTTTTTGGGCTATCACAGGTAATGCATCTGATTTGACTGACCCTGATGAGATATTTAAAGCATTACATGAAATTAAGTCAAAAGGTATTTACAAAGGAAAAACAGGATTTGTTATGAGAAGAAATAATGAGAAAAATTTTTCTAAATTTCCAATTATTCTACCGAAAAATTCAGCACCAATCGTTTCAGATTATAAATCAATGTGGGGAGCCAGCATGTCCCCATCAAAAAGAGATAAAAAACATAATGGTGTTGATTTTTACATAAAAGCTGGAGATCAAATTTTAGCAGCAAATGATGGAAATGTAGTTTATGCAAAGCATGATAAATGTGCTGGTAACGTAATGACTATAAAACATACAGGCTCGATATATGCATCTTATTTGCACATAGGAGAGTTTAAAGTAAAAAAAGGTGACAAGGTTAAACGAGGACAATTAATTGCGGACGCTGGTAAACATGGAAATACAAGATGTAGCGGTAATATAGATCATCTTCATTTTCAAACTTCACGGGAAGGACCATGTCCACGATGTACCGGAAGCTGGAAGTATTTGGGTAAAAAAGCAGGTTGGACTAATGCTCATAAATACTGGACTGGCGGCAAGGGTAAACCCGAGTGTTATATTACTGAAAAAGAATATCCAAAAAAAAAATTCACGTTACCCTTTAAATGTAAAAAAATGTAATGAAAAAAACTCCGTCAAGTTGTGCAGAATGTGGAGAAAACAAATCAATATTAACACAAGTTAGCAGCACTATAGAAATAATATATTTGTGCAGTGATTGTTATAAAGAAAAATATTCAGAAGAAGCAAGAAATCAAATTGAAAATTAAGACAATAGGTGAGCAATCAATAGCACGGTCCCAGTAATTCTAAATCCATGCTTTAAAACAAAAAATATTTTTGTTTTTTGTTCATCATTTTGTTCTATATATATTTTTTCTATTCTCCAGCTGGCAAAAGATGCCATATATGAATAAATAGAATAAGCTAGGTATGCTGTCATTATCTAGTTCCTTTATATCTTTTCATTGAAGAATGAGCCAATATTAAATTTGGATCTAAGAATGTTTTTGATTTTTTAATTTTTTGAAACGATTTAAAAGCAAATATTGCAATTGGAAGCTCAGTGCAACCTAATATAATCTTATCACATTTCATTTTAACCAATAAATTTACAGCAGGACGTATAGCTTTTTCTGCTTCTTTTATTTTGCCCATCTTAACAAGTTTAATGGCCTTGTTAACATTATTTTTTTGCACAGACTTACTTGGGTTTATTAATTTAAATTTTTTGTCAAAAAATTTATTGTAAATACCAGTCTTTAATGTTCCTTCAGTCGCCAAAAGTCCAATTTTAGAATTTTTTTTACACGTTTTGACAGAATGAACATAAACCTCTTTTGGCATACTAATGATAGGAATTTTAGTTTTCTTTTGTAAATCATCAAACCAGTAATGCGCTGTATTACATGGAATAACAATGAATTTACATTTACTTTTTTCTAAAAATTTACAGCCAGCTAATAGGCTTTTTAAAACTTTATTATATTTATGAAGATTTTCAGGTCGACCAGGAATATTTGATTTATTGTATAATACAAATAGTGGATACTGTTGATCCGTCTTCCCTTTATTTAATTTAGCTAATTTATTACAGTAATCAAGACCAGCTTGAGTCCCCATTCCACCTAAAATGCCTATCATAATTATTTTAACTAAGAATATTGCGTTATAAATATTAAATTAAATGTATATTAACAAAAGTCATTTAACAATAGATTAAGGCACGTATATCATTGTCATCTATAGCGAGTATCAAATAATTATGATAAGCTTTATCAATGAACAGAAGGTTATTTTGTAAACACACAATCTCAGCTTTAATGATCTGGGGAATAAATCCCTTAACAGTATTTGCAGATAGTAATAATAACGTTTTATCAGGAGAATTTTTTATTAATGGTAACTTAACCAGCAAAAGTTTTGAAAATCTTGAAAATAATACAATTGAAACAAAAAAATCAAAAACTATTATCAAAGTGCAAGATGATTTTTATTTGATTAGACCAAATACTGAATTGCAATTTAAAAAAAATAGATTAAAAAATATAATTAAAGGTTCGGTGCATGCTGTTTTTAAAAAAAGTAAAGATGAGTTGCAAATAAAAATGCCACAAGGGACAATAGGTATTCGTGGAACATCTATATTTATTGATACAGAGCCTGAAAAAGATAGAAGTTATTTTTGCAATTGTTATGGAGTAACAGATTTATACGGTAAAGATGGAAAACTTGTTAAATCCATCACATCAAAAGGGCATGTATCAGGTATGTTTACTGATAAAGGTGAATTTAATAGATATGGTTTAAGCTACATATCAAATAAATATGCAAGAAAACATCCAGAGATATTTGATATAGAAATGAAAAAAGTTGGATGTAAAGTAATAAATAGTCATTGTTCGCTATAAATTAACAATGAAAAAAATAACAATATTTACTTTCTCACATTCTCTTTTTCTAATTATCGGTTTTGCTGTTGGAATTTATTTATTGCCAATTTTAACAGCTCCATCTGCACCCGATAAGAGCTATATAATTAAAAATAGTAATCAAGCTATTTATAAAACAAAATTTAATAAGAACTTAAATGGTTCGGATTTATTACACAATGGAGAAGGAGATGTTTTTTTAAATAAAAATCAAATTTCATTTATTGGAAAAATAACTCCTGGACCAGACTATAGGCTTTATTTAACAAAAAAATTTGTTGAAAATGAAAAGGATTTTTTAGCTATAAAAATGAAATCATTATATGTCGGTGATGTTAAAACTTTTAAAAATTTTAGTTTAATGTCTAAAGTTGAGCTGCCACTTGAAAAATATAATTCTATTATAATTTGGTGTGAAAGTTTCAACGAATTTATTACTTCAGCTAAATATAAATAACTGAGAGTATAAAATTATTTTATTTCTTCTGGTTTTTTTCTGGACGATAAAAGCGAAGGCTCAAGGCTTGAAATTTTTTCTACGTTTGAAAAATTGTTAAGAAGATTTTGTAATTTTTCTTTAGCTCTAATTATTTCATCTCTTTCAGACTCATAAGACTTAATTTTAAGTAATAAATTTTCAATTTTTTTCTTATCTAGTGTATTTTCAACTATTAATTTTTTTTGCTCTTCTTTATAAAAATCTAAAGTGTTTGTTATTTTCTCATTATCTTCAGAAAGTTTATCAACATTAACGTTACTGTTTTCTAATTGTTTTTTGAAATTAGATAATTCTTTTTCAAGAAGTTGTTTATCCATGTTTAATTTTTGACCTAAAGCTCGAACTTTAATTGAGTATCGGCTGAGATTTGTAAAACTATTTTTATAATCAATAATTTGATTATGTATTGTTCTAAATATTTTATTTTTATCATCTCTATATTTAATTAATGTTAAAGCTAAATCTCTCGTTTGTTCCTCAAGTTTAGAGTTTTGAGCTTGCAGCACATATGCTATAGATCTAACTTGTTTAGTTTTCTTTTTAAGAGCCATATAGTTAATATAGCTAAATACTTTTTCAAATTTACTATATTCTAATTGCTTTTCAATAAATCCTCTTGTTTTTTCATCTACTAAGTTTCCTAAAATACTTATAATTTCTTCCTGTATTTCTTTTAATGTTTTGGGTTCATTTTTAATTTTTTTCTTAACAACATTAATAGTTTTTTTCTTTAATGATTTTAATTGTTGTTCAGCTTCAAGAATAAAATTTTCTGTTATAGTAGGAATACTATTTTTTGTATCTGAATATGTTTTGTCTTGTTTAAAAGGCTCTTTTTTGATTAATGGTTTTTCAATTTTTTCTTCAAAATTTTTTTTTACTTCTAAATTTTTTTTTTTATTTTTAGGTAAATTGATTTGATCAATCGCTGCAAATATGTCTTTTAAATCATCAGTCATTTTTAGCTAAACAATTATTATTTTTAATTACAGTTTAGGTAATAATTATTAATAGTTCAACCAGTTATAGAATTTTTTTTCTTTAATTTCTAGCAGTTGGACTGTCTGTTCCAGATGCTTTGTTAATTTGAGATCCATCACTCGATTGTTCACTTTCAATAGTTACAGTAGTTTGTACTGTGTCAGCAAAAGAGCCTGTATTTTGAATATCAGCTGATACTGTGACTAAATAGTGAGTGTTTGCGGCTTTACCTTGTTCTTGATATGTAGCCCCATCTGTTACAGCCGAACTAACTGTATCTGTAATATCGCTAGCAACTTCCGAAACCGAGTTGCTTTGATCATCACCTGCAACATTAAATGATGCATTAGGTGTTGTGTAACCTTTATCGGTAGCTGAAAATGTATGACCTTTTTCTACGCTAAAAGTACGAGATGTTGTATTTTGACCAAATTTATTAACAGTAATGTCCGCACCTTGAGTTATAGTTCTAGTACTGTAATTAATTGAATGTGTTGCATTAAATGAACCGGCTATTTCTCCAGCTGCATCTACATCACTATTAGCGCTAGAACCAGCAGTTTCTATAACAAGGTTAGTAGTGCTTCCAGTAAAGGTGTTTATACCACTTGAGGCTTCATTAAGATCGGCATAAGTAGTTTGTCCCGCTGCAAATGCATTTTTTTCATTTCTTTCATATCTAACTTCATATTTAGGCTCAACGTAAGATGGTTCGTAACTTTTTCTTACTTCATATACTTCTTTTTCTATTTTAATTTCAGGTGTTTCCAATTTTATTTTTGGATTATCAGCTTTTACATATTGAACTTCTTTAATATATTCTTGTTTAGCTTCTTCAACTCTTACTTCTAAAAATTCTGCTTCTTTTTCTATTACTGCTAATTCTTCTTTTGATATTTCACGCCCATTAATTTGTCCTGTTTCTTTTGCTATTACTACTTGTGTTATAAAATTCTGAGCTTCTTCCGCAGCAATTAATACGTTTGTTTTTGCTTCTGCTACAAACACTCCTTCAAAAGCCTGATCTACTTGAGAATATACTTTGTCTAATTCAATTAATACTTCATCATAAGCTGAATTAATCTTTTCCTTAGAAGTTCCAGATTGAATTAATTGATCCACTTTAGAATATAAAGTGTTCGCTTGCTGATTTGCTTGAATTATTAGTTGTTCAGCTTTTTTTTCAGCTTGATAAATTTCAGGGAAAGCCTCTTCAAATCTTTGTTCGTATTGTTGATCTATTTGTTGCCACGCTGCATCACTTTGTTCGTCATTAACATATTTCACTGAGCCATCTATTTGAAATATAGCAACTTGACCTATCTCTGTTTCATCCCACGACTCTTTATATTGAGCAGGACTTATTAAAAAGTTATCTTGTTCTCGAGTAAATTCTTCTTGTGAAAAAAAATTCATTTTAACCCCTATATTAGGTAATAATACATTTTCCATTTTCGCCATATCAATTGTAACGAAATTATTTTCAGCTATTTGTAAAGCTTGATCCATTTCATCAAATATTTGTTCTATCTCATCTTGTGTAGCACCAGTTTGTAATGCAGTTTTATATCTTTGATCTAATGTGTCTAATTCGGGATTATTTGAAGTTTCAATAAATTGACCTTCATTAAAATCAATAAATACATTTTCATTACCACCTTTTAAAAATAATTCTTCGGGTACTCGAGGTAAAAATTCTTGATTAGTATTATTAAATCCCGCTGGAATTATTTGAGGTTTAAAATCTATATTTCCCATTTCTAAGAGAACAACTGTACCAGTTTGATCATTTTTAATTGGTACTCTAATATCTTCAAAACCACCAAATTCATTCAATTTAGTGGGAACATATTCAATATCTTTAACTCTAGCACTTACAAGAAGTACTTTTTCTAATTCCTCTTTTTCTTGTTGATCAAAAAATTTATTTGCCTCAGGTGAATTTAAATCTATTCCTTCTGGTAAATTAATATTTATATTTCGTTGTCCACTTCTTAAAAAAGATTTTCCAATCATTTGAGCTGTGATACCACCATCGTCCTTAGATAAGGCATTAACTAAAGTATCAATAACTAGATCAGCTTTATCTTCTCCTTCTAAAAATATTTCTGCTTTAACAATGTCACCTATCTCTTCTTCGCTAAGATCATCTGATGATGCTAATTGGTTTTCATTTGTATCTCCTTGTTGATCAGTGACAGGTTGATCAGGTTGAATTTCAAGTTCCTGAAATTTTTGTAATTCTACTTGCGGGATAACTATTGGTGCAGTGGGAGCTTTGTTTTGAGTTAATTCAGTAAATAAATATGGTTCATTTAAGGTAACTGTTCCTGCTGCATTAGATACTTCAACTTCACCTGCTCTAAGGTTTAATGAATTTTTTGGACCTGGTCCTACTAAAAGAATTTTGCTCTCCGTAGTAACAGGATCAACGGAGGCTTTAAATTCAGTTCCTCTTGTTCCAATTGTTCCCGCAGGTGTAGTCACTTCTAGATTAGCTGGATTTTTCTCACTAATTTTTCCTGTTAAAACTTTTACACTGCCTGATTTAATTGTTGTAAGTAACTTCCCGTCATTATTTTTTGGATCATATACAAATTCATCTATTGTAAGTTCAGTTTTTGACCCAATTGTCATAACTGTTTGATCTATAAATAAAAGCTGTGATTTTGCATCTTCTTTAGCAATTATAGTATCTCCAAAATAAACAGAATCTCCAACTTTCAAAAAATTACCATTTTGATTAATTACCTCACCTATAACAAAGCCAATTACACCAATTTGATCTGCAGCTTTTGATGTATTAAATAATAGTAAAAATATTAAAAATACTTTTGAAATAAAACTCATAAAACTCTTTAATTTAGCATTTAATTTAATCATTAGAAATATATTCTTTTTGTTAATCCAAAAGTAAATGACTGTTTTTTATAATCATGTTGTAGAAGAGTTCCTTCGGACTGAGTTTCAGACCATGAAGTATTAAAATTTAATGTATTTAAAAATTTATCAAATTTATCTGATATAGGTAAAATATCTTGATTAGAAAAAATCTGATTTAAATTACCGTTAAATGAAATAGTTTTAGTTTGAGTTTTATCTCTTCTCCCTTTAGGGTGTATAAAAGCTACATCTGGTTCATCGTAATCCTTAAATGAGGTGGAGTAGGTGAGACCTAAATTTCCAAGTTTAAAATTTTTTCCATAGGAAGCCGTTAATGTATGGTTATCATAAGCATTGGAATTTTGAATTGCATGAGTATCTGTAAAAGCGTGTTTTATTTTTATATTATGTTGAGGTGTAAAAAAATACTCATAACCTATAACAGCGCCTTGTTTCCAGGTATTACTTGATCTCTTAGATGCATTTGATGAGTTTTGATTTCCATTTGTTTGACCATAATTAATGCCTGTTAAAATTTTTTGTTTATCTGTTAAAACAAATCTATTATCTATCGATATATTTTGTGTTATAGAATCAGCTGCATTTCTAACTTTTGTTTCATTCCCAGTGTATGTTGCAGTGATTGAATTTTTTTTTAAAAATTTGCTATATGTCGCTGAAAAGGACTGAGTATCGTTTTCATCTGAAGTATCTCGATTTTGTTCTGAAGTTGTATGTCCTAAAGAAAAAGATAAGTTTGAAGTTTTGTTGATTTGATATATTGCACCATAAGTATTTCTTAAGGTAGAGACATCATCACCTTCGACACCACTCATAGATACAATCGTTCCTCCAGAAAATTTTGTTTTAGAATCTGAAACGTTACTAATATTTGAATTTAGCATATGTGAAGATGAAACCTCTGTATACCAAGTCCATCGTTTTTCTTCTTGAGACTTTTGTTTTTGTAATTTTTGAGCAGTAAGCTTTGTTTTCTCTCTTTCTTTCTTTTTAACCAAAGCTTTATCTACCTTTCTTTTATTCATATCCTCAAAAATTTTCGTTATTTGATTTTTAATATCTGCTGAAATTTCATTGCTATTTTGAATTTCTTGAATGAGATTTAGAGTTTTTTCAGTGCTGTCTACTTTTATTGATATGGATAATAGATAAAGCTTAAGATCAATATTATTTGGGTATAAAGTGATTAATCTTTCTAAAGTACCTATCACAGATTTAAATTCACCTTTTTGCTCTTGTTCTTTAGCATATTGCAAATTTAATCTTAGGTCTGTAGGATTTTTTAGGACCTCAAGATATGTTATTTCAGCATAACTTTTACTAATGAATAAAAAAAATAGATATAAGAATATCAATATTTTTTTCAAATTTTTATCCCAAGGCAAGTAATATCATCTCTAAGTTTTTTATTTGATTTAGTTAATATTGAACAAACATGGTCAATAATATTTTTAGGATCTAAAGAATCAATTTTTTTTATTTCGTTTTCTAATCCCGTTACTCTTAATTCTTCACCATTTTCTAAATATCCTTCAGTAACGCCATCCGTATAAATTAATATGGTTTTATCTAAAATATTAATTTTTGAAGTTTTAATAGTTTCATCAGATTTAATTTTCATCAAACCCAGTGGTGGCAGTGAAGCTTTTTTATACTCAAAATTAAAATCCTTATCAATAATCATCATAGATTCGTGACCATGGTTAATGTACTCGATAGTATTTTGATTAATATTTAGTTTACCAATTATTGCAGTTATGAACATTCCCTTGTAAGAAGACTCCTGCACTTGGTTATTAACAAATTGTGCTATTGTTGAAACAGACTTTTCTAAACGAGCCATAGATCTAAATACAGCTGATGCATTAGCCATTAACATTCCCGCTTTTACACCTTTGCCAGAAACATCAGCGAGTGTGAAATAAATTTCATTTTCATTGATTTTTAAATAATCAAAATAATCACCCGATACATCTCTTGCTGGAACATTTTTTGCATGAATAAATTTATTATTTTCTTTAGCGGATGGAAAAAGTTTTTTTTGTACTTCTCCAGCAGTTTCTCTTTCTTGTTTTAGAATTAATTGCTTTTTTTCATTTTCTTGAGCAAGTTGATTTTCTTTTATAAATCTAAAATATAATGAAATAGTAAATATTATAATTGCTGAAATTAAAGTGTAGGAAATATCAATAAAATAATTAAATTGATAAAAAGCTATACTTAAACCTAAAATTGAAACAATAAAAATTGTAAAAAAAATTATCGAATATTTTGGCTTAAAAATATTTGGAATGATTGATAAACAAATAAGAGAAGTAATTAAAAATATTATTTCAATCACTTTAGTTAAACTATTAATTTTAATAGCGTCGTTTGTTAAAATATTATCTAAGATATTAGCATGAACCTGTGCACCAGGAACCGTTCGACCTGAAGGAATTTTCACCAAATCATATAATCCTGCCGCAGAACTTCCAATAATTAAAATTTTATTTTCAACGTCTTTAGGATTATAATTTTTATTTATTATGTCTACTGCTGAAATATAATTTTTAGAATTAAATTTTTTATATTTAATATGTATTAGTGCATTTTCATCAGTTAAAAAATTCGTACTTTTAGTTTTAATTTTTTTTATTCCCAACTCATCACTTTCAATTAAATAATTTTTTTCATTGTTCATTACTCTTATTAATTCTAATGTTAATGATGGCCAAATTTGATTTTGTATATTAATAAGTAATGGAACTGATCTTAAAGTTCCATCCTCACTTTCTAAAATAGATATTGTTCCTATACCTTTCGCAACATTGTTAAACTGATCCAAAGACATTAATCCTGATCTATAACTATAAATATAATTTTTAGCTTCTTGACCTGCAATAATAAATCGTGCTTTTAAATTTTTATTTAATTTTTTATTTGTTTCTTGGTTGCCACCCACAATTGGTAAAACCACTTTTCCATTTTCTATTGCTTTTGAAAATATTTCATCACTATCCATAAAATCTTTAGTAGGAATATTAAGTTCTGAAAGAATTTTTACAGGATTTTCTCTATCCATTTCACTGAAAAAAATATCAAACGCTATTACTTTGGGATTATCTTCTGTTAAGTTATTTAATAATTTTGCTAGCTTGTCTCTTCTCCAAGGAAATTGTCCAATCTCAGAAATACTTTTGTCATCAATATCTATAATTTTAATATCTTGTAAATTGAAAGGTTGTTCAAATGTAGATTGGTAGGCATCGTAATTGATATACGATAATTTTTTTATAAAATCTGTATTAAAAAATTTAATAAACAATATTAATAAGATTGCTACTACTATTGTGCTTTTTTCTTTATTGAAAAATTTCATACTTTTACTTTAGAACTTATAAAGATATTTTGATAGCTATTAAGAAATGCGTATTAATACAATTAATCTATCAGTCCTTTTACTTGAAGATTTTCTCTATATTTTTCCATAGTAATCATGCCATCTTTTCCAGAAGTTTGGAGTGTGGAGGCTATAGCCGAAGATTTACCTTCTCTGATTAAACTCCTTATCGCTGTTGTGCCTGTCATAACTTCGAAACAACCAACACGACCTCCACCTTTTTTTTTTAAAAGCTCTTGTGATAGAACTAGACGGATAGAACCGGCCAACATAGTTTGTGCTAATGGTTTTTGCTCAGCAGGAAAAACATCAAGTATTCTTGTTATTGTAGATGCGGCACCGCTTGCGTGTAAAGTTCCGAAAACTAAGTGTCCCGTTTCAGCAGCAGTCAAAGCTAAAGAAATTGTTTCTAAATCTCTCATCTCACCAACAAGAATAACATCAGGATCTTGTCTCAAAGCTGACTTTAAAGCTCTAGCGAAAGATTTAGTATCTTTACCAACTTCTCTTTGAGATAAGATACTTTTTTTGCCTTGGTGAACAAATTCTATAGGATCTTCAATAGTAATTATATTTTCTGATCTATGAGTATTAATCTGATCAATCATAGCTGCGAGTGATGTAGATTTTCCCGAACCTGTTTGTCCGGTTACTAATACTAATCCAGTTCTGTGTTTAACTGCTGTGTGAACTGCATCGGGTAGATTTAATTTTTCTATGTTAGGAATTTCACTTACAATTTTACGAAGCACCATACATGGTCCATAACTTGAATAGTACCCGTTAACTCTAAAACGAAATTCTCCAACTACTACTGCAAAGTCTAAGTCTTTAGTTATTACTATTTCTTTTAATTGAACTTTATTTAAAGAATTTTTCCAAAATAATTCAATCTCTTGACGTGTAATTATATCATCTTCAAATAGTTTAACACTACCATCTACTCTAATTGCCATTGGTTGATTAGATCTGATATGAAAATCTGATAGATCGTGTTGAGATGTATAATTTGCTATTTTTTCTTCTAATGACATATTTTTTTATGGTCTGTAAAAACCTTCTACATTTAAACTTCTTGCGACATTGCCTGTAGCTCCATCTCCTCCAGCAGAAAAAAAACCTTGAAGTGGAACTATTTTTTCATTCCCAGGTCCAAAACCACAACTTAACACTCTATAGAAAATTCTTCTATTATTATATGTATTTGGTGTTATTGTTTCTTCTCCTTGAGTATCTTGAGGAATATAATTCCAGCCATTTAAAGTAGTATGGTTACCAATTCTTTGAACATAAAACTCGTACCCATATCTACCAAAATTAGAAGTTTCCCCAGTACCTGAAGCAAATGTTTGATTAGTTTGTCTGTAACTATAATGAATAAAATTTGAAGTATTTGTGTAACCATGTACGCCTAAACAATCGCCTGTAACTGATGTGGACTCTGTATTAGTAATCACGATTGCATCAGTACCTGCTCGAGTTAATTGGTCCACTAACCATAATCGTCCTGACTCAACACCAAATTCTGCAGCTTGACTAACAGTGTTAACTTGGTTTGCTCTAACTCTGTTATCAGAATTTTTTTGTAAAATACCCATCATAGCAATACTAAAAGTAGCTAAAGATAGTAGCACAACCATTGTTAAGGCTAAAACAAAGCCTTTTTCAACTTGTAAAATTTTTATGGATTTGGTTCGCATATATCTAGCATATCTGGGTCTGTGTAATCAAAATTATCAAGAACTACTCCAAATTGCAAAAAGTAATTTACACACGCAGCAACATTTGCTGGGGTAGCATTAGAACATACATTTGTTGAAGACCAATTACTACTAAATTCTAATACATAACCATCAGTTTGGAGTGAAGGATGGTTATTTAAACCAGGGTTAAATAAATCATTCCATCCACCAGACTCACTATATTGTAAAAAATGTTCGCCACCTCTGTTTTCAAAAAATTGACCAGCAATACCTGGGTCTGTGTAATTGGGCGGTGCTTCATCTAACAGATCTCGACAACAGTCGTTAGGTTCCCCCGACATCCAATTATTAAACTGTCCAGCAATATTTCCTCCTTCATCTGTTCTAAAAGGAGTATAAGCTCCCTGTGCGTCTTCATCTGGGTCCCAGTTTCTTGGGTCTTCTGGTCCACCAACCCAATGCCAATCACCTTCTTCAGTAAAATTTGCATTGATTGTTGTTCCATCTGCGTAAGTATCGCCTACCTGAACTACTGCATCACTTCCACCTGTCCATGCTGCAATTAAATTCCCATCAGGATCTCTAATCTTTTCTAAGATATAATCATTTTCATCTTGACTAGTCACTGATCCTAAATAACCAATTAGATTATAATAAGAGGTATTTCTTGCCTCAAAGTCGGCTTCAGACCACCAATAATTATTGCCCTGTAGTGTGTTATCTTCTTTTTCTCCATTTAGAAAGCCACCACTACCGCCTGTAACTGACTCTACATAACAATAAAAATGGCGCGTATCTCCAACTTCTCTTGGAATTAAATCTGCACAAATTCCAGGGGCACCGACAGCTAAAATAACTGATCTATCATCCGCATCAGATACCGTAGTTCTATTTGTTGGTACATTTATTGTATTAACATATCTAACAGTTCTTAAAAAATCTTGATATTCTTGAGCTGTAGCATTTCCATCTATTGATAATACACCAGTATCAGCCATCCATTGAACAGTAAGTGAAAGTTGTGTGGCTAAACTAGAACTCCATTCTAATCTATCTTCTCCACTCTGATAATTTTCAGAAATAACTATTCTAGCACTTGGAACATTATTAGCTGATGGATCCCAAATTGTATTATTATTTGATATTTCATATCCCGCAAAAATATTTTTTGCATTTGGGCACTTGTCATCACATTGAGTGCTATTATTTGTTAATTCTTTATTTCTAAGAAATACACGCTTTCTAAAATTTAAAAATAAATCAGTATCATCTCTAGAATTAAAATTTATGTCTACATCTAAAGTATCTGTTTTAGAGGTAGTTCCTATAGTTGGATGAGTAAAAGCAATAGTGCTTATATTTCTTGCAACAGGTTCCCATGCATGAGTTAGGCTTGTAAAGTTAGGATCTAAAGATGCAACAGTGTTTATACAGTCATCTGTTCGTTGCACTCTTTTGTATAATGTATTTTCATCTGGACCTCCCGTAAAAGTTCCCTTTTTATAAGTAATCTTGTATCTGTAAGCTACGTTTTGTTCAAAATTAGGAATGTCGTAACAAGCACTAACTTCTTCTCCGCTAACTATTTTAACTGCATTTTCTGATGAAATACCACTTTTGCAATTAGCTACATTTGAAATGTCGCCTCTTATAGGATGAACAAAACCACCTCTAGCTAAATCTTTTTCAATTAATGCAAAAATTAAATTAGCTTCATTTTGAATTTCACTGGTTTCTTGAACCTGTATAAAGTCTCTTGTTCCTCTGTCGTAAAGGGTAAAAATAGTTACTGAAATTATTGAAGCAATAGCAATTGTAATCAATAATTCAACAAGTGTGAAAGCTTTATAAAATTTTTTTATTGGCATACAGATACAGATGATAGATTTAGAGTAACCCTTCTTTTTATTCTTGTACGTGGATAAGTGTTTCCATTTCTCGCTTGAACTACAGGTATACTGTTTGCTGGCCCCTCCCAAACTCTTGTTCCTGCTCCCCAAGCTTGAGCTCTCATATCGTAATTTCTAACAGTTGAGCCAGCGGCGTGGTCTGCTGGTCCAGATCCTAAATTTGTTCTCTCTTCAAATTGCATAATACTACTTTGATAACCATTTAATGAAGGAGTTAACCCGTCTCCATAATCAACTCTAAATACTTCGCCGTTAATTTCTGCATAGCCTCCAAATGCAGCTATTTGGGGATCGCCAGCTTCACCAGAAAGCTGTCTACTGAATTTAGGGGTATCACCGGAACTAATTGATGTACTTATATTTGCACTTCCTCTAGACCCTCTACTAGTCAAAGTAATTTCATTTGTAGCTGTATTGTTATTATTATAAGAAACGTATTCACTTCCAATTTGTAAATTTCCACTTGCTGGAAACATTGAACTATCTGCCAGTTGTATTGTTATTCCGCTTTGGCTGGTTATATTATTTTGTAGTGTAGTAAATTGTGCAATTACAGTAGTCCAACAGTCGTTTTCATTTTCTTGAGTGAATTCACTTCCATGATCTGATCCTGCACCATCACTTGCAATTAAACATTCTGCCGGAGTAGGGTTTAGTACCCTCCACCTGTCAACACCAAAAGGCACATTTTCAATTTCTAATTCAAGATCATCTAATGAATTAAGATTGGAAGTATCTAAGTCAATTACCATTCCATCATGTGCATCATTCCATTTGAAATTTCCATTACATTGACCGCTTGCAATTCCGGAAGTACAACTCTCAGAACCGTCATCGAAAACAACAATTCTTGCACCACTTGGGAGATTTCTAATTTCAAATTGTATGAATCCTCCTTCATTAGATCCAGCAATTTGATAACCAAAAGTATTTTGATCCGCTGTATCGTTTGCATTATTATATTCATCAAATATAAACCAAAGAGAAAGTCCATTAGGCTCAAGTACAACACCATCACATTGACCATCCCATATTCCATTGTTACATTTTGACGGCCTCACTCTTAATGTTGTACCTCCAGTATAACGATATAAAAAAACAGCTATAGCATCTGACCAAGCATAAGATTGTCTACAAGTTGATGCACCAACATCATTACAGGTTGGGTTTAAATTTACTAACGCACCACTATCATTTGCTAAATTTGGATATCTTCTTGCATCTCCTGCATTATTATAATGCGTAACAGGATCTTGAGTCCCTGACATAATACCAGTAGTTATTGGATCATCTAACCCAGGAAATGTAAACGCAACAGTATCTGCTGCATCATCAAAAATACAAGTGTTAACTTTTTTTGCAAGCACAGTATTGTTTGTTCCATCACCTAAAGTAACTTTAACTAAACCTTCACTCGTGACTTCGATTGTTCTAACATTAACAACACTTCCTAGTTCATTATTAATTTGGGTTCTCCAATGATTATGTAAATTTGTTACTTCAGTTGGTAACGAGCCGCATCCAGCTAAATTTGCCGGAGCAGCATTGTTCAAATTTAAACCATTAAAACAATTTAATTGATCTTTATTGACTGCAATAAATGAAACTACAGTATTATTTCCAATTGAAGTATCAGGAAAATCTTCTTCTGTATTTATTGTCCAAGGTCCTGCAGCAGGACCAGTAATAGACTCAACTGTATATCTTCCTCTTACATCATTAACTAAAAATATATCACCAGGTTGAGGTAAATTATTATTATCTAAGCCTGTAACATTAATTATATCAGTAGAGCCATCCCAAGTTGTTGCACCTGCCTCAACAGAGCCGTATGGGGCATTTTCTTTTTTTATATATTCCATAATATCCTGAATGATCAAATCTGCTAATTGATCTTTGCGATCGATATTAACTAATTTTTGTTGACTACTTAAAAAGTTTGTGCTGTTATTTAAAAATACCAAAGAAATCATGCCTAGAACAAACATTGCAACAACAACTTCTAATAATGTAAATGCTTTTAATTTTTTATTGAACATAGCCAGTATTATTTAAAGTTAAAATTGTACTTAAATCATTACCTGAAATTTTAAAAAATTCTCTTTCCGTAGAAGTGCCATCAGATAAAAAACAAAACTCAATACCACCACTAGGAACGTTTGTTTCTGTATCACAATCAGCATTGTTACATACCTTTACATTCAATTGCTCTACAGTTTTATTTAAAGAGGCAATAGCAGTTAAAGAAGAAACAGAAACATTAGAAAAAGCTTGATTACATTCAGCGGTACCAGCACCAGTCCCACTGTAGCAATTACATCTTCTATTAAGATTAATATCTCTCCATTTTATATTATTTGAATCAGGTTCATACGTAGATAATGTCAAGTTAGCTCCAGAATTATTTATGAAAACTTTATAATGCTTTCCATCAGAGTAAGCTTTAAATCTGATCCTTTCAATATATTCAACGACAGTGCTTTTACTAGCTCTGAACTGAGCACCTTTATTTGCACCACCGAAAGAAAATATACCAATTGAAGACACAACAGCCATCAAAGCAATAACAATTAATACTTCAATTAAAGAAAATCCTTTTTTAAAAATGAGATTGTTTTTTTTATGTTTTTTTTTCATTTTGAGTATTTTTTAGCTTTAATAACAGCCTAACTATAACTGATTTTTACTAATATTTTTTAATGTATAAATTACTTATTCAAATTACACGTAGAGATTGTAGACTTCAATTATTATTAGAGTTATTTAAGTAAAATTATCAAATCAATGATATAATTTTTCATAAAATTATCGCATGAACAGTAAATTTAAAAATATTATCAATTCATTTAAGAAATTAGTTAATTTATTATTTGGACCTCTTTTGGGCTATTTAAGCCTAACTAAAGAAAAAAGAATATCTGTAGAATTAAGCCAAAATAACATTAAAATTTGTAAAATTAATCCCTCTGGAAAAAAAATTTTAAAAATTATTGATGAGAGTTTCGATTTTGAAAAAAAAATAAATTTTGAAGAAAATCCAGACCTTTATTCTGAAAAAATAAGAGAGATTTTTAAAAATGAGAAACTACTCAATTACGAGGTAACCGTTATTATTCCTACAGCTGAAGTAGAAATAAAAAATTTAAAAATTCCATTATTAAGTGACTTTGACTTATTGGAGCAATCAAAAGATCCACTTTATTGGTCTCAATTTGATGAAACAATTGATTTAGCTGATAAAGTTTTAGCCTATCAGAAAATTAATACCAATAAAGAACTTAATGAAGATGAGCTAGTAATAGCTATAACTGATAAAAAGAAAATTGAATTTATTTATAATATTTTAAAAAGCAGTGGAGTAAACCCTAATATTTTTGAACCAAAATGTTTTGGAAATTTAAATGCAATAATTAATAGTAGAAAATTCTATAAAGAGAAATCTTTTGCTCTATTTGAATATGGCGAAAAAGAAAATTATTTTATTATTCATACGCCTAAAAAATTTCTTTTTATTGAAAATCAAATAAGTAAAGAAGACCTCATTTTAGTAAAGCAAGTTGAAAAAATTGGTGATGTTAGCGGACCTTTTTGGGGAGAAATTTTTGATAGAATCTTACAGAATATGCAAGCTAGCCTTTCTGAAACTGGAGGTATTACAGAAAAAGAAGGAATAGCCGGATATGATATCAAAGATATTTTAATTCATACAGAACTACCTGTTTCTGAAAACTTTATGAAAGGGATTCAAGAAAAAATACCTCATATTCGTTTAATTAATATCAAGTTTTTACCAAACCAATTTGAGAGTAATTTTGACTCAGAAAATATTTTTGAAAGTGATGTTTATAAATTTGATAAAAAGATTAAAAAACAATTTTTGGAATCACAGCCGATTAACAAAGATTACTATCCTCTTATTGGATCTGCTTTAAGGTTTTTAAATCCATATAATGCAAAAGAACCTTTAATAACAAATTATAAGTTAAATTTACATCATTTATTTCATTCAGTTATTTCTAATAGAAAAGTTAGAACAGCTAATTACGCTACAAGTGGTGTCTTAATTATTTTATTAGTAGCATTTAGTTGTATTGTTATATTAGACTTTCCAATTTATCAGGAAAAATCAAATACTCTATTTACCTACAATAAAGTTAAAAAGGATTATGATGTATTGTTAAAACAAATTGGCACAGCTTCAAGTAAAAATAGAAAAATTGAAAATGAGCAAGCATTAATAAAAAAAATTTTAAATAAAAAAGATGAATTTTCTGAAATTATTATTGACACACCTAATTTTGTGCCTGACGGCGTGCAAATAAAAAAAGTTGAATATAAGCAAAATGAATATGCCTCTTTTGAAGGTCAGGCAATTTCAGATATAGATTTAAATATATTTTTAGAAAATTTAAGAGAAAACTTGGGAACCCCCGACATAAATAATATTTCAATTGAAATAGTCGAAAAAGAAAAGCCTAATGAGGCTGTTATTGTTGAAAGAAGAGGCATAAATCCCACTACGGGTGCACAAAACCAACAACAAGATATAAAAGAAGAAGATATTTTAATGGAGTTAAAAAAATTTTCTGTAAAGGTGAATTTAAATGGTTAAAAAAATTAAAAAAATTAATAATCAAAAAAGACTCGCAGATATTAAAAAAAAACTTAGATTATCAAAGTTAACCAAAACTAATATTGCGACAAAATCAAATCCCAAGCTCTCTAAATCTACTTCATCATCTCAAGTAGCAAAAAAAAATAATAAAATTTTAAAAAATGATACTGCTAAAGTTATAAATTTTAAAAATAAAAAAAAGAAATTAAAAAGTAAATCAAAATTAGATTTTGATGATGATACTAAAATAGTTTCACCAATTATTTATATTAAAAAAGTGGTTTATATGATGATTGTAATAATTGCTTTTTCATATGGTAAATTCGGAATATTGGACAAAACAATTCAAGCAGGCAGTAAAATAGAACCAGACTTAGTTGTAAAAAAAGATTTTTTACTCTCAGGACCGCAAACTAAAGCAAATATAGAAAAAAAACATGAAATATTGAAAAATGAATTTAAAAAAATTCAAAATACTTTTTTTATTGTAAATAAATCTGATGAATTTTATGATTTCCTAACTTCTAACGCGATTAAACATAACGTTAAAATTGTTTCATTAAATAAGGTAAAAGAAGATTTTTACAAACAACCTAAAAAAGATAAAAAAGGTGAATTTGATGTGTTTAAAAATTACAAGCAATCTATTTATGATTTAACTTTAGAAGCAAACTTTGTAGATTTTAAAAACTTTATCAATTCTCTTAAAGTTGGCAACAAAAGTTTAGCAACCAATACAGCTACTGTTGAAAGAAAAAATCAGGAAACGGTGACCATCAACACTAGGTTTACATTAAATTTTATTAGCTTATGAAAAAAATATTATTTTTCTTTATGATTATGGTTTTCAACATTCTTAATGCAGGAGAATCTGGCATAGAACCAAAAATGGTAAAAGAAAATAATAATATTATTATTGATGAAAAAACTGAGCTATCAAATAAAATAGTTAATGAATGTAAAATTGGTAACGACACAAATAATCCATTTTCTAAAAATTTAAGTTCTTCATTACAAAAAAGGTTATCAAATGGAATTTGTTTTTATCCAATTGATACATTGAGAGTAGTAGGTATTGTCAAAAAACAGGACAATAACATTCAAAATAACAATTCTAAAAACAAAAATAATAACAAGTTTAAAAAGAATCTTGCGTTAGTTCAGGTTCCTAATAATAAAGATCAAGTTATAGTTTATGAAGGACAACAAATAGGCAAAGAAGGCGGTTTTATTAAAGAAATTAATTTATCTGGAATAATTGTACAGCTGGATGATAAATTAATTAAACTGGATGTGATGCAATGATGAAACTTTTTTTTAAAATTTTTTCTTTTTTTCTATTAATTCTATTAATTGGTTGCGGAGGTACTACAGGAAAAGTTAAAAAGAAAATAGAAATAGCCGATGTTCAACGTGAAGGTAAGACTGTTATACAAAAAACTATTGAAGGAGCTCCCACAATTCAATCAGATAAATTTACAAGAAAACCAAGAAGAGTATTATCAACTAAACAAACTAAAATTTCTAAACCAGATTTTCCTATCTCAATTCAATTCAAAAGAACTAAAATTGCCGATGGTTTGGTAGCTCTTGGAAATTTAGCAGAAAAAAACATTGTAATTAGTGGTGAAATTGTTGGTTATTTAAATATGAATATTGTTAATGAGCCTTGGCATGAAGTTTTTAACTCCATAATCGAAATCAATAATTTGTCTTATCGAGAACAATCCAATGGAGGAATTATTAAAATTTTTGGAGGAAGCGCTGATGCTTCCAGATCGCAAACTGAAATTTTTAATATTTTTTATGACAGCCCAACAGCTGCTAAAACACAACTCGATGCATTATTCGAAGCTGAACCTGACGCAAACAAAAGACCTATATTAGCTGCTGATGATGTTAATTTAAAATTAATTGCTCAGGGAACAATGCAACAATTTGAAAAAATGGAAGAGTTACTTAACAAAATAGATATTAAAAAACCACAAATTTTAATAGAAGCTTTTTTAGTTGAAGTTAAACCAAAATTTGAGAGTAAGCTTGGTACTCGATTGGGTTTGGTAAATTCGAACCAATCTAGAGGTCCAAATAATAATGCCACACAAACAATTAGAGGAGGCATTGGATCTACTTCAGATAGTTTGACGTTAGGTTCTGATGAGAGCTCTGTTACAGATTTTTTAATCAGTGGAACATCTGGTCTTGGTATAATTAAAGATTTAGGTGCTAATGAAATAAAACTTGAAATTGATGCTATGGAAGAAGAAGGTGATGCAAAAACATTATCTAATCCTAAATTATTTACAATAAGTGGTGAACAAGCAGTTATTACACAAGGTACAGAGTTTGGTGTTAACGTAACAACAACTTCTGATGGGGTTACGAGTACCTCAGTAACTTATTTTGATGCTAACTTAAAATTAGATGTAACTCCAATAGTAACTGGTGATGGAAATGTTAGAATGGATGTGCTGATAACAAATGATACTGTTGATACATCAGCCAATCCACCTATAATCACAAAGAAGGAAGTCGACACAAAATTAATTTTAGCTGATGGAGATATTGCGGTTATTGGTGGCGTGCTCACAGAAACTTTAGAGGAGTCTAATAAAAGAGTTCCTGGTTTAGGAAAAATACCAATTATAGGAACTTTATTTAGATCAAGAACCCAAAAAGATGAAAAAACTGAATTGTTGATTTTTTTAGCCCCAAGAATTATATAAATATTCATGAATATTTCTCCAGCATCTTCAGAAAAAATTGCAAACTTACTTAAAACCAACGGTATTTTATCACAAGACAGGCTTACAAAAATTACAACTCAATGTGGAAATAATAAAGAAAAAATTGTAGAAGAATTAATCAAAAAAAAATTTGTGTCAGAACAAGATATTGTCAAAGTTGTTGCAAGAAATTTTAATTTAAAGACAATTGATTTGAAAGTAAATCTCATAAAACCTGAAGCTCTGAGTGCATTACCATTTGATTTTATTAAAAAAGAAAAAGTGTTACCTATTTCAATTGAAGCAAATACTCTTAAAGTAGCTATAGCAGATCCAAGCAAGCTTGTTCATTTACCAAAAATTAGAAATTATGTAAAAAAAAATGTAAGTTTTTTTGTGACCACATTTTCAAATATAGAGTCAGTTGCCTCCGCTAAAATATGGGAACAAGCAAAAAAGCCTAAAGCTGCGCCACAATACTATCAAAAACCAGCTGTTAAAATTAATGCTGGTCCTTTAAATGTTGTTCAAGTAGTAGATAGAATTTTTCAAGATTCTCTAAAATCAGGTACTAGCGATATTCATATTGAATGCTTTAAAGATAGTAACGCACAAGTTAGATTTAGAGAAGATGGTATAATGAAAATTCAAGAAGAGCTTAGTACACAAATAAAAATAAATTATGTTGCTGTAATTACTAGACTAAAAATAATGGCTGGCTGTGATATTTCAGAAAATCGATTACCTCAAGATGGCTCTATAACGGTTAAAGATCAAAGCAACAATGGAATTGATGTAGATGTCCGTTTTAATACAATTCCTGCTAAATTTGGGGAAAGAGTTGTGATGCGTTTATTAAGAGGAACAAATGTTTTACCTCTAGATACAATAGGAATACCAGAAGCAGAATTACAAACTTTTATTAAAGCAATTGAGTCACCACAAGGAATGGTCCTGGTTACAGGTCCAACGGGTAGTGGAAAAACTACGACATTATACGCTGCATTAGCTCATTTAAATAAACCCGATAAAAATATATTAACAGCCGAAGATCCTGTTGAGTACACGATGACTGGAATAGGCCAAATACAAGCTAATGAAGGTATAGGATTCACATTCGCGAGTATTTTGAGAGCATTTTTACGTCAAGACCCTGAAGTTATTTTAGTAGGTGAGATTAGAGATAAAGAAACAGTAGATATAGCAATTAAAGCAGCTATTACGGGTCACTTGCTTCTATCCACTCTTCATACTAACGATGCAATTCAAACAGTTATTAGATTAACTAATATGGGTGTTCCGCCATTCATGATTGCTGGTGCATTAAATACTATTGTAGCACAAAGACTTGCAAGAAAAATTTGCCAGAAATGTAAAGTAGAAGATACTGAAGTCACACCAACACAACTGAAAGAGATAGGTTTTAACATAACAGAAACTGAGACTGTTAAAGTTTTCAAAGGAACAGGATGTCCAGATTGTAAAAATACTGGCTATAAAGGTCGACAAGGTATTTATGAAATTTTGGAACTTTCTCCGGATCTTGGACAAGCAATAATAGCTGAAAAAAGAGCTCCAGAACTTTTAGCAATTGCAAGAAAAAATGGCTTTAGAACAATGGATGCAGTCGGCAGAAATTTTATGACTAATGGAATTATAACTCATGAAGAATTCGTGAGAACAATTTCCTTATCAGATTAAAAATAATGGCACAATTTTCTTACACAGGAACTAAAGATGGTCAAGAAATGCAGGGTTCTATTGCAGCTAAAAATTTACAAGATGCAGGAAGTAAACTAAGAAAATTAAACATTTTACCTACTAATGTAGAAGAAATGGAAGAAGGTGAAGAAGCGGATAAAGAGCCCGGAACCTTTTTAGGACTACAGATATCTTCTGATAAATTAAGCGACATGGATGTTATGATGTTTACTAAGAAACTGGAGACAATGATAAAATCTGACTTACCTATTATGGATGCGCTTCAATTAGCTAGAAGACAAGCAGTTAAACCTGGGTTAATTAAAGTTACAAAATCTTTAATTATTGATCTTAACCAAGGTAACTCATTTAGTGATGGTTTGAGTAAATTTCCACAGTATTTCGACGACTCGTATGTGAATATGGTAAGAGCAGGTGAAAGCAGTGGTACTCTAGCAAAATTTTTAAGTAAAATTGTTATTTTAAAAGAAAAGAGCATAAAGATTGTTAAAGACATAAAAGGAGCTTTGACTTACCCAGTAATATTATTGGTAGTAGCATTATTAGTTACAATTATTATGTTAATAAAAGTTGTGCCTATTTTTGCTGAAATTTACGGAAACATGGGAGCAAAACTTCCCGCATCTACACAAACAGTAGTCGATATGAGTGAGTTTATTACAGACCCATCAAGAGGAGGTGTTTTGTTCGCAACAATTTTTGGAATAGGGTTCACAAACTGGATTATGACAAAAAAAATTTATAATTTTAGAAAATTTTGGCATGGTGTATTTTTGAAATTACCTGCATTTGGTCCATTAATAAAAAAATCTATTTATGCTAAGATAGCAATGGTCTTAGCAAATCTATTATCTGCAGGTGTCTCTATAATTGAAGCCTTAGATATTAGCAGTAAAACTACTGACAATATTTTAGTAAGAGAAGCTATTGGAAGAGTAAAAGATGAAATTTTAACTGGTAAAAGCTTATCTGTTTTATTTAAATCTGAACCAATATTTCCAATGGAATTTTCTGAATTTATGAAAGTCGGAGAAAAAACAGGAAGTGTGGATGAAATGTTTCATTCTATTGCAACATACTATGAAGCAGAAGTAGATAATGCAGTTGGCGGCGTTAAGGCTCTTATGGAACCAATTATGATTGTTTTTATAGGAGGTATAATTGCATCACTTCTTCTAACTTTATACCAACCAATTTTTAGTATGGGAGATGTTATTAAGTAATCTTTGCGCTGAGATTCAGCGCAAAGATTAAAATTAACTTAGTACGCTGTAGTTGTTATCTCTGTATCGATAACACCATTACCAGTAGTGTCAGTTCTTATTGTCCAAGCACCACCATTAGCAAAAATGCCAGTTTTACCTTTATCGTCAGCTACAACTAAAGCTGCGGTAGCTGATGCTAAACCTTTAACTGCCACTCCAGAAGGGTTGTAAGTACTTTTCATACCTAATGTAGTATTAAAATAAGTTACTACAGTTGCAAGAGTTCTTGTTCCACATGCTTCACCCCATACAAAAGTACCGCTTCCAGAAGCGCATTTAGCTTCTTCTGCGTTAAGCAAACTAACTACTGAAGAGTACTGAGCTTTAGCAGCTTGTACTTTAGCATTAGCTGTGTAACCAGAGTAAGTAGTTATACCTACAGCTGAAAGTACTCCAATAATTGCAATTACAACTAATAATTCAATTAGTGAAAAACCTTTTTTTGTCTTAAATTTTAACTTATTCATATTGTCTCCTTTAGTTAACAAAATTGACATTACATATTGCTAAGATTTTTGCAACCAAAATGAACACTAATTTTAGACAAATAAAAGGATTAAAAATGCTACACCAATGAAAGATCCATACGGGATACGAAAATTCTTGTTTCTTTTTGTATTAAATATTAAGTAAAAAATTATTCCAATTATTGAAGATCCAATTAGCATATAGAGAAATTTCTCGAAGCCAGTCCATATAGCCAAAGAACTAATTAGATAAATATCACCTAATCCTAACGCCTCAACGCCTTTAATTGTTTTAAAAATATAACGAAGTCCTATAAATAAACTTGCAGCAATAACTGTAGTAACAAGACTATTTTTCAAGGTAACAGAAAAAGGATTTAAATCTGGTTGAAAATATTGAACCAATAAACCAGTAAGGAAAATAATGTAGGTAAAAAAGGTAAAAATTATTTGCTTATTTAAATCAATTGCGATGGTGATTACTATAAAAAAAATAATAAATGATAATAATATAGATTGAAATAATGAAAAATAAACAGATGATACCATAAATAATATTCCAGTTGATAGTTCAACAACAGGATATTGTATTGAAATTTTTTTTTTACAACATTTTGATATTCCTTTTAAAATTAGATAAGATAAAACTGGTATATTAAAATTCCAAGAAATAAGTTTTTTACAATTTATACATTTTGATCTTGGGCCAATAACACTTTTGTTTATTGGTAATCTATAAATACAAACATTGGCAAAACTTCCAAATATTAAACCTAAACCAAAAAAAATTAACTCATTGATCATTAACCTTTAATAGTAAAAAGATCTAAAAGATAAAAATTAAAAAAACCAAAAAATTCTAAAGCCCAAAATCCTAAAACTATTAATAATAAAATAAGCAGCAAAACTTTAGCCCTTTGATTTTGATCTTTTTTAGTATTTTCAATTTTATTTTGTTCAACTACTCTTTCATCAAGAGGCTCATTATCAGTTGTTTCATTATTTTGGTTGGCAAAAATTTTTAAGTCTGAAGAATTAGAGTTGTTTAATTCATCTTCTTCATAATCGATTTCTAATTCTTTTTCTAAAGCATTAAATTTTGAAATGGTATTGTCTATATTCTTTAGACGTGTTTCTATATTTTTAATTTTTTTGGATAATTCTAAATTTTCAGAAAGATTTAATTCTTTTATAGAAGAAACATCTGCAGAAGAATCGTTTTGATTAATTTTAATGAGTTCATCTTTTATACTTGAAATTTGATCTTGTTCTGTTTCAATTTTTTTTTCTAATGTGTTTAAAGAAGCATTTATTCCTCCTAACGCATCATCAAAAGGCGCCGCACTTAATGGTGAAATAGTTTGATCTTCGTTTAAAAGTTCTTCAGTATTTATTTTTTCAATTGGATTGTCAGTAGGAGGCAGCTCATCAAGTAAATCAGTTTCTGTTGATGAAATATTTGCTTGTTGTTCGCTCTGACTATTTTGAACATCATTATCTGTTAGTAAATTTTCCCCAGGTTGTTGTTCACCAAAATTTTCTAATGAGTTATCATCTAATAAAGGATCATCTGACAAGATTTTTTCTTCATCATTTTTTGAGCTATCATCTTCTAACAAAGATGTTTCATCCGAAAGTAGTTTTTCACTATCATTTTCTAATGACTCTTCGTTTAGAAGCGACTCTTCTGTTAATATACTTTCTTCTTGATTTTTATCGTTCATAATTTACAACTTACACTTGATCAATTACAATATAATTTAATTTAGATCAATTATACAATATAATAATAATAATTATGAGTTTTAAAGAAGAAGAAAGAGACGGAGCTAAAATAATCCATTTAGAAGGTGATATTGACCTTGAACAAACAGAGACAGTAAGAACAGCACTAACCAAAGCAATTGAAGAAAATAAGGTTGTTTATGCAAACATGACGAATGTTTCATATATAGACTCATCTGGAGTGTCCGTTTTAATCGAGGTAAATCAAATAGCTGGTGAAAATGATAAGACTTTTATTCTTGAAAAAATTAGTGAACAAGTTTCATCAGTATTAAAAATGGCGAAATTAGATAGTTTTTTTACTATAAAAAATTAATCGATTAATGAGACAAAAGTTTATTGCATTAGTTTCATCGCTAAGTGAAATAAGAAAATTCATAAAAAATTTTTTAATAGAGAAAAAAATAGACTATAAAATTATTCAAGATATTGAATTAGCTTCAGGCGAAGCAGTAATGAATATTGTTAAACACGGCTATAATAACGGCAACGAAAAAGAATTTATTGAAATTTTAATTAAATTAAATTCAAAACAAATAGAAATTAATTTTTACGATAATGGTTCTCCTGTTGATCCAAAAAAGATTAAGCCTAGAGATTTAGAAGATATTAAACCAGGCGGGCTAGGATCTCATTTTATAGAAAAAAAAATTGATGAAGTAAAATGGAAAAAAAGCTCAGAAAATTGGATTAATCATTTGATATTTATAAAATATTTGTAAATTACAATTTAAAATAATCTAGTTATTTATTATTAAAAGTATAAACTTTATTAATGAATATTTTAATGGTAATTGCTACTTTTATAATTTTAATAACTGCTTGGGCAACAACTAGTGTGTGTGATTATAATCAGCTAAATGAAACAAAAATTTATCAATTGAATAAAGATGTTGATGAACTTGGGTTGAATATTAAAAATGCAGAAGTTGTATATGGAAAAAAAATAGATTGTAAAAATTTTAATTATCGAGTTGATTTTAATAATTTAATGAAAAATTTAAATATAATTCAAAAAGTTGTTCAAAAAGAAATTGACAATATGATATCTGGTAAAACATCTGATAACAATGATGATGTTTATAAAGAGTTTTTAAATCTCTCAAATGAAGATAAAAAAAACAAGCTTCAATCTATTGATGAATTAATTGATATTCAAAATAATATAAAAAAAAATAAATAAAAAATAAATGGCTTAACCTTTTCCACGCCAAGGAATAGTTTTATCTATAATTTTTCTTATGGTGATATCGAATAACAAACCAAGCATACCCATAATAAATATTGTGATCCATATCACCTCATATTGAAAGTATTTCTTAGCAACATTTTCCACAAATCCAACACCAGTTGTTCCTGCTAAAAATTCTGCAGCAACTAAAGTTCCCCAGCACATACCTGTAGCAACTCTTATACCAGTAAGTATTTCAGGTAATGAATTTGGAAAAATAACATATCTTAAAATTTGCCATTTAGATGCTCCAAGAGAATGAGCCGCATGTATTTTTGATAGCTGTGTGC
>Ga0206123_10000912_pt1 | contig 28549 bp, 23 predicted proteins | sample Helgoland_Spring_2_FD_160086 | JGI IMG/M metagenome (GOLD analysis project Ga0206123, IMG submission 160086) | Pelagic subsurface seawater microbial communities from Kabeltonne, Helgoland, North Sea - Helgoland_Spring_Bloom_20160316_1 | ecosystem: Environmental > Aquatic > Marine > Epipelagic ...
AGAAAGTCCTTGGGGGGTTGGATAACAATATTGCCCAGTTGGTTGCCAAGAGGCAAAACCTGGAGAATGAGATCCTCGAATGTAATCAGGAACTTACTGAATTATCCTCGGAATATACCAAGCTTGAGGAGGAATATGCCCCCCTTGCCGCAAAAATTGCGGTCCCTCATGTAAAGGGCTGGCACTATGAAGCCGAGCAAGGATGGTTGTATGTGGAAGTCGGGTCCTATCCCTATGTGTTCTCAGAAAGACTTGATGCCTGGATGTATTACAAACAGGGAAGTCACTCACCCTGGGAATACTTTAACTACAATACCCAGTCCTGGGTTGCCTGGAGGTAATTTGAAAAGGAAGTAACCAGACAGATAGAAATATTATGACTATCTATAATGAAAGGCGATCACATCGGGTGCGATGTCTTGATCACAATCTTCTGGAAAGTATTTATCCACACAGTTTGGCTGATTTCAAGGTACACGGCAATGGTTCGCAAGGATTCCAGTTCTTCATCGGTGATTTCATTGTCGACAATAACCAACCGGCTCATGGCACTAAAAAGCTCATTTCTTTCCATCGACTGGGTAATCTCACGCAAAGATGCCGTCAGGTCTCTGAGTTGAAGTTCATTTACATCGATCGCAAAAGAAACTTCTTGGATACACCGGGCAATTTCCTCCGAAAGGCCGCAGGTGTCGATGAGGATATTCCGAATCACCCGCATTTCAGGAAGGCTGATTTTGGAATCAGCATTGGCAAGCCAGCAAAGGATTGCGGAATAAAGGCAAACCTTTTGCATTTCTGGCTTGCTTTGCGGCACGGCTATTTCTTTTTTCAGCAAGGCTTTGCGGAAAAGAAAATAGATCGGGTTATCAAAAAATTCATGAATAAAACGATCTCTACCCGACTGGTCCTTATCTGTTGGCCAAGCATTTTGAGCCTTAATGTTATCTTTAAAGAAAAAGAACTTCAGTTTGCGTAAAAAACTTTCAGCATTGTCGGCAAGGGCAGAATCGATCTCTTCGACAAAAGCCTTTTCTTCTGTGTTAATTCCTCCATCGGCCCGAATTACTTCGAGCATAGCCGTCCAAGCACTTTTTCGATGTTCAGTGAGGTAAACCTGTTCACTAAATTGTTCAGTTATGGTCAACTGTTCTGGTTTGCTTACCGGATAAGCCAGGTAAATCTTCAATTTCCTCCAATCTTCAAAAGTTATACCCGGTAAGCGAAGAATGATATTTTTAAGACAGGACAGTTCCTGCTCATTCAGTTCACCATCCACCCAAGCGGCGGCCGCAAGTGTTTTGCCAAGGGCGATATTAAATGCCGGGAACGAACTCTTTCTTTTGATCACGGGATCAGTCATCATTTCAACATGAAAGAATTTACCGGCAAGTAAAGTTTTAAAAGATTGAAGAAATGATTCTGTGCTATACAGATAAGCGATTAGGTTATATCACAGATAAATTTTATTGGATCTGTCCAGTTTTCTTTCGCATTAATGAAAATATTTTTTTCCATTTTTTTTTCTGTTCCATTGTGGAACTTTTTTTATTTGCTTCTGATCAAGAAAGATCAAACTCGTCGATTAGTAAAGAGCTCGAAAAATCTCTCTTTAATAATTTCATTGTTTCTAAAAATTCCAACATGCTAGATTCAAATAGATTTTTCTACAGTTTCCATATTCAGGGTTTTCCCTCTTTTGAGTCATTTAGGGCTGCCTACTACAAATATCTTCCTGCCTTGATCTCATTGAAGTTTCTACATTTACTACAAACCAATAAGCGAAGGGGAGATACTTACCCTCCAGGATCATTAATTTAGTGTGATTTTTTTAAAACTTACCCGTTCCGCCAAAACATTTTTTTCCCGCTTTGGGTGGCTGATTGCCGAGTTAATTTTTGTGTTCCTTGGTCTCTACGGAGCTTTTCTTTTGGAGCGTTCGAATGATGATAAGAATGATCTTATCCGCAAAAAGCAAATCCTGGAAGCTCTGGTCGACGAGTTTGTGGAGTATGAAAGTGATTTGATTGCAGCCAGCGAAAAGTTGGATGAAGGCTATGGTATTCCATTTTTTACCGCCTACAGCGGGGGTGAAAAACCTTTCCCTCAGCCCTTACCGTTTGGCCATGGTGGTGGACTGGGTGATCTAAATACCGGCATTTGGGAAGCCATGCTTCAAAGTGGAGGAATTGATGTATTGGAAGTGGAATTAATCCAAGAGGTTCAGCAATTCTTTAAAAAGTTTCAGGATATGCATTCGGTGTATGAACGCTTTGAGCGAATGGTTGAACTCATGATTATGCCCGAACTAGATCAGAATAATTCGTTTTTTTATCAGTCTGAAGGCCCAGAATTACGGGATAAATATAAATGGTATGTACACCAGCTTTTTACTATTGGTATGTCTTTGCGTGGTTTGAGTGAACAGGCAGGCTCCACCAAAGACCTTCTACAGGGTGAACTCCAAACAACCTTGGCCCTGCAACAACCGAAGCCCCCAAGTAAGTCGCAGAATATAAATGGGAGGAAAAGAACCCGACGCAAACTCTCGCAAGCCCCGAAAAAAGACCCTGTCGAGGATGAACAGCAGGAGGAAACTGTTGAAGAAAATACCAATGAGTTGTCAGATGCCGGGGCACCAACGGTTGCAAACCTCAGAAAGCATTGTCAGGCAGTGGCAGAATTTTTTGAACGCACCAAGGCAAGCTATGATCAAGCTCATGCCCTGCCATTTTTCAACGCTTACTCGGAGGGTACTCAACCCATACCCCTTGCCTTAACCGAAAATCTACTGGATGGAATCAGCCCAGAGCCCCTTTCCACATTTCTGGCCTCCGACGAGATTGAGGAAACACTCCCCCCTGAAGTATTGGATTCCTTGGATCAATTAATTGGGAAAATGAAGGAGACGGAAGGGTTGAGCCGGGAGTTTATCCGCCTTTCTGAGGCGGAAGTTTTTTCCTTAGAGGATGCCAATACTGCGTTTTTTTATGAGGGTAATGCCACGGAGTTAAAAGAGGAGTACAGGTGGTACCCCAATATACTTTATTCAATGGGCCTTGCCTTGGAAGGCTGCCAGATAGGGGCCGCTACTATTCTTGAAAAGTTGGTTGTGCTGCAGAGGGCAATTGGCGCGAAGCCCTTTCCTGCCCTGGCTTCTAGCGGTGAAGAAGTCACCGTACCTACTTCAGATAATAATGATTCCCATAGTACAGAAAATGAAAAGTAAATGAGTGAAACTTCATTACTGGTTTATGTATCTAGGGCTTTTGAAATGATGGTAAAATTTTAAAGTAGGGATTTGTATGAAAATGATTTCAGAAACGGTTGGTAAAGAGTTAAATACAAGTGGTATTGCTTATGTGCAGACATAACTTTTCTACATTTAATCTCTTTACTATATTCCATAAATCCGATGAGAAATTACAGCTGGGGCCTAGCTTTGTTTTACTTACCTGGAATAAATAAATACCAGTGTGCCTCATACCCAAAGCTGGTCCTACAAACCGGAAATGGGCTGGTTGTTGACGGATGCGAAAACTTTTCCTTTCATTTATCAGCATGGATAGGGGGATATAGCAAACAGGTGGCTCTATTTCAGTCAATTGAAGGATTAGCAGGGACCAGCGTTTTATGATTACCAGTTGTAACTGTGGGTATACCCCTCTTCCGTTGTTGATTAAGAAAGAGTTATTTGCTGCATAACATAAGCAGTTTACTACCTCCGTTAAACTTCAAAAGAGTTGTAGAATTCGTTTAGATTCCGTCCGTTCTTTGTTGCCCCGATTCGGAAATATCTTTTTCTATATTCTAACATTTTTATCAACTTTGCTTATTGTGTATCCCATTCTTATATTTCTACTGCTTTTCCTTAATTGGATTGTGTTGTCGGGTAAGTTTGATGCATTCCATTTGATCTTGGGGGTCATATCTTGCGGAGTGGTTACTTGGTTATCTCAAGATTTGCTTTATTCTGATCGAAGGAAAAAATTGGGTGAAAGACTTCGGGAAACCTGGTTCTTTATCAAGTACATCCCTTGGATTACCTGGGAAGTGGTAAAGGCAAACTTGCATGTCTTCAAATTGGCGATGACCAAAGAGGGCTATGAGGAAATTTCCCCACGGGTGGTGACCTTTAAGACCTACCTGCGGTCGGATTTTGCAAAATTTGTACTCGCCAATTCCATTACCTTAACTCCGGGTACCATTACCATGCTGATCAGGGGAAGTGAATTTCATGTTCATACCATGAGCCAATTTTTGGAGGATGACCTTCTTGAGGGAGCTATCGAGGAAAAAGTAGCCCAGGTCTTTGAACCCGAGGTCTTGAAGAAGAAATGACCCATTGGTTTGCTATTATTATGGGTGCCGCCCTGTTTACATTGATGATTCCGGTCATCTACCGGATTTGGGTGGGGCCGACATGTTTTGACCGCATTCTGGGGGTTAATGTAATTGGAACAAAGACCGCGGTCTTGCTTGTCATTATCGGTACTCTTTTTGAGCGGGTGGAAATGTTTGTGGACTTTGCGATTACCTATGCCTTGCTAAATTTTGTCGGGGCCATTGTAATTTCCAGATATTTAAACAGGACCATATCTCTCAAAGATATGGAGTCACGGGAAAAAGAAGGGGCGAGAAAGAGATGATGTCTTTTTCTTCACCATTTCAATGCCTAGCATCTGCCACAGTGGAAGCAGGAAGCAGTGAGGGTGGATTTCTGGTGCTGCAAGTCATTGGTGTCCTCCTCGGGGTTCTTGGGCTGATCTTCTTTTTAGGGGCAGCTGTGGGACTGGTTCGCTTTCCTGACTTTTACACTCGGCTGCATGCGGCAGGGAAAGGAGATACTTTATCCACAATGCTTATGCTTACTGGGTTTGCCTTGGTGACCATGGAGGATTTTTCTCTCAGCAGCTGGTTGCTCCTTATCAAAATCATGGCGGTGGTGTTTTTTATCTACCTGACGAGCCCTACCAGTTCCCATGCCTTGATGCGGGCCGCGTTTGAAGATGATGAAATGCCTATTACCGAGGATGATATAAAGAAAAGAAATAGACAGAAGGGTGGCAAGAAAAGCTGATGGGCCTGGAGTTATTTAATACCTTTATCTTACTCCTCTTAGTGGTGACTGCCTTGGCTGCGTTGCGGGTACGGGATTTGATTACGGCTGCTGCTGTTCTGGGGGTGTATAGTTTTTTGATGTGTCTACTCTGGGCCGAGATGGGAGCCGTGGATGTAGCGTTTACTGAAGCCACTGTCGGGGCGGGCATTAGCACAGTGGTGCTGGTGGCGACAATTTTTAACCTCAAGAGAAAATCCAACGACTGATGAAGTGGATAAGCTTGATACCCGTTGTGGGCGTAGGAGTGCTTCTTCTTTTTGCTGCTCAGGATTTCCCAGAGTGGGGAGACCCGCAGTCTCCTGCTTCACAGTCTCCTGTAGCCTCCCATTTTATCAACAATACCGGGGTGGATACGGAAGTGCCCAACATGGTGACTGCGGTGTTGGCTGACTATCGTGGGTTTGATACCATGTTTGAGACCGTGGTTGTCTTCATTGCGGGTATCGCGGTGCTGGCTATCCTTAAGGGTTCGGGAGGGAGACGACGGGGCACACGGCGTGCCTACGAGGTGGAGGCTGAGCCTGATATCATTGTCACTCATACTGTTCGTTTGATGGTGCCCGTTATTCAAATTTTTGCCTTTTATGTTCTTGCTCACGGGCATGTTAGCCCAGGCGGTGGTTTTCAGGGTGGGGTGGTAATGGGGGCAAGTTTTATCCTCGTAGCTTTGGCCTGGGACCTGGATCATGCCTTGGTCAGGATGTCCTTGCCCCGTTGCATGGCTATTGCGGCTGCGGGGATTATTATCTACGCGGGGATTGGTTTTCTTTCCATGTTTCTGGGTGGCGAATTTTTGGACTATGCGGAATTGGAAAAAGTACTTCCAGTATCCCGAGAAATGGCAAGGTATCATGCCATGTTGGGAGTAGAGATCGGGGTTGGGTTTACGGTAACCTCGATCATGTTTGCTCTCTATGCAAATCTGTCTACGGAGGGGCGCTTAAAAGGGGGGCTTTAGGCTAAGTATATCCCTTGCAGCCATATAAATACCATGTTTGAGGACGGTGCCATAATCAACGAGTTGCTCATCGAGCGGTTGAATTATATCATATATGTGGTGCTTCTATTAATCGGTCTGCATGCGATGATATCCAAGCAGAATTTGATTAAGAAGTTGATTGGTATGTCGATTTTTCAAACCGCAATTATATTGTTTTATGTATCGATCGCGGTAAAGGATAACGCCACCATTCCAATCTATAAAACCGAACATGACCCCCACGGTGATGCGGCCAAGGCTGCTGTCCTGGATTTAAATAGGAGTGGCGAGGAAACCAAGGCTTTCTATGCACCCGTAATGCTAAAGCCTGAGGAAACCCAGCAATACAGTAACCCGCTCCCTCATGTTTTAATGCTTACGGCAATTGTTGTCGGGGTGGCCACGCTGGGACTGGCTCTTGCTCTATGCCTTCGTATTCAACAGGGTTATGGTACCGTGGAGGAAGATGAACTGCTTGTAAAAATCGAAAGGTCAGACGCAAGGTACAGCCAATCCCCTTTGGCCAAAGCCAAGAATCGGAGAAGGACCCAGAGTCGTAACACCCGGAAGCCAAGAACTTCTGTTAAATCAACCAAATCAATCGGGAAATCTGCGAAACCTCTGGAAAGTCGAGATTCCACGAAGACCAAAAAAACGACTTCCAAATCCAATTTGTCTCAGCCTAAAAAAAAGCCAGCATCCACCTCCCGAAAGCCAAGATCTTCTTCCAGTAAGGTGGAGGGATCGAAACCGACCACCCCCAAAGCCCCTGCTAAGAAAGCATCCGAGAAAACCAGGGCCCCAAAAAAGAAGGGGGCAGAATAAATGGATAACGCAATTGCCTGGATTTTACTTTTCCCTCTGATCGGATCTATTGCTTGTGCCTTGCTTGGTATGGTGAACCGCAAGCTATGCTATCCCATATCTGTGTTATCAATGGTGGCAGCAACTTGGGCAAGTGTTGAGACTTTATTTCAAGCGGTTGCCTCTCCAACTGCTGAGGTGTCCTACATTTTTGGGGGTTGGGTATTGGATTTATTTCCGCGTGGTGTTGGTATCGAATTTAGGGCCGACTTGCTCGGTGCTTTAATTGCCTTGGTCGTTGTGGGTGTAGGTTTGATTGTTTCCATGTATGCAAAACTTCCAGTGGAAAAAGAGACCCCGAGAAAAGAAGCTCTCTATTATCCCTTATTTCTTCTTCAAATTACAGGCTTGGCCGGTATCGCCCTCACGGGAGATGCCTTTAACTTATATGTTCTTATTGAAGTGGCGGCCCTTACTGGATATGGCCTGATAGCGATTGGGAGCAACCGGGCAGCGGCTGCCACTTTTAATTACTTAATTTTGGGAACCATTGGGGCCTCTCTTTACTTACTTGGTGTTGGGTATGTTTACATCAAGACGGGTACTCTAAATATGGTTGGTATCCAAGAGGTTATTGCCACTAACGGCCTTCACGACTCCCCAACTATGCAGGTTGCTTTTGTATTAATTGGTCTGGGTATTTTGATAAAGATGGCCTTTTTCCCCTTTCATGCCTGGTTACCCAATGCCTACTCCAGTGCACCCACCACCACATCCTGCCTCTTGGCACCCTTGGTTACCAAGGTGATGATATATGTGATGATCCGGATGGTGCTCACCGTCTTTGGGGTAGAGTTTTCTTTTGAGTCCACACTGTGGTCGGAATTTATGCCCTGGCTTGTGGTCATTGCGATTGTATGTGCCGCGGTCATGGCCTTAGCCCAAAGAGAAATTAAGAAAATGCTCGCGTACTTAATTGTGGCTGAAGTGGGCTACATGGTGGGCGGAGTCTGGATCTACAATTACTATGGTTTCATTGGATCTATCTTTCATATCATCAGTGATGCCTGTATGACGCTTTGCTTGTTTCTTGCCACTGGCATTATACTTCGGGCATGTAAGACCACTCACTTCGATGGTCTGCGCGGCCTGTTTTCTAAAATGCCACTTACCATGATTGGGTTCTTTGTAGGAGGCTTTTCGATCATTGGCCTGCCTCCAACCTGTGGCTTTTTCAGCAAGTGGTACCTGATTACCGGAGGTATGGTTGCCGAACGGTGGGAGTACATGGTGGTACTGATGTTTTCCACAATGATTATGGTGGTTCTTTTTTTCCGCCTTATCGAGCGTATCCATCTTGCGGTAAGTGAAAGTGGTGAAGACCTGGGCAAAGGTCACGGGGACCTCGGATTAACCAAGGAACAAACCACGTTTGAGGAAGCCCCGCTATCGATGTTGATTCCCTTATTGTTGGCTGCTTCCATTGTCATGATTATTGGGATTTATAACCAGGAGGTGGTCGACCAAATTGAGCTGTTTCTGGCACCATTTAACCTCCCAAAGGGGACTGGGCACTAAGATGAGTGAAGCAGTTGTAATCGACTCCGTAACCCCAACCGTTGAATTACTGGCTCCTTGGGTAGTGGAAGACATTCGTCCCCTGATAGCCTTTTTGGTCCCTTGGCTTGGCATGATTGGTATTATGTGGGCTGGTGAGAAACGTCCCAACCTTCGAGAAACTTTTACTTTAGTTGCTGCGGTGATTCAATCCACGGTGGTGCTTTCAATGGTTCCAGTTATCTTGAATGGAGCGATTATAGAATGCCATGTATGGCAGATTTTCACCCATGTTCCCTTACTCCTTCGAGTGGATGGGCCCGGTATTCTTTTTGCTTGTGTAGCTTCCCTCTTATGGATCGCCACCACCGTCTATGCTATAGGATATATGCGTGGTTTACATGAGCACGCCCAAACCCGCTTCTACTCTTTTTTTGCTCTATCTCTTTCGGCAACCATGGGGGTAGCTTTTTCGGCCAACCTTTTAACGATCTATATCTTTTATGAAATGCTTTCGATTTCCACTTTCCCGTTGGTTACCCACATGCAGGATAAGAATGCAAGGACGGGGGGGCGTACTTATTTGGGCTACCTGCTTTTTACTTCTCTTTGCTTGCTCTTACCTGCTCTAAGTTGGTGTTACGTGTGGCTGGATGGCGGGAAGGTAACCATGGACTTTCTTACTGATACCGGGAAGATTGGCTTTTTTACCGAACCGACTCAAATTATACTACTCGTACTGTTTACCTTTGGTTTTGCAAAGGCAGGCTTGATGCCTTTTCACTCCTGGCTTCCCGGGGCGATGGTGGCTCCAACTCCGGTATCTGCTTTGTTACATGCCGTGGCGGTAGTTAAGGTTGGAGTCTTCTGTGTATATCGCGTATACACTGATGTTTTTGGTCCTGAAGTCTTGGCTAAAATGGACGGCGAGGACTGGATGATGCTGGTTGCTTGTGCCACGATCCTCATTTCTTCCCTGATTGCCTTGTCGCAGGATAACTTGAAACGCCGTCTCGCATTCTCCACCATTGGACAACTTGGATACATTGTACTGGGGGCCACTCTGGCCACAGAGCAGGGAAGTGGGGGGGCAGTGCTTCATATTGCCATGCACGCCTGTGGAAAAATAACCCTCTTTTTCTGTGCCGGTGCCATCTTTGTAGCAACAGGAAAAAAATATGTCAGTGAACTGCGTGGGTTGGGTCGAAAAATGCCGATCACAATGGGTGCCTTTTTGATTGGTGCTTTAAGTGTGATTGGTCTTCCACCCCTGGGCGGATTTATAAGTAAGTGGTATCTCGCTATGGGTGCTCTTGACCGAGATGCGGCTTGGGTGGTTGTGGTTCTTTTGGTGAGTTCGCTTTTAAATGTTTTCTATCTGTTACCTGTGGCAGTAACCGCTTTTTTCCGAAAAGATGAAACAGATAATGAACCGATTGGCATCAAGGAAGCACCATGGGCCTGCGTGGTTCCACTTGCCTTGACGGCGGTGGGTTGCTTTGTGCTTTTCTTTCTGAGTGATCCACTCTTACGCCTTGCTGGAATAAAGGATTAGACACAATATTTTAAGAATGAAGACTGCACCCAAACAAAAGAAAATAGAACCCAAGGATTGGCTTGATTTTCCTGCCAATCGGGCACGGTTACTCCGTTCTTTTTATTGGCTTTGTGGGCTGGTTGTATTGGTGGATATTGTCTTCAGCTTAGGCTGGCATAAGCATGCTATATTTAAGGAGGGTGAACCTTTACATACCCTGGAGACCTTGCCTGCTTTTTATGGACTTTTTGGCTTGGTTGCCTGTGTTGGGATTGTCTACTTATCGAAAATTATGCGTAATGCGAATGGTAAAAATGGGCTGATGCGCGAAGAGGAATATTGGGAAAGATAAGATGAATATTCTCGCTGCCAGTAGTTTAGAAATTGGGTTTCATCCGGCAATGCCCTTACTCCTAGGTGGTTTGCTTGCTGGAATCCTGAGGGGTCGGTATGCAGCAATGACCTTGGTTATAGCTCCAGTTTTTGGGCTTTGGTATGTGTATTCCCTTGAGATTGGAGCGGTGTCTCATCATTCTCTTTTTGGCTTTGAATTACTGGGTGTGGCCGTTGATCAACAGGCGAAGTTTTTTGGGTACCTCTTTCATGTGGCTGCCATCATTGCTGGAATTTATTCCTTCCATGTGCGAGACCCCTGGCAATTGTCGATGGGTTTATTATACGCGGCCAGTGCCGTGGGGGTGGCGTTTGCTGGGGATATGCTTTCCTTATTTTTATGGTGGGAGGGTTTAGCCATAACTTCCGTTTTTCAAATATGGGGGAGAAAGACAAAAGCGGCAGAGGAGGCTGGGTTTCGCTATCTTTTCTTCCATATATCTTCGGGTCTTCTTCTACTTGCAGGGATTATGTTTCGTTACCATGGAGAAGGTGCTTCGGCTTTGGCTATGGAACCTCTTACTGCAGCGTTGGAATCCGGAGATATTGGAGCCATTCTTATTCTCATAGCTGTGGGGATAAAGGCTGCATTTCCCGGATTACATACTTGGCTTAAGGATGGGTATGCGGAGGCGACGCCTACCGGACCAGTTTGGTTGTGTGCTTTTACCACCAAGTGCGCGGTATGTATGCTGGCCCGCTTGTTTCCAGGTGCTGAAGTGTTGATTGTGATCGGTGCAATCATGGCGGTATTTCCAGTCTTTTACGGGATGATGGAGAATGATTTGCGACGGGTGCTCTGTTATGGAAAGATTAACCAAATCGGGTTTATGGTGGTGGGTATTGGGATTGGTACCGACCTGGCCATTGACGGGGCGATAGCCCATGCTTTTAGCCATGTCCTGTATAAAGGCTTACTTTTTATGGGGATGGGAGCGGTTCTTTACCGGACAGGAGAGATACGGAGTTCCCACCTTGGTGGGCTTTATAAGTCCATGCCTTGGACGACTGCTTTTGGTATATTGGGTGCACTTGCTGTATCCTTTCCTTTGTTTTGCGGATTTGTAAGCAAGTCGGTGATTATTACAGAAGCCGCTCAAAATGGGCATATGGTGGTCTGGCTCTGCCTGCTTTTCGGAGCGGTTGGGGTGTTTTTGCAAGCTGGTGTAAAAATTCCCTTCTTTGCCTTTTTTGGAAAAGATGCTGGATTACGACCCAAAGAAGCACCTGCCAATATGCTTTGGGCAATGGGTTTTTCCTCATGTTTGTGCCTCTTTATTGGGTGTAATCCTGAATGGCTCTATTCTCTTTTGCCTCATGGCGCCGCCGGATATCATCCATATGATGCCACTCATGTAATTACCCAGTTACAGATTCTGTTTTTTGCAATTCTTGCCTTCTTTCTGCTTAGAAAATTTGAAAAATATCCCAAAGACTCGCCTTCAGTGAACTTGGATATTGATTGGGCCTACCGGAAATTTGGCCGCGGGTTTATGCTTGCGATGGGCTGGTTTTGGAATGGGTGCAATGACATCGCTCACCGCTTATTTGTCGGCGGCCTAGTTAAGAAAGTAAACAATTTCACCAAGGGTGGCCAAGTGCATGTTCTCAGTTTCTTAGCCGACCCGTTGCATGAGATTGGGCTCTTGGGGGATGGTGACAAGAAAATGGCCAGGCAACGCATTACTATCCGGGCACGATTAGGTCTTCATCCCATTGGATTGACTGCTCTTGTCGGCATGCTTTTTCTGCTGGGCTTCTTATTATTGGCTTAGAGTGCCGCCGGTTTTTCTTTCTTTTTTTTGATAAAAAGGAATCTGTGAAAACCTGATTGAGCCTTGCAACTCCATTCCTTGAGTGCTTGGTTACATAGGGTGATGGTTTTACAAAAAAGATTGTTTCAATGCGTAATTTTTGCTGCCTTTTTATTTTTACAGGCGGGTTGTAACTACATTGACAGCAATGCAGATTACATAACAGGCAGTAAAGTTTGGGAGAAAATAAAACTGGAGGCACCCACTTATGGATTGGAGCCAAGCTTTGTCTATGCAGTCTGTCATGCTGAGAGTAGCCTGAATGCAAATGCGGAGACATCAGTGGCCCGGGGCATGATGCAATTAACCGAGGCAGCCTGGTCAGATGTTACCAAACTGCATTACCGGCAAGCATTTGACTGGGAAACCAATGTGGAAGTGGGCATGCTCTATTTAAAAAGACTCAAAGGGATGCTTGGAAGCCAAGGCTTGTTTTCATACCCAAGGTTGGCAGCGAGCTACCGATATGGTTATGGGGCTTTGCGCAAAGAAAAATTTATGGTCAGCCGGTTAAAGACACCTATCAATCGAATTTACCGCAAGTTGTTTGCTGGCGAATTAGCTCCCGTAAAAACTCCTGGTGGTTAATTTCTAAAGGCTGGCTAATGGGTGCGAAGAGTAAAGTGAAGCGAAGAGAGAGGGGAGAGACTTTACTCGAACCGCCCCAAGCTTTTGAGTCTGAAATAAGTGCCTTCCTGGCCTGGGTGCAATTAGAGAAAGGGCTTTCTCCCAATACCGTTGAATCTTATGAGAAAGACTTGGTGCAGTGTGCGGTGAATCTGAAGGAACAGGGGGTAAGTAATTGGCAAAATGTAAGACTAGAGAATCTGTCTGGCTGGTTGTCGTCTCTTACGGCTGACGACTATGCCGCCTCGAGCTTATCCCGTAAACTATCGGCAGTTCGAATGCTTGCTAAGTTTTTAATGGGTGAGGGGAAATTGGATCAGGATTTTACTGAGCTGCTGGCAAACCCTAGAAAAGCCAGGCATTTGCCTGATTGTTTAAGCATTGAGGAAATGGAACGCTTTTTAGAAGCACCCGATTTAAATACGCCTACAGGCAAAAGAGACCGGGCACTGTTTGAACTCATGTATGGCAGTGGACTGCGGGTTTCTGAAATCTGCAGTTTACCGATGAACGCAATCGATACCGATGAGGGGTTTGCCCGAGTTTTTGGCAAAGGGTCAAAGGAAAGAGTTGTACCGGTGGGTAAACACGCAAGTGAAGCCATTCGTAATTATTTGCATGGGGGACGGCCTCACTTTGTGAAAGATGGAACCGGTGGAGAATTGTTTCTAAGCATGAGAGGAAAAGCGATATCGAGGAAAATGGTTTGGGTTTTGGTGAAAGAATATGCCCGAAGAGCTGGGATTGAAAAAAGTGCAGTCCCCATGGATTGAGGCATTCTTTTGCCACGCATTTATTGATGGGGGGGGCAGATGTCCGGTCGGTGCAGGAAATGCTTGGTCATGCAGATGTGGGGACCACTCAGATCTATACCCAGGTCGAGGTAGAGAGACTTCTTGATGAGCATGCCAACTTTCATCCATTGGCCAATTCTTAGAAAAAATATCGGCTATTTCCTAACGTGCGCAAAATTTGGTTGAAAGGATGGGCGAACAAGGATTCATAAAATGGTGTTGTGAAGGTTATGGTATATGTATCTCCCAAGGCTACTGTCTTGGATCCTCAAGGCGCCGCGGTTCAACAAGCGATGAAAAGTTTAGGACACGCATCGGTTGATGCCGTTCGGGTGGGCAAGACGGTTACTTTCGAAATCGATGCGGAAGATACCGCTGAGACGAGAGCCACGATTGACCAACTCTGCGATGGGCTGCTGAGCAACCCTGTCATTGAGGACTACCGTTACGAAATTGTCGAGGAGTGAAGATATTTCGCTACCTTGATCAAGCCGGTAGTATGGGCTTTGGTCGCTTTGACGAGCAGGGCCAAACCTTTATGATCATCCAAAAAGATGATGGTTCTTTTGAGGCAACCGATCAAAGAATTACTCCTTTTCAATTACTGACTCCCATTGACTTTCGTATTATCTACGCCATTGGGTTAAATTATCGGGCTCATGCAGAAGAGACTGGTGCTGCAATCCCTAAGCATCCGATGGTTTTTATGAAGGCACCCACGGCGGTACAAAACCCAGGTGACCCCATCGTACTGCCCCGCTTTTTACGGAGCGATAAGGTTGATTATGAAGGTGAACTGGGTGTGGTGATCGGAAGGCCTTGTAAGAATGTTTCCCCCGAAGAAGCTCTTTCCTATGTTCTAGGTTATACCTGTGTAAATGATGTGAGTGCCCGGGATTGGCAGAAGGAAAAGGGGGGTGGCCAATATTGCAGGGGCAAGAGTTTTGATACTTTTTGCCCGGTTGGCCCTTGTCTTGTAACCGCTGATGAGATTCCGGATCCTTCAAGGTTAACGGTTCGCTCCTTTGTAAATGAAGACAAAATGCAGGAGTCATCCCTTGGTGATTTGATCTTTGATGTGCCTACCTTAATTTCTTTCCTTAGTGGAAGCACTACTTTGCTACCCGGTACTCTTATTTTAACCGGTACTCCATCTGGTGTCGGTGAGGCCCGGGATCCCAAGCGTTTTTTATTACCCGGCGATGAAGTGACAGTCGAAGTGGATGGGGTGGGTATTCTTACCAACCCAGTGGTTGAAGAAATTTTTAAAGACGAGGAACCCCAAAAAGTGGAGAAAAAATCTTGAAAGTAGCGATTATACAATTCCCTGGTTCCAATTGCGATTGGGATGCAGAACATGCGGTAGACCAAGTGCTTGGTGTACCCGCCAAACGCATTTGGCATAAGGACTTATTGCCGGGGGAGACCGAAGCTGTGGTCGTACCCGGCGGATTTTCTTTTGGCGATTATTTAAGGTGTGGGGCCATTGCCCGATTTTCTCCGATTATGACCGACCTGAAAAATTTTGCCGCTAAAGGGGGTCAGGTATTGGGTATCTGTAATGGGTTTCAAATCCTCTGCGAGGCCGGTCTGCTCCCAGGTGCTCTTATCCGAAATGACTGCCTTGATTTTCGCTGCCTCAATCAATCCCTCAAGGTTGAAGATTCCAATGATCGGTTTAATTGCTCGAAAATAGGAGACTTGATTTCACTACCCATTGCCCATGGAGAGGGTAATTACCGGGTGAAAGATTCCACCCTGAAAGAAATTGAAGCCAACAATCAGGTCCTATTACGCTATGAAGGTAACCCAAATGGATCAATCCATGATATTGCCGGTATTCGCAATCGAGACGGAAATGTTTTTGGCATGATGCCTCATCCTGAACGAGCGATTGAAGCACATCATCCCTGTCTCGATGGTATTCCTGTTTTACAATCTTTTCTTGAACCCCTCCAATGGGCTCGTCCAGTCGAGCTTGTATCTTCATGACGGACTCATCGATGACCTCCTTGCCGCCAAATCCCGACCCTTGCCTGAATGTCGAGATTACTCCAGAACTTGTTGCTCAGCACGGACTTCTTCCCGAAGAGTATGAAAATATTCTGCAAATTTTAGGGCGCGTTCCAAACCTGACTGAATTGGGAATCTTTTCTGTGATGTGGTCTGAGCATTGTGCTTATAAAAATACCCGGAAATTACTCAAGCTTTTCCCAACTGAGAAAAAAGACAAAGACTCGATTGGTCAGGTTCTTGTAAAAGCCGGAGAAGAAAACGCCGGTGTCATTGACATCGGAGACGGGTGGGGCGTTGCCTTCAAGATAGAATCTCATAACCATCCCAGTGCGATCGAACCATTTGAAGGTGCAGCAACTGGGGTAGGTGGGATTGTCCGAGATATTTTTACCATGGGTGCACGCCCTATTCTTTTAACTAACTCTCTACGATTTGGGGATATTGAGAATCCTCAGGTGAAGCGTTTGTTTCGTGGAGTTGTGAGTGGAATTTCTAACTATGGCAACTGTCTGGGTATACCCAATATGGGCGGTGATATTTACTTTGATTCCTGTTATGAAGGGAATCCTTTGGTCAATGCACTATGTGCGGGTATTCTCCGCCATGAAGAAATTCAGAAAGGTGCTGCCACAGGGGTGGGGAATCCTGTTTATTATGTAGGGCCTGGCACCGGTCGTGATGGACTGGGCGGTGCAAGCTTTGCCTCCCGGGAGTTAACTGAGGAAAGTGCGGCAGACCGACCCGCTGGGCAAAAGGGTGACCCTTTTATGGAGAAGCTATTGCTTGAAGCCTGCTTGGAAATGATGGCAATTCCTGGCCTTGTTGTTGGGATCCAGGACATGGGTGCTGCCGGCCTTACCTGTTCCACCTGTGAAACTGCATCTCGTGGAGATTCGGGTATTGAAATTGATTTGGATCTGGTTCCCCAGCGGGAAACGGGCATGAATTCCTATGAAATTATGCTTTCTGAGAGCCAGGAAAGAATGTTGGTTATTGTAAACCGTGGCCGCGAACGCGAGCTTGAAGAAGTCTTTGAGAAATGGGACTTGCACGCGGCCAGAATTGGAGAGGTCAAGGAAGGAGATCGTATGGTTGTTCGCCAAAAGGGTGTGGTGGTGGCGGACTTACCTGCGAAATCCTTGACCGATGAAGCCCCTATCTATGACCAGCCATCCAGTGAGCCTGCTCATGTCGCGATAGCCCGTAACTGGACCGCTGATTCCATCGCTTCATTACCTGCAAATGAGGTAACCTCTGCGTTGGAGAAGTTATTGGCTCACCCCACCATCGCATCCAAGCGGTGGGTGTGGAAGCAGTATGATCACATGGTTATGTCCGGATGTACCGTTGAGCCTGGTAGTGATGCGGGTGTGGTTCGTCTTAGTATTGCCGGTTTGGATAAGTACCTGGCGATTGCCAATGATTGTAACAACCGGTTCTGCTACCTGGACCCATACAAGGGTGCCTTGATTGCCTTTGTGGAGTGCATGCGGAACTTGGCATGTTCCGGAGCCAAAGCTTTGGCCGTAACCGATAACTTGAACTTTGGAAACCCCAATAAACCAGAAGCCTATTACATGCTTAAAGAATGCGTAAAAGGTTTGGCTGATGCGTGTGCCCATTTTGATGTGCCGGTTGTGGGAGGAAATGTAAGCCTCTACAATGAACATGGTGACGGATCCATAGATCCAACTCCGGTGGTCTCCATGGTCGGGCTTATCGACCACGCTGAGCATATCACCAGGTCATCTCTTTCCCGTGCGGGTCAGTCAATTATTCTTCTCGGTGATTTGCCGCACGAATTGGGAGGCAGTTATTTTCTTCAGACCCAGTATGGGCTCAAGGAGGGCGTGGTACCAGATGTTGATTTGGGAGCAGAAGCCAAACTGCAGAATTTCCTGATATCTAAAATTGAAACTGGATCAATTGCTTGTGCTCACGACCTTGCTGAAGGAGGTCTTTTAGTAGCTCTTGTAGAAATGCTTTTTGGAGAATCTCCTTTGGGTGCCAATGTAACCATTCCAAGCTTAGGTTCCTCTTCCCGTCTGGATGCCTTACTTTTTGGGGAAAGCCAGGGTCGTGTTATTATTGGAGTGTCTCCTGAAAAGGTGGACTTGATACTGAATGCGGCTCAGAGCGAAGGAGTGCCAGCCCAAGTTATTGGGCAAAGCACCGAGGGCCCGGAGTTTTCATTGACGGTCAATGATCAGGAAATTGTACGCTCTGACATTTCAAAGTTGCAGAAGATTTGGGAAGATGCGATTCCTTCCCACATGCAAGCTGTCTAACGAACGAAAATGAGTGACGAAATCGGACACCACTGCGGGATTGCTCTCGTACGGTTAAAAAAGCCATTAGCTTACTATGCTGAAAAGTATGGAAGTTCGCTTTGGGGATTTAATCAATTATTCCTGCTTATGGAAAAGCAGCATAATCGTGGACAAGATGGTGCCGGGATTGGTTCGATGAAGCTGAACATGCCCGCGGGCGAAGCTTTCATGTTTCGGGAGCGGAGCACGAGCAGTAAAGCCTTGGCTAAGATTTTTGGTGGCCAGCACCGGCAGTTTGATAAATTAATTAAGCGTGGCAAAGCTTTCCCGGAATTTCCCGAGACCGTAAAAGAGCACTTTGATTACGGGGGTGAGATTCTGCTTGGTCACTTACGATATGGTACATCTGGTGCCTATGGTTCCACCACTTGTCATCCTTATTTCCGCAAGAGTAATTGGCCAAATAAGAATCTTATGGTCGCGGGAAATTTCAACCTTACCAATGTGGAGGAACTCAACCAGAAGATTGTAGAGCGTGGCCAACATCCTGTTTTTGACACCGACACCCAAGCTATTTTGGAAGAGACCGGCTATCACTTGGATGCCAGCAATGACGAATTGGGGATGGCTGCTCAAAAAGAAGGTATTTCGGGCGACCAATATTCCTCATGGGTTGGACAACGAATAAAACTACCTGAGATTTTTCGAAAAGCTGCCGCCCATTGGGATGGTGGTTATGCCTTGGCTGGTATCATTGGTAATGGAGATGCTTTTGCTATGCGAGACCCACTTGGGATTCGGCCGGGTTTTTATTTTGAAGACGATGAAGTGGTCGCCGTAGCCTCTGAGCGTGCCCCTCTGATGACTGTCTTTGATAAGGAAGCCAGGGAAATAGAGGAAATAAAACCTGGTACCATCATTGTTGTTCGTGCCAAGGGTACGGTCGAGATTGAACGATTTGCAGCCGATCCAGCTCGGCAGGCAGGGTGCTCTTTTGAGCGTATTTATTTTTCCCGGGGTAATGACCCCGACATTTATGCCGAGCGCAAGACATTGGGTGCACTTTTGGTTCCTCAAGTCCTTGAGGTTGTGGGAAAAGATTTTTCCAACAGCGTTTTTAGTTATGTCCCTAATACCGCGGATAGTGCGTATTATGGTTTTATGGAGCAGTTACGCTTGGTTCGCCGGGCTGAAGTACAGCAGCAATTAATTGATGCAAAAAATAACGGTAATCTCACCGATGAATTAATCAATGAGCTTGTGATGGATAACTGGCCAAAGGGGGAGAAAATTGCCAATAAAGACATCAAGCTTCGAACCTTTATTTCTCAGGAATCTGGTCGAAATCAATTAGTTTCCCATGTCTATGACATTACTTACGGGGTTGTACGTGAGCAGAAGGATGCGTTGGTCTGCATTGATGATTCTATCGTGCGGGGCACAACCCTAAAGAAAAGTATCCTGCAGATTTTGGGTCGCTCTAAGCCTAGAAAACTTTTAATCGCCTCCACTGCTCCTCAAATCCGTTATCCTGACTGCTATGGTATTGATATGTCGGAGCTCGGGAAGTTTATCGCTTTCCAGGCAGCTGTATCCCTGATCAAGGAAAGGGGATATGATGGCTTACTTGATGACGTGGCAGCAAATTGTAGAGAAGCGTTAAAGGAAACCAAGCCGTGCCTGGTCAACCATGTAAAGCGTGTGTACGAAAATTTTAAGGTTTCCGAAATTTCTGCGAAAGTTGCAGAACTTGTGAAACCAAAATGTTTGGATGGGGTTACAGATGTAAAAATTGTCTTTCAGGGAATAGAAAACTTACATGAAGCTTTACCTGACCACCCAGGTGACTGGTATTTTACAGGTGATTATCCAACTCCAGGTGGTGATCGTGTAGTGCACAAGGCCTTTCTGAATTTTTACGAAGATAAAGAAGGCCGGAGTTACTGAGAAGGCTCATAAGTCTCCCATTTTATTTGGGTTCATTTTAGTACAAAAAAAGTGAGAAAAATCCTTTGACATCCTACCGAGGTATTCCGTTATATCTTAAGGCGGATGGACACTAATTATCAAACCCTCGTGCTCAACCGCCTTTGGCAAGCGGTCAACGTCGTGGGGGTAGAGCGGGCCTTTAGTCTGCTTTCCCTCGATCACGCTCAGGTGATTTATGCAGAAGATGGGAGTTTCCGGGTTTTCGATGGCCCGTCTTGGTTTGAGCATTGTAAAGAGTTGGATTCTCAGGTTGGGAATCGTGTGGTGCGTACTATTAATCAACAAGTCATTGTCCCTACGGTTTTAATTTTGCGATCCTATGACCGGATGTTGATGCAAGAGATGAAGTTTAATCGGCAAAACTTGCTAGAGAGAGATGATTATAGTTGCCAGTATTGTGGGAAAAAGTTGCCAATTAAAGATTTGAATATGGACCATGTCATTCCACGAGACCGGGGAGGAGGAACCTCCTGGGAAAATGTGGTCATTTCTTGCATTCGTTGTAATAGTAAGAAAAGTAACCGTCTGCCTAAAGAGGCGGGCATGCGATTGCTCAAAGAACCGAAGCGTCCATCCCAGCGTCCTTTTATGTCTTCATTGATGGGTAAGCCCATGGAGGAGACCTGGTCTCACTTTATCCAAAGAAAACAATAAGTCGTTTTCCTTTCTCGCATTCCTGCTAAGTCCCGATAATTTGCATGGTGTGGATTCCAAAATAACCCATCAAAATTCTGACCGCCGTGCATTGGATGTACTTTACCGCATCAGTGCTTTGTCGAGCAAAGAAAGCAACCCACTTGTTTCCTTAGGTAATATTCTGGATGAAGTGATGGGCGTATTTGGGGCGAGTTCTGCCTCCATTTGTATGCTTAATGCAGACTCCGATAAGTTACTTATCGAAGTGGAAAAAGGGCTGTCTAAGGAAAGTAAGGGGTTTGAACTCCCCATGGGGGTAGGCATTACCGGTTGGGTAGCGATGTACGGAGAACCTTTCCTGTCTGGTGATGTGACCAAGGAGGAAAAATATTTTTGTCTCGATGAACGAATAAAGTCTGAAATGGCTGCTCCTCTAACTGAAGGAGAAAGAACAGTGGGTGCATTGAATGTTGATTCAATGACCTTAGAGGCTTTTGACGAGGATGACCTCAGGCTCCTGGTACTGATGGCCAAAGAAGCCAGTCGGGTATTGGGTAATATGTGGATGATCCAACAATTGCGTCGCAAAGCCGATCAGTTGCAAACTTTGGTGCTCGTGGGTCAAGATATGGCTGGCACTCGAAAAGTGGACGGGGTGCTGGAATCGATCACCCGGGAAGCACTGCTTCTATTGAACTGCCGTTTATCTGCATTTTTTCTTTACGATGCAGACAACGATTACCTACGTTTGCAATCTTTGCAAAACGAACAGGGTCTGGTTCCATATGAAGAAAACCTAAAGCCAGCGGATAGCATTTTGGGAACTTCCCTTCGGGGTCACCGTCAGGTGCAAACCCGGGATTTATTGCGTACCGAAGAGCATCACTTTGTTTCACTTATCAGGCAGGAGAATTTACATTCAATGCTGGTGACGCCAGTTGTTTACGAAGATGAGCCGATTGGCTTACTCAGTCTCTATGTGGACCGTAAACACCGCTTCAATGATGACGAGCGATTAATTGTACGGGCTCTTGCAGACTTGGGTGCAATTGCAGTGCAAAATGCTCGCTTGTATGGCCGGGTATTTTCTACAGAGGAGAGTATGAGGAAAAGTGAGCGCCTGACGACCTTGGGTACCTTGGCTGCAGAAATTGCTCATGAAATCCGTAACCCTCTGATGGTGGTACGGTTACTTTTTGATTCCCTCGAACTTGATCATAATTCTGATGAAAGTAAAAATAAGGATATTTCTATTATTCGTGAAAAACTTAACCACCTGGATCAGATAGCCGGCCGTATCCTGGATTTTGGCAAAAGCCGGGAATCATTCCGTAGAAATTATTCTTTGCAGGAAATCTTGAAAGATGCATCCCTTTTGGTACGCTTGAAGCTAGAGCAGTCCCAAGTTAGTCTTTCGGTAAATCAAGCGGAATCCAACCTGATGGTCTTTGTTGATAAGGGACAAATTCAACAGGCCCTGCTAAATCTAATTCTCAATGCGTTGGGTGCGATGCCAAATGGCGGGGGCTTGAGAATTGAGTCTTCTGTAAATTCTGATAACCGGGCAGAGGTATTAGTGAGCGATACCGGGACAGGGATTCCTGAGGATTTGAGAGCTCAGATATTCGATTCCTTTTTAACGGCTCGGACCGATGGTACCGGTCTCGGACTTACGATATCAAAGCGAATACTGCGTAGCCACGATGGGGATCTTGAACTGGTGAAGTCCGATGAATTAGGCACCGTTTTTAAACTTACCCTGCCGATCTCTTAGGGAAAAGCCCAAAACCTGTAAGGAAAGGTGAAAAGTTTTGTTTTTTACACCTCGTGGTAAAATTTCCCTTTATGCAGGGCGGTGCTTAGGTCTTCCCTCAGTTCCAAAAAGCGGGACGGAGAAAACGGTTCTTTGGTTTGTAAGGGTTCAATGTTGAAAATGTCTGTGGCGATACCTTGTTCGGTGGCAATCCTCGCAAATTGAATACTGAACCCGCATTTGGAAATAGTTTTGGCTATTAGATGGAGTAAGCCAACTTGGTCAGGTGCCCGGACCTCAACAATTGTACGGTTGAGGGAAACATCGCGGTAAACATCCACTTGGGAGGGTATTTTCTCTCCTAATTTATCTTCGCTGGAAAACCGGCGGGTACGATCTGTTTTCTTTCGTTTTTCTGAAATTAATTTATCGGGCGAAGCCTGATCATTGAGGAAAGAACGAATGGAGGTTTCGCAATGCTCACGCATTTTTATATCGTCCACAACCCCACCATTTTTATCCTCCACATAGAAAACATCAATTGCCAGACCATCCTTTCGGGTAACGGCACGGGCACCCAGAATGTTTAGACCAGCGATCGAAAAAGCCCCGGTTAATTTTTCAAACAAACTATTACGGTCTCGGGTTACGATATCAACCACGGTGAGGGAGCGACGAAGGTCATTTCTCCAATTAATCACAGGTACAGGAGCTGCAGTTCCACTAGCAAGGTAGCGGTGGATCATATCCACATGTAAACTTACTTCTTCTTTACCGGTGTGGGAAAAGTATCGAATCGGGACCTTTTCCAGGTGTTCAAGGACTTCCTCTTTGGATACCCCTTCAACCTTAAGGTTTTTGTAGGCATCCTTCAGGGTATTCGGGTCTTTGCGGGCTCGTTTTCCTTCAAGAACTGACAAGGTGTTGGTGAAGAGTTGCGTATGGAGTTCTTCTTTGTGCGAATTCCAAAGGTCGGGTGCCGTAGCGTTGGCATCGCAAAAAGTATGCACATATAAAAAGCGCAGGCGTTGCTCTCCTTCCACGAATTGGGCAAACGAATCAATAACCTCAGGATCTTCGAGGTCAAATTTGTTGGCATAACGTACCATTTCCAAATGGTTACGAATCACAAATAAAATACGGTCCCGCATCTCATCAGATACACCAAGCCTGTCCATCATACTAACCGCAATTTCCACACCCCGTTCACAATGTCCTTTCGGTCCTTGGTCTTTGCCAAGATCATGAAGAAATAAAATCAAGTAGAGTAAGCCAGGCACTTCATTTTTTCGCAGGGCTTCCAAATAGTGCTTGGATCCCTTTTTCTTCCCCTGAAAAATTTTGTCAAGAGTCGTGATACAATGAAGAACATGGATGTCCGCGGTAAAGCGGTGGTAGAGGTCATGCTGTACTTTGCAGGTAAGTCTCCCGAATTCGGGAACAAATCGCCCCAGGACTCCGAGCTCATGCATTTCGCAAAGAGTTGGGCTTACATTGCCGATCTCTTGGAGAATGGAGCGAAAGGCTACATTTGCCGAAGGCGAATTAATCAGGGCCGAGTCAATTAAGGCCAGCCGGTTTCGTACCAAGGATCGAAGGTCAGGTGCTAGCTTGGCTGAAAGGCGCTGCGAGTGCCGAAATAGCCGAATTAAGCGCTCCGGATCTTCATCAAAAATTTGCAGATTTGGGCTGCTAAGTTCTTCCCCATTGAGGTCAAACCCATCTACCTTTTGAAGGGGAGGGGATTGATAAGCTTGAATAACTTTTTTGAAACTGATCGAAGAGGTGGAGCCTGTGGTTGCATGAACAAGGCGTTGTTCCAGGATACCTGATAACTGATTAATGGTTCGGGCACGGGAGTAGTAATCGCCCATAAAAAGCTCGACCCTGCGGAAAATATCATCCTCATCATACCCAAGGCCCAGGGCAACTTCGGGTTGCTTTTCAAGATGTAAAATATCTACCGGCCGCTTACTTTTAAAATGCAGTTCGTTCCGAACCCGCAAAAGAAAGGAATAGGCTTCTTCAAAAGACTGGGCTTCTTCTTGGGTAAGAAACTTTTTTTTGATAAGCCCGGGTAGCCCATATTTTTCAAACTTTGCCTTGGTCATCCACAGAATTCCTTGGTAGTCGCGCAATCCACCCACACCGTTTTTTACATCTGGGGCTTGTAGAAAAACGGTGCTCCCTTTATCAAGCCTTCTCTGTTCTTGATGGGCGAGGACTTCTTTAAGGTATTGAGCGGGATTATTTTTTCGGCAAAACTTATGGAATTTATCGGTGAATTTTTCCGCAATCTTTCGGTCTCCGCAAAGATAACGAGCGTCAAGCATGGAGTTCTTATTTCTTATATCCTTTTGAGATTCGATGAGTGCTTCTTTGATCTCCCGGGACGCATGACCTACTTTCATCCCCGTATCCCACAAGGGATATAGGATTTCCCGGGTCATGGTTTCCTTTAAGTCGTCCAAGGATTTACCCATCGCTGTTTTGGGGTATAGAAACATGAGGTCGATATCACTGTGAGGGCTCAATTCACCCCGGCCATATCCACCAGTCGCAAGAAGACACATGGGCTTGATTTTCGCCATGCTTTGCTTGGCCACATCCATGGCATAGGCAAACAGATTTTGGATCAATACATCAACAATGACCGATCTGGCCCGGGTGAGGCGCAAGCCGGAATCCCCTTTTTGGTGATACCGGTGGAGCATTTCTTTTTCAAGACGCATGAACTCTTTTATCTGCTCAATTCTTTCTTGATCGGATTGGCCAGAATGAAAAGTCAGTCTTAGTTCGGCATGTTGCCTTGTTCTTCTAAATAGCGGGTCGTCCTCCATATCACATTAGGTTTAAATTTCTTATGATTTCTTACAGAAGGGTGCGAGATAAAACATCTCGCTTTGGAATTGCTCAGCAAAATAGAGTGATGTATAAGCATACATAATGTATACAAATCATTCTCTTTTACGATGGAGGCATGTCCTTTTGGTTTGGGTGTGTGCTGCTGGTCTTTTAGGAGCCGAGCCTTTTCTCGCTCCGAATGATCCATTCCTTCGCCATGAAATCCGCCTGCTTGGAGATGAAGGGGGGTTGAACAGTTTACAGAATACTTGGCCTCTGGATTTGGGTGGTTTGCATGCCATGCGTTCAGATTCCGAACATTCCTATCACATTCGGCTTCTTGATCAGCGTCTTTTTCAAGAGGGTAACTCTGGGTGGTCTCCCGTATCTGCAACCATTGGGTTGGCAGATGAGCGTGTCACCGCTCGTGGATTTGGCCCAGAACCCCGTTCCAGTTTTGCTACCAATGCTTCGGTTTCCTGGATGAATGATCGTTTCGCGGCGAAATTATCGCTGAATGCATTTTACGGAATGCCCCGTGACTGGAAGGGTCGAAAAGATGAAGGCTTTGCCATGGATGGTTCTTACATCGCTGCCCGTCTGGGCAACTGGTCTGCCAGTTTTGGACAACAGGAACGCTGGTGGGGCCCAGGTTGGGATGGTAGCTTGATTTTATCCACCAATGCCCGTCCCATTCCTGCCATATCCATCGACCGCCGTGTGTCCGAGCCCTTTGAGACCAAGTGGTTATCCTGGATCGGCCCCTGGAGCTTTCATTCCTTTATTGGGCAAATGGAAGACGAGCGGGACCCCGCAATCGATTACCCTAATCATTTTTTGTGGGGTATGAGAGGAGAAGTCGCACCAACCATTTTGGATGGTTTAGAAATTGGGTTTTTTCGAACTCTTCAATTAGGGGGAGATGGACGAGATGTTCGCTTCAAAAGTTTTATTGATGCTTTTCTTTCTCAGGATAATTACGGTGCCAATACTGGACTTACTGATCGATCCAAGGAACCAGGTAATCAACTCGCGGGTATTGATTTGCGTTGGAAAGTGCTGGATGCTCCCATTGCCTTGTACGGGCAGATCGCTGGCGAGGATGAGGATAATTTCCTGCCCAATTCTTTAATGTTTCAATATGGTTTGGAAGGTTGGGCAAAATTAAATGATTCTACTCTTCGGGTTTTCGCTGAATACGCGGATCTCACAAGCTATTGGTGGACGGGTGACCCCCGTACGAGGAATATTTCCTATGGGCACCATATTTACAAAGAAGGCTACCGCTATCGGGGGCGTCCTATTGGACACTGGGCAGATCAGGATTCTCAGATTTTAAGTTTGGGAGGTTTGCTTGTAAATGATGAGGGTACAGGGTGGGGGAGTACAATTCGACTTGGTGAGTTGAATGCTGGACCACTACGCAATGCTCCTCCTCACCAGGGAAGTTTGGGGAATAGTTCGGTTTCGAATGATGTTACAACAGAATATTTTTCTCTGGATGTTTTTAACGCCCGCCAGTACCCGCAATATGGACTCTCCGCTTACACATCGATCGGTTGGGAATCACTTGATGTGATTGGAGGGAGTAAAGATGATGGGCTTTCAGCTTTCTTATCCGTGACCCGCACCTTTTAACTTTCAGTTTTACTTAAATTTATGAAAAAAATTACTTTAGCATTTCTATTCTTTTTATTGCAGACGCAAAGTGGGCTCTTTGCTCAATTGGATCCATCGTTGATGTCTAAGCTTTCACAGCTTAGCCCTCAACAGCGTCAACAACTCATGACTCAAAAATCCATTGGGGGAACTCAACCTGGGGGACTTGCTCCCACAACAGATCTTAAGACTCGTGCTTTGAAAGTGGAAACACCGAATGAAGAATCTTTTGAATCCCGTTCCAACTTTTTAAAGGATTTGGCTGAGATGGAAGCTATGGTCTCAAAGGATATAGAAAAGTTTGAAAAAGAAAGGGAAAACAAGGAGTCTTTTTTTGAATACGAGGGTGCTTTGTCTGAAAGTAGGTCACTTCTCCAAAAAATCAAGCAAGTCCAGCGCAAGGAAATCGAAAAAAGAGCGGATGAGTTTGGCAACTCCACAGTCGACTCGATCAAGCCTTTTGGCTATGACTTATTTGCTTCAGACCCAAGTACTTTTGCACCTGGAAATGAAGTGCCTATTCCTTCAGACTATCGTATCGGTCCCGGCGATGTCGTGGAAATTCAACTTTTCGGCCAACGAAATGAATCATACAGCTTGGGTATATCCCGAGAAGGTATGATTCGCTTTCCTGGGATAGGCCCGATCAATGCTTTCGAGAAGGGCACAAGCTTTATTGACCTAAAAAATCATTTGCGGGAAAAGGTTCGTGAACAACTTGGGGAGGGCGTACAAAGCTCTATAACCCTAGGTGCTTTTCGTAGTATTCGTATTTTTCTTCTTGGTGAAGTGCGTAAGCAGGGAGCCTACACCGTCAGTGCACTTTCAACTACCATCAATGCTTTACTTAGTTGCGGGGGTATTAAAGAGTCTGGAAGTCTACGCAATATTCAGCTTAAAAGAGCTGGGAAGGCGATAGCGACACTGGACTTGTATGACCTTCTTATGAAAGGTGACACCAGTGCCGATCAACCGTTGCAGCCTGGAGATGTAATCTTTGTCCCGGTGATCGAAAAACAGATTACAATAAGCGGAGCCGTTCACCGTCCAGCGAAATATGAAATCATGGGAAATGAAACTCTTAAATCCGTAATTGATTTAGCTGGTGGTGCTCGCGATCGATCGGTTTTGGATATCATTCGGCTTGAGCGAATGGATTTAAATTTTCGCCTTGCGGTTAAAAACCTAAACTTTTCGGAGGATGCGTCTTTTACCGTTAAGGAGGGAGATCAAATTTCCTTGGGCTTTGCTGGAAACGCCATCAGAAACAGTGTGTCTATCATTGGGGCTGCGGAAAATATTGGAGATTATGAATGGAAAAGCGGATTGGTTTTACAGGATATTATTAATGATCCCCTTGATTTATTGCCAAATGCAGACTTTGCTTATGGATTAATTCGTCGAAGAGAAGCAAATGGAGATATTCATTGCCTCAGTTTTGTTCCATCTGATTTGTTTATTTCCGGGAAAAGCAAAGAGGTTTCTCTGGAAAAACAAGACCTAATCTATTTTTTTGCACGAGAATCAAGGGAAGAAATCCTTGTGGGGTTAATCAAGGACCTGCGAAAGCAAAGCAATGTCGGTAAGTATTCTAAGTTGGTTCGCATTTCGGGCTCTGTTCACTACCCCGGAGAGTACCCCTTCACCAATTCGATGACTTTGACAGATTTGTTTAGGGCTGCGGGCGGAGCTAAGGATTCGGCTTACATGCTTGATGCAGAGGTTACCCGTATCGGTACGGATAAAGAAAACACT
>Ga0206123_10000917_pt1 | contig 28490 bp, 31 predicted proteins | sample Helgoland_Spring_2_FD_160086 | JGI IMG/M metagenome (GOLD analysis project Ga0206123, IMG submission 160086) | Pelagic subsurface seawater microbial communities from Kabeltonne, Helgoland, North Sea - Helgoland_Spring_Bloom_20160316_1 | ecosystem: Environmental > Aquatic > Marine > Epipelagic ...
CCTGCATACGTTTTATGATAGTCTCTACTTTTGTTTTAGTAAGCCCTCTTGTTCTACCATTAGAAAAAGATGCTTGATTTTGTACATAACCATTATCTGTTGTTTCATATAAACCGGGATTTATCGCAGATGAAAATGTTAGTTTTACACCACCTGTTGATGTAGTTATGCTAGTAATTACACGTTCTAAACCCATAGGGTCAGTATCACTGTAGATGAGAATTGTATCTCCTACACTAAAACCTATGGCTCTGTAATCAGAACCTGTGACAAGAACCGCATTTGCTTCTGCATTAGCAGACATTAACACCGCTTCTTGTGGTCCTATGTCTAACAAATCTGCTACTTTTTGAGCAGTTGTATATACTATTGCATCGGGGTCTAAGGGTCTTGTTTCGCCTTCACCGGGATTGAATACTTGGGGCATACATACAACTCACTTTTAATTAAACCCAAAATCCTGAAGACTAGTTTGTCCTGTGACACCAACTTGAGGTCTAGGTTCAGGTTGAGATTGCGTTGACATATTACTAATGTATTCCATTATTTTATCATGGTCCGGTCCTACCGCATCAATTGCTTGTCGAACCATCTCTGAATGGTCAGGTTGTGATGGTGATACTGGTGGTGGTGATACTGGTGGTGGTGGTGATACTGGTGGTGGTCGTGGTTCATTCGTCTTCATTTGTGCTGCTTGCCCATCTTCATTGAAATGATGTTGCGGATACATACTAGTAAATTTATCATGATGTTCATGGTCGCCGTTAGGTCCTGAGACATGATGTCCATCATTATTAATTGCTAATGGATTCATAGCCATTGTTTTACCTAGTTTTGAATGGTCGGCAAGGAATTTTAAATTATACGGATTTTCTGGACTAACAGCATTTAACATCATACCACTTGTCAATTTATTCTTCGCATCTGCATCTTTATTACCATGCATTCTGTATGCTAAAGAATTAATATATTGAGATAAACTCAAACTATCTTTACCAGTATGTTTTTTACCTAAAGTTCCATGTGATTTACCCTTGTGGTCCATCAATTTCATACCCGCTGGCATGGCTATTTTTTGATGTTTAAAATAATCTCTTTGCTTTCTTGCTTTCATAAAATTCCAAGTTAAATCAAATACTTCATTCATAATCTATTCACCTCGTCTCTATGCCCTTTATTAAATTCCATCGGATTGCCACAAGCCCCACAATCTGCTCTCCACATAAAATGAAGCATTCCACAGTTCGTACATCTAGTACCTGCACCTATATTCAGAACGTCTCCTACATTTTCTGTTCTTGTTCGCTGATTTCTTGTGACACCCTTTAGTGGATGTTCTTTATCAGAAACTTCACCACTGTCATAAGCGGTATCAATTCTAACATTTTGTTTTTGTGCTCTAGTTATGTCATCAATTTCTAATGTTCTAACATCGAAACTCATTCATATCCCTCACTCTCATGCACTACCTGTTAATGATAGTATTAAAAAAACATTACCTAATACAGTGATTGGTTCTACTGCTATTAATGTACTACCGGGTGTAGATGCTGCTGCATCTGTCATTGCTTTACTAACGCTACCTGCTGTATTGTATGTACCGGGTGTAGAGAACTCTTTCGGTGAGAAAGGTCCAATTACTTGTATTTTAGGACTAACTGCCAATTAAAACACCGCCTTAGCGTTGTCCTAATGCCATAAATCTGTATACTTCTGTGTTTACTACTGTTAGTAAAATATCAGTTGCCGGGTCTGTGTCGATTGTTACGACTGGTGTTACTACTACTGATGCTTTTACTGGCATAATAGTAAATGAATCAATAGTTGATAGAAAATCTCCTAGAGACACGGTTTGTGACGTGCCATCTGCTGTAAAACTTCCCGTTACCATCATTAAATTACCCATTACGCTAGGTCTGCTATCTAAAGTTACTGTTGCCATATTTTATCACTCCATTGTTTGTTCTTCTACCACTTCAGCGGCTTCTTCTACTACGACCACAGGTGGTGCTGGATTTAGATGTTCCTCAACTAAACCCAATAATGCACCTTTTGTCCTGTAACCAGCACCGAAAGAAACTCCTTCTGCTTTCAACCATTTCTTGATGTCTCCTACTCTCCAACCGGAGTCAGGTATTCCATCGGCTTTATCATCAACAGTTTTTGCTTCTGAACCTGTTAGTTCATAATCAGAACCTAATGATAATGAATACTTATCACACCATTCTTGTGTGACATTGTATGTTTCACCTCGGTAAACAGTCTTCCCAAATCCTCTCGGACCGGGAGACATGTAATATTTACCGATATACTTTAGTTGTGGCATGAAGAATCACCTTAGTTCAGTAGTAACACCGTTATTTGTGCTACTTGGTTTGCGACTTCAGAGTCTACGATTAGACAAGGTAGTAAACCACCTGTTGCTAGTGGGGCTACAGTATCGTCTGCTCCTACTAGTCCAGTGTTGGTCATTGTTACAGTTATGTCCTTAGCAGCAGTTGCTGAGGCATATCCTACGATTCCTAGAATCTTTGATGCTCCAGCAGAGAACAGTAGAGGTTCTACTGTTCCTGCTTGTACGACGTTTACCGTGAATGTTACCATTCTCAAACTTCCGTTTGCATTTGTTGTGTTAGCGTTTTTTGCGTTAAAGCCAGCAAGAGCACCCGGATATGAACCCGCTGCTGCTCCGCCGTCCAACCATGCTGTTTCGTCGACTGGTGTACCAGTTCTCATGTCTATGTCAGCCAGTATGCTCACTAATGTGAAATCACTGTCTGCTACTTTTATGCTTAATCCTTTATCAGTTGTTGTTGTTGTTGCTACCATAATTTATTCCTCCATTAAATCCTCAATAAACCTTACTTAAGGTCTCTTACACTCCCTTGTGCTCCGAAGAAAGTAGTCCAGATTTCACCCATTGTTCGGTAAAGTCCTTCCTGTCCTAATCTGTTTATTGCGAATGGGTCTCCTGTCTCTATACCAGACTCAAAGTATTGTGTTGGTATTGCTGTACTAAAGTGTAGATAATCTGTATCTAGTAAGTACATTCTTGAAATTCCGTCTTTTGTAACGTCTTTAGATGGAATGATTGGCACACCGTTGTATGTTGCTACGATGAATCCAGCCTCGATTCCCGGTACACCCTTTACTCCATTGTAAGTAGGTGTAACTCTCTTCTCTTCCATGAATCTTTGTTGAGATTGTAATAGTTGTTGTAATCTCATCAATGTGTCATATCCAGTTAGTATAACTTTTGGATTTCCACCACGTACCCATAGTCTTTGGAATATATCATCAAGTTGGTCAAGAGATAATGTTCTCCTGTTACCTGCTGCTCTATCAGAACCACAGTCAACTTCAGCATTTGACCAATCGTTGTCACTTCTGTTTATGCTGTATATATCTAAGTCATTTGCACCACAGTGGTCAGTTCCTACTGAACCACCAGTTTCCATAGTAGTTAATCCACCGGAAGCACCACCATCTGCACCAGTAATTCTATCAAGAGATTCATAGTTATTACCTGCTACGTTTTCGCTGTCGTCTAATAACATTCTATTGATTGATTCTGCGTGATGTTTACCCATTTCTTCTTTAAGAACTGAGCGTATATCTCCCATTCCGTCATCCTTGTCAGCAAGGAAGATAGCAGTTTCAGACATATCGAATGTATGAGCGATTGTCTTTGGTTTTGCTGCTATGTGTTGGAATGTTGGTCTTTGTGTGTCTGGTAATGTTGAGTTTTCTGCAACTCCACCAAGTAATGAACCAGTAGTAGCATCTGAAGGCTTTGCTGTTATAACACGCCATCCTGACCTATCCCAAGGTTTCTTAGGTAGTATACTGAATGCATTGAACTCTTGGTTCAATTGAGACCATACTTTGCGTCCATAAATTGCTTGGTATGTACCAGCAGTTGTAGACAACATTGGGCTGTCGCTTTTCAGTAGTTCACTACCGGAGTATGAGTAACCCATTGCGTTACCCGCACCATAATAGTATCGTTCCATATCAGTTATTGTTCTTACGTAATTTCTTGCCATTTTATTCACTCTCCCTCAAAGACTCGACCTGCGAGTTGATGTACTTCTTCCCAAGACATTTGTGCTAGGTCAGAAGTTGATGGAACTTCATGTTGTGGTTCAGCAGATTTTTGTAGTGTTTCTCCTACTTCTGCTGGTGTACCAATATTGTCAATTCTTTCTGTAAGTAAAGAAATTGCTTTTTGTATATCATATAGAGGACCACGAGAATCAAAAGCAGCGGCTTCAGCCTTTGCTATTTCTTCTGTGCGTTCTGCTTGATATCTCTTTGCGAATGTATCTTCTAAAGAACCACGGAACTCGTTTTCCAAAGCAGCGGCTTTGTAAACTTCATATGCCGCTTCTACATCAGAAGTATCTAAATCCATAGGGTTCAAGAAATCAGATTTCTTTACATTTCCACCGCTGTTGAGTTTAGGGATTGCTCCTGTGGATGGGTTTCCACCTTCTTGTACTCTGCCTTTTACTTGACCACCATTAGTTGCAGTAGTATCTTGCAATTCACCGGGGGTTGAACCCATATTATTTTTTGCAACTGAATCATTATCAAAGTGTGCTCTTGCTTCAACTGTATCAACACCAGCACTCTTTAGTGTGTCTTCCATCCAATTTAGGTAATCGGATGAAATAACATCAGAGTATTCTGTATCTGATTTCTTAGCATCATCTTTGTCTTTGGATTCTTTCTTGTCATCCTTGCCTTCATCTTTTTTATCTTCAAGGAAAGCAGGTTTTTCACCTTTTTCCATTGAGTCAAGACGTGACTCTAATCGAGAGAGTACGTCGGTCATCTGGTTCATTGTGTCATCTTCTGTCATTTTTTTCACCTTGTTGGTTTCTTCTTGTTTATCTTCCTTTAATATTCTGAATGTTGCTTCGGGGTTTATTCCTTTTTCACAAATTGTGATTTCGTGGAGTTCGAGTTTGCTGATTTCTTGATAATCGCCATGTTTACGGTCTGATTTTCTGACTCGTTTGAATGCCTGTCCACCTATACTAAAGCCGCGTAATGCACCTTTTCGTATTTCGGCAGCGACTTCTTTGGCTTTTTCGATGTCGTCACGTAGTTTTATTACTACAAACATTCCGACATCATCCACTTCGCTTTTCCACAACCTCCCTTCGCTATCCGTATAATTTGGAACTACATCTCCGACTTGTATATTGGAGTGTGCCAACTGCACATTCCTATAGGATGGATTTTGCATAAATTTTCTAAATCCATCTTTTAATGCCCCTTGTGTTATTAAATCGCCTTGTTTGTCTACTAGTTCAACACTAGCGTATCCAGCGACGACAAGTTCATTCCCTGCTTTAAGCAAACTGATAGGTTCATCAGAAGGTTTGTACTGTAGTCTCGGCTGCACACTAATTCCTGTTTGGCTTGTTATGTTACTTATATGAAACGGTTCAGTAAGTGTCTAAATCTTCTTCTATTTCTTTATCATTTTCTTCGGAAATCTTCATTTTTTTATCTCTACCGGGATATTTTTCAGGTTTTTCCATATCTTCGGTAGGTCTTTCCTTCATATCCCAATCAGGCATACTTTGTTCAGAAGTTAAACGAGTAGGTCCACGAGGACTTTCTATCTGTGCACCTACATCAATTCCTAGTCCTCTACCAGCCATATTACTATGTCCTTTTTCTAAAACATCTAACGCTCTTGCTATCAACTCTAATGTCTTCAACATCTGTTCTCTTTTTGGTTTCATTATTCTGGATTCATCATCAGCATCAATAATACCTGCACTTTCAACTTCAACTTTTTCATCATTAGGTTTACTCGGCATGTCCATATTCACTTGAGATATAGGACGTTTCTTTTTTTCTGCTTTCCACATCTGTTGAAATGCAGGTTGCCAATAACTCTCCAAACTTTTGGCTAAAGTTATAGGATAATCATCTTCGTATAATGAACCTAGTGTACTTTTAGGATTTAAAACGTCTATCAACACACCATCATCTAAAATTTCATATTTTACAATATCATCAGTAAAATGTAATATAAAATGATTATTTTCAATTTCCATACCAAAAGGAATATGATAATCATCATAAGATTTAGTCATCATAATCCATTTAGGATGTTTTTCTTCTCCTTTCATGTAAGTAGATTTAGCATCTCTTAATAATATTCTTTTATCTTTGTTATCTGATAATAAATCTTGAACTGCATTTTCAAGCCCTTCTTCATCTGTAATTTTTAAAGTGGAAGGACCAAGTACATTAATAAAATTATGACTTTCAAATTGACCTCTAAGTAATTTCATTCTATCTCTAGTATCTAAATCAGTTACATCTGTACCATCATAATGCATTACATCGTTAATAAAAATACCTTCACTATTCATAACAGCGTCTATAACATAGTTTTTATTTGTTATTTTCCTAAAATATTTATCTATCTCACTATAACTATCCACCCTTTGTGCGTTTTCATCACTTAAAGTAATTCTATTTCCTGCTCTTTTTACTTTCAATCTTTTACCATCTTCTTGTATAGAAACCACCCATTCACCAGTGAAACCTCTTAATTGCTCAATATCTGATACTTTGAATATTTTATGTAAAGGTTCTATTAAAGGCATTTCTACAGGTAATTGTGCTTTAGCCATTAATGTTGCATCACTATACATAGGGTCATCAGTTTCAGATGTCGTATAAGGATTTTCATGCACTTGTGAAGATGTTTGGTCGCCTAAAACAACATTTGTATTAAATTGATGTTGTTCTTCACCTAATACATATGGATAAACAGTAGCAGGTGGTGGAGCAAAAGCACGTCTTGTCGCGTAATCACCTATTTCCATGTTACCTTCTTTAGAAAACTCAAATGCGAAGTTTGCTTGTGCATCTTTAATTTTACTTACTTTTCCTACAATACCACCACCACTATATACAGTTGAAACAGTTCTGCCTTTCTGTTCATGATGTGGATGAATTTCTACTTCACCTTGTGTAAAACTTGGTCTAGTTATTGTTTTTTCATCAGTTGGGTTGGCTAGTTTTTCATCATAATCACCATCATAAACTATAACACTGTCTAACATGTTATGTAAATTGTCTTTATGTTGTTTTTTACCTACATCCATCCCACTTCCTATTTCACCATTCTTTTCATACACTAAACCATAATCATCTTTCAATGTACCAAATTGTGCACTCTTTGGAGAAATATCCATTTTTCTGTGTAATTTTCTTATTTGATTGTATATTGGATGAGTTTTATAATGTTCATTCCTTAGTTTTTTAGGATTTGGATGTAAATCAAAAGAGCCGCCTGTTGCTAATTTACCTCTTGATAATTCTCTAAGTTTATCAACATAAATCTTTTCGCCGTTTTCATCCGTTACTAAATTACCAAATTCATCTCTTTGATGTATTTGATATGTAGTAGGCGGTACGGCTTGCGATGCTTTTCTATAATGATTTGCAAGTAGTTCTTGACGTTCTTTAGAATTATTAGTGTTACTCCAAACATCTTCATAGATTTGTTTCCCATTTTCATCCATCATTTGTTTTCCATTTTCATCTAATTTAGGTATTTTTGAAAGATTTGGATGCTTGGCAAGTAACTGTCCTAAAGTCATAACTTTATTGTTTTTACTAATATGACTTTTTATTAATTCTTGAGCATACATTAAGTTTTTTGGATTGAGTTCTAAACCAAGTTTTTCTACTAAATTCTGTGCAGTTAAATTAGAATTGCCATGTTCATCTTCACCAAAATCATTCAAACCAACTCCATGTTGACTCATTATTTTTTGTATATCGCCATGATGACCTTCACCCGTTTTACTAAGTTGTTGTATTGTCTGCGATGTACTTTCACCTATTTTACTACCATAACTTTTCAAATTATGCACTTCATGGGGTACAGTTAACAGTCCAACTTCTGCATCATGTAATAATTGAGCCATGTTAATTTTAACTTGGTGTGCTCCAACTACCTCTGCATTGAAAGCATCAGGAAATTTTTCAAGAACTTTAGGTAATAGATGTTCTTTTGCAAAATCTAATTTAGCATGTTCGTCTCTCGTTCGACCTTCTTCTTCATGATTAAAACGAGTTTGTTCTGCTCTAAAACTATCAGAATAATGTTTATCTTCTATTTGATTTATTTGATTTTGCACATGATTTATTTCTCCATCTAATTCTTTTAATCTATTTTTTTCAACAACATTTAACGGTTTATAGTAATCTACATTACTTACATTAGTGGTAGCATCAGTTACTTTATACCCTAAACCTTTTGAATCTCTTCTAGTTTCTAAATCTAATTTTTCTACTTTTAATTTTTCTAAAAAAGCACTAATATCGTCAATAGTACCTTGTTGTTTTTCTTGATTACCTATTGCCGATTGTGTAAAATCATGCATCCTATTCGCAAATTCTTTCTTTCCAACTTTAGTCGATAAAGCAAATAATTCTCTTAATAACGAATCATCAATATCAGAATTTATTTTCAAATTTTGAATATTTTCAGGACTTAAAACATCTTTACTTTTAAGAAACATATTTGGTTTTCCATCAGGGTGTGTGCCGAAATCGTAACCCCAAAAATCACCAATATCTTTACTTTGTCTTTTATCTGTAACAGTTCCTTGACTTTGATGTGACATTGCATGACTCATAGCCAAAAAATGTTTTGTTTTTGTTAAATTGTTTATTTTACCATCTGAAATAGTTGAACCAGTTTGATTGCTAGTAACATAAGGATTATGTAAAACAGATGGATTTTTACCATACACGTTTGTATAATACGCATCACCGTTATCTACATCACTAAATTTTTCTTTTAGTCTACCTTCATTAACCACATCAGGATGTCTAACCGATATATGGTCTTCAATATTTTTATCAGTTAAACCCGGTGAAAAAGTAACATTACCGTCTTTATCTTTTTGAGTTCTAACACTACTTGTACCGTAAGGACTCATTATATCTTTTACGAGGCTTTGTCTTTTTACTCCTGCTGGAAGATTACTTGGTAGTAAAAAATTGATTAAACCCATAATCTTATCATTCGGGATTAAAGGTGATAAAGCATTTGTAAATTCTCTATTTCGGCCCAATTGGTTGATTGCATCTAAAGATTGCAATTTTTTTTCTCCAAAAATAGATTTTGAACTAATTACATTTCCTTGATTATCTTTTTTTATTTCATGTGCATGATGGTCATGTAACATAGATAGTAAATGAGTATCAGATATACCATGCCCACCACGTCTATTATAAACATCATGAAACATTCTACCTAAACCTTCAAGTTTAGTATTATCTTTTTCATTTACTAAAAATCCTTTATCTGCTCCATATTCCATAAATCCGTCTTCAGATTTAGGTAAATTTTTCCTTTTAATTCCATTAGTACCTATTTTAAAAGGTTTTAAAGTATTTCTAATGTTTTTGGCTTGTTTAGATAAACCTCTACTATGGTCATAATGTTCTTTAACTGCTTGCATTTCTTTTTTAGTAAAATATGGTTCTTTTCGCAAAGACAACAAATCGTGTTTTTTCCTATCAGTAAAAATAGTATTTCCATTGTCGTCAACACTTTGATTATATCCAACAAATTTAACTAAATCGTCCCATTTCCATTTATTTACAGCCCTTTCTTTCACTTCTTCTGCATGTGCATTGTCATTAAGATTTTTATGTGGTGCTTTAATTGCATTAGCCCAATCTGTAAATGCTGACCATAAAGGTGAGGCTTTACCTCCTTTTTCACTTGTAGTCAATTCGGCTGGCGTTTTATCTAATTTTCTATAATGTCCTGCCCAATCTAAAATTTCTTTTATTTGTTTTTTGTTTAAATTACCAAAATCAATACCCTTTGAAGCCAAAGAAGGCCATTTTATAGCACCATTTTCAACAGCGTTTCTTTTTTGTCTCAAAGATGCTTGTTGCCAATTTTCACCATTTGCGTTTATACCATTTTTATTTTTTCGATTAAAACTATCTTGAGTGATAAATTTTGTTATTTTACCATTTTTATTATATTCATTTATATTATGATAATTTAATAAATCGCTCAATGAAAGATTGTAATCTCCTGTAAGTGCATTTTCAGCATCTTCTTGGCAAATATCGTGACCTAATTTATCCATCAAATAATCTGACATCTTACCTTTATCATATTCCTCATAATTAGGATGACGACTATCACTATGGGAAAAAGACAAACTATCGAGAAGATAATTTATATTTGCAGTATCTTTATCAGACACATTAGATAGAGCCTCATTTTCAAAACTAGCATCAAGGTTAGGACCTGAGAAATTCGGTGCTCTTTGTGAATGAGTCAATAATGGTAAAACGCGACTCAACATTTGAGTTTTCAAATAACTCATATTTAATTTACCATCAGAAAGTTGTATAGTTTGATTATCCGCATTATCACTACCATGTTCCATCAAATGATTCAAAACTTTAGTTCTATCTTGTGGAGATAAAAATTCAATACCTAATGCATGTGTAAGAAAACCAACTCCGTGATAATGATTATCACCGTGAAGTTCATCAAGTCGTTTTTGAACTAAACTGGTCTGTTCTTTAACATCATCAGGCCAATCACCTGTGGCCGCTGTCATACTTCTAATTTCATTTTCTGCCCGTTGATTAATTTGGTTTTCATTTAAACCTTGAGAAGCCAAATGTTGTCTATATGTTTTATCATTTTTAATATAATCTTTACTTCTGGATTTTTCAGCCCAATCCATAAGATGTAAATTAAATATTTCATCATTATTCATTTCATTTATTTTCTTTGTTCCCTCAAATAAATTATCATAATCTTTTCCATTAAATTGCATATCGGCATTATCTAATTTGAATTTTTGTAAAGATTTTGCATGTAAATCACTACCAGCCATTTCACCAATTTGGTTACTTTCACCAATAAATGGATGATACTTTTCTTTACTTTTTTCTTCTATTTGCCCATCATTGTTTTCTGTATTTATATCTTTTATCAGTGTACCTATACCAGTAGGTTTAATCAGACCACTCACTGTTGGATGATTGTTTTTCTTATGATGTTCAAAATGTTCCAGTTTTGCTTTTCTTACTTTGTTTGCTTCACCGGATAAAACATATCTAATAGAAGTATCTAAATGTCTAGGCAACCCATTAATTGCATTTTGTTCCATCATAGGATGATTATTATCAAATAAATGACTTGCACCAGACTTTGTAGTAGGCCATAAAGATGCACTTTCAAACAAACTTCGACTTTCATTTGGTAAATATTCGTTTTGATTACTAAAGTTTGTTTCATCGGCAGCAGACTGTCTACCTTTTACATTACCTCTATCTCTACCAAAATATTGCTCTCTTTCTTTCTCTGCAAGAACTCTTTCAGTAGGTGCTTCGTTACCTTCTTCTAACCACTGTGTTAAATTTAAATTTGATTTTTTATATCTTATGTTATTAATACGAGTTAAAATATCATCATCATCAAATTTTTTTTTATATGAAGGTTTTTGCTGTCTTCTCATTTCTTTTAGTTTTTCAAGTATTTCTTGATTAGAAAGATTAGGATTATTATTTACCAAATCTTTGATACTAATATTATCAAGTGGTATATTTTTAAGATTTACTTTTTCTTTAATGATATAATCAGGTCTCATTTCACTTGTTAATTCAAAACAATATTCATCGGCCCATGATTTTATAAAAGAGATGTTTTTATGTTGAAGATTTAGAATACTCTTAGATAAAGAAGATAACTCTTCTTCGTAATTTTTTGATTCTAAAACCGTTTTTAAAAAATCGTTCCTGTGTCTCAAGTAAATGCTAATATCATCTTCTTGCACAAAACCATCTCCTTAACCCCATTGTTTATTGTCGGGGCATGTGTAAAAAGGCATATCTTCATGTTTTTGACAACCAATAGTAACATTCCCACCACAAGTTTCGCAATTATGAATAGGGATTGCTTTATTCATAATTTTAACTTTAGTCATGTAATTCACTCCAAATCAGAGCCAGTAGGAGATTTTCCACCCATATCATCTAATTTGATGTTCAAGTCATGAGGATTAAGTTTTTTATTCAAAGTTTCAAGGTTAGGTGTTTCGTTTATTGTACCTGAATTTTTTACAACTTCAGAATCTAAAAGAGCATTGTTTGTTCCATAGAATGCATTTCTTGCAGATTCACCGGAAACTATGTGAAATTCTTGACCCATAGGTTGAGTAGAATGAGATGTTTCTAAATGAACAACGCCTTTTTTCATATCACCGTATTTTTTTACTCCACAACCAGTTTTTTGTAAACAATGTGCTTTCATCATTCCACATGTAGGGCATTTTTCCGCTTTTTCTAAAACATCTAATCTTTCAACCAAAAGTTCCGCTTTAGTCATCATGTCTTTTACTTCTTTTGCTACTGGTTCATATCGAGGTTTCATTAATACAACTCCTTTACTTCTCTATGTTGTTCTGCCATTTCATGTATATCATTCCATGTCATGTCATGAATTTCTTCATTTGAGTATTTATCAGGGTTAGCAGATTCAGGAATATCGGATTTAGTAAAAGTGTCTGACCTAAAAGCGTCAGTTTCAACATCTTCAGAAAAAGGTGTACGTACTGGTACGAAACCTGCTCTTTTCAATATCGCTTGTGGAGAATTAATCATTTTTCTCAAAGTGATAATTTCGTTATCCATTGACTCCATTTTTGTAATGAGAGTATTCATCAATTTTTCAGTAACATCTTCACTTGTCATTTAATCACCTATCTATACTCGGCGACCAAATGTTCCTGTGACTTTTCTTATAGCACCGTGTGTACGAGCAGGTGGCATGAATCCTTTCAAAACATCACTACGTTGTGAAGCATCGAATTTACTACCTGTTTCATTAAATTTAGCAAGTGGAACACCACCAGCAAATTGGGATACTCCACTTAAGTCAGTTAAATTTTCACTTTTTCTAACTATATCTGTTAAATCATTATCTAAAAAGTTTGCAAATTTGATAATTTCTGATAAATGTGCTCTTGCTTGAACCTCATCCCCATCTTCTACTGCACTGGAAAATGCTTGCTGATGCACTCCCATTTTTCTAACCATTGAATCCATTTTTTGTAAGTCCACTTGTCTCACCTATGCACGTCGAGTGTATACCTGTTATTTTAACTAAGCACCTTTGATTCGCCTAGAATCCTGTAAACCCTTCTGATTCTTCTCAGCAAGAGTAGGTTGTGGGCCTCTTTGTTGTACACTAGATATGGGAGAACCGATGCCACCACTAGTTCTTGCTTGAGGTCTTGCTGGACCACTTGGAGTTCTCAATCCAACACCTTCACCTCCGGGTTGTGATGGAGGGACTATCATACCACCCATTCCTGCTCCCGGTGGAGGTGGCATACCGCCCGGTGGAGGTGGCATACCGCCCGGTGGAGGCGGCATTGCGGGATTACCCGGTTGTGGTGGTGGTATTTTTTTGTAAGTAAATCTAATATCTCTATCACCGTCTTCCATCATTTCAGGTTGATAACCTAATTGAATCATTCTTTGAGCAAGATTAACTTCCATTTCATCTCTTCTGAGTCTAGTAATTTCATCTTCTTCTTCATTTGGATATAATGTTAATTTCCAATCTTTAACATCCATTTGTTGCAACATTCTAGGAAATAATACATCCGTGTATACTTTTTGACCAAATTCAACTGCTCGATTAGTTACAAGTATTTGCATACCTTCATTATTCAGACCACCGCTTTTACCATTATCTATCATAAAAATACTACTTACACCGAAAAATGCAGCAATACGATTTCGTATTTCATCTCTCACTCCGATATACTGCATTTCTTCAAGTGTGTCCATAAATTTCACCCATTGTACACCACCTCTACCAGTTTGACTTTCAATACCAACTTTAGGTATGTAATGTGGGTCTCTTTCCATTTTCTCATCGACTGTTTTCCAGAAAGATTTCATAGATTCAAGATTATCAGTAGTTACAGAAATTATACCTTTTGGACTTCTTCTCTTTTGATATGCTGTATACATATAATTATCCATTGCCGTAAGAGTCATTGCTTGTCTCCATAACGTATTAACTGGACTACGACCATACAATTTACTTGGATTATATTTACTAATATGAATAACTTCTCCCTCTAAATAATATTGGGTTTTTCCACTTCCAGCCATATTAACATAATGAGCATCTTGTTTAGGATTACCACATACAGTACAAGGTGAGTCTTCACCCGGATATGATATTTGGTCTCTATGTAACGGACATACTTTGTATCTTCCACCACGGACACCTCTCTTATCTGCAACAATTCTCATGAATATCGGGTCGCCCCTCATAATTTCTTTAACTCTATAAAAACCTATTTCAGATGTTTCAGGGTCAACATAGTATTCTTTTATGAGTATTAAGAAAGCATCATCAACGATATTTAAATCTCGTTCAATTTCATGCAAGATTTGCACAAAAGATTGTTCCATACTGTTTGTTTGTTTTAACAACCATTTAGGATAAATCGCTTCATCAGGATTTGGTGGTAAAACTTGCCCGCCACAAGATTTGCATTGTTCGACTTCTTGTTTATATTCTTCATCGCATTGTGAACATTTAAATTGAAATTTTTTTTCCCAATAATATCCTCTTCTGAAAATTTCTTGACCTAATTTACTTATGACTGTACGAAGGATTAAGTTTTCGTGAGAAACCGCAAAAAGTGCAGGTATTGTGATACCTTGTGCTAAAACAGGTTCTTGAATACCTGTAGTATACAACGGCATTTGAGGTTGAGGTGTTGTTCTCCTACGGAATGGACTTCTAATATTTTCTAAAAATCTACCAAGTCTTCCTTGTTCTTCAGCCATTACAATCCCTCCTTCCACTTGGCGATATCATCAGAAGCGACACCCCATTCTGTTAAAAGACCACTTGCCTTAGTTGTATCATCACTCCAATTGCTATATTTAACTAATTTTTGCAATTCATCTTTTCTAACATTGTCGGTTTCATCTATGAATGCAAGTACCGCTTTGGCTTGTAAATCTTTCATTTGAAGATGTGGTAAGATGTGAGTTAATAATTTACGAATATCCGCTTTTGAATAAAATTGTAAACGATGTTGACTTCTTTGACTATCTTTGTAAATTTTTTGGTCTAGTTGTAATACACCACAACCTAGTGTTTTTTGTAATTGTTCACAATGAATTTTACCTCTTACACCTGTAGCAACAAACCCTGCTCTTGGTTCTCCCCTTTTAGTTATAGAAATATAACCATCAGCATCAAGAAAACCAGCAGCATAGGCATAAGGGTCTTTTAGTATCAGACCTGATTTATCCATTTTGACAAATGTACCTCTTGTAGCACCACCTATGATATCTAATTCTTCACCGTAAACACTAATTAATTTTGATAGTTTCATAGGTGTCATACTTTTATGTAACACTTTATTATCAGACAAATTTTCAAAAAGACCTCTTCCAGACATTGGGCCTCTTTGTGTAAGTAATTCTGAACTCTTAACTAAAGCATCAGTTTCTTTTTCTGTTAATTTATCAATTTGGTGAAGAGTTGTCTTCCATAATTTTTTAGCATCTTTCCTAACATTCATTGCTTGCACCCAAGCCATTTCTTCTTCTTTACCCCAAACATCTGCGTGTTCATCTAATTTAGAAAGTAAAACATCTGCTTCTTGCCATTGATTGCAAGCACGAACTAAACTTGCTTTTCTCATTTCACCAAATTTTCTAAGTGATTTTAAATCTCTATCACTCAAACCGAAATTTTGTATAATACCCGTATAATCATTACACCAAGATACAGATTTTAATGTACTTTTAACTTCTAATGATTTTAAAGTGATAACGTCTTCTATCATACCGTCTATTTCACTTTTAGAATCTTTATTATATCTTCTTGCTTTTCTTAATTTATCAACAAATTCAGATGCTGTACACCCTAAATTAGTTTCAAACCAACCTTCGCCATTATCTGCAAACAATTGCACTTTAGCACCATCCACTTCTATTCATATTTTCTTCTTCTATTTTCGTTTCATTCACGGTATCACCCAATCGTTTTTCTTACCGCCACCGTCAAACCAAGAGTCAAACGCTGGCATTACATCATCAAGTAGCATAACACTACCCTTAAATTCTTTTGTAGCCCAATTAGCCAAAGCAAGGCTCATTGCTAAGTCATCGTGTGTGCCAACACTTTCTAACTTACCATTTTTTTGCATACCAAAACGATTTAATTCTTGCTCTACTTTATGAGTATAGACTCTACTTCTTTCATCACCGTATGGTAATTTAATATGGCCTTGTTCAAAAGCAAGAAGAAGACTCATGAATAAAGATTCTTTTCTTGTTCTTGTAGTCATAAAAACTCGAATAGGCATATCTGCTGCCATTTCTCTCATTTCGGCTTCAAGCATTCTTTGGAAGTTGTTACCTTCAAGTTCAATCAAATCAGGACTAAAACGACTATTTAACATAACCATCATTCTTTTTTGAGCCATTGTACTCATACCTCTTTCATGCACAACATGAATAATTTCTTTGAAAGGCTCTCCCGGCTTTTGCCTCAATACTGTCATTGCTGTAAAGTCGGCATTCTTGTCAGAAGATATAGCAGGGTCATGACCTATGAAGTGTTGACCAAAGACACCATCGGCTTCCCCTTCTTCATTGTAATTAGTTTCAGCCCTATCTAACAAAACTAAATTAGTATCTCTACATTGTTCTAATAATGGACCGGGGAACATACTTGCCACATCATGAATCGGTTCACATAGATACTCACGAGAAAATTGTATAGCGGGCATAGATAATCTCCTTTGGTCTAACATTTCTAAATTCCACCTTTCGGGCCAAAGAGCAATACCTTCTGCATTAATTGCAGGGTATGTTTCTACTCTAAATGTCTCTTTTTGTTCCAATTCAGCATATAAGTCATTGTAACTAAAAGGTGTTCCAACCATCATAAGTTTACTACTATGGTGAAGAACAGGTAAGAGAACACCATAAAACCAATCTGCGGTTCTTTGAAGTTCAGTTCCACTAGTACCCCAAAGAATATCATCACATACAACAACATCAGGGTGGAAACCACGAGTAGCCCCACCAACCGATTTTGCCATCAAACGACTACCATTTGTAAACTCGAAGTAAGATTTAGCCCACGGTTGTTTTCCGGCTGGTTTTAAATGATGTAATGCTGGTGTATTGTCAATCAAATTTCTCATAAATCTCATGTGTTCAAGTGTCTGTTCAAGAGAATGGGAGAATATCATGATGTGTGTTTTTTTGTTGAATGCTGCTAACCATAATGCATAAGACATGAAAAAAACAGATTTACCGTGGTCACGTGATGCTTTAACACAATAATAAGAATGTTCAGTTAAACCTTCTTCCCATGATTTATGGTGATGATTGTAAAGAAAATTTAAACATTCTGTAAAAAAATAATGAAATGACTTCTTAGCCATTTTTCTATCCATTTCAACAATGAATGATTTCATGTCTTCATTATCTTCAATCATATCAATCACTGTGGGCCTATAAGTGCTTTCCTTCGTTCCATTTCTTCCGTGTCAATACTATCAAGAATTTTTTGGGGATTGTCCTCAACCCCGACTACAGTAGAACCCGCTTTTTGGTTCGTATTTACGTTGTTTTGTGCTTGTATATTTGCGTTGTTTTGTGCTTGTAAATCTGGAGCAGAAGGAATGTGACTAGTAATCGGTTTGTCTCGACCCATTAATTTATTATCAAAGGTAGGTTCAGGTTCAGGTTCAGGTTCAGGTTCTTTCCCTCTACCGAGTATTGCTCTTTCCGCCCCGGCTGTAGTTCCATATGTTGTGTAAGCATCTTGGGCTAAATTACCAGCAGCAGATACTGCATCTTCATCACTACCTGAAAATCTACTTAATGCAGATATACCTGATAAACCAGCAAGTGCTCCCCTTAAAGCAGCACCACCATATCTTTGTACTGCATTATACCTATTTTTATCACTAAGGTCAGGTCTTTTAGGGTCTACATTGAGAAATGCACCTTGACCGCCACCGGACAAACCCACTGTATTACCTTGACCTCTATTTTCTGGATTAATAAATGCATCCGGCGGGGGTGTCTCATTTTGTTTTCTAACTAACACTTTATCACTCATTTAATCACCTCTAAACGTCACTTTAACTACCTTTACTATATCATCATTATAACCATAAGTTTTGTTAATTCTTTCCCAATCGCCTTTAGAATGTAATATTGCACGAATATCATTATTAGTTATATTCAAAGACTTTGCTAAGAATTTGACATCTTCCATGGATGATGAATTTAATTTACCATTAGGTACGTGTTTCATAATTGTTGAATCACTCATAGCATCGTTAATTTGTAATCTTTCCATCATTTTAATCAGTCTCTGCTCGGCTTTTTGAAAGTCAGTAAGTAATGATTGTTGAGGGTCTGCAAAGGCACTTTGTGCTCTCTGTCTTTGTTCTTCAGTAATTCTTAATCTTGGATTTTGAGCAATATCTCTCATGGCTTGTTCTGTACCTTCGGGTGTTTGAGATGCTTGTTGTCGTGCTGCTACAGGACCGGGGAGTAAAGAACGGAAATTAGGAGGTGGTAAACTAGGTGTTACACCTACTTTATTATTTGCTATTATTTGAGCAGTAGGTGCTTTGATAGGTGGTTGACTAGGAAAATCATCCAAAGTCATTTGATTACTAGGTAAAACAGGCGGTCGACCCGAAATACCGCCCGGAGGTGCAACAGGTGAAGGTGAAGGTGGAGTTACGACAGGTGGAGGTGGAGGTGGAGGTGGAGGTGGAGTTACGACAGGTGGTCCGGCAGTAGGCCGTGAAAGTCCTGATGCTATCTTAGGAACTGGCCCAACAAAATTTTTCTGTGCATGTTCAGGAATAGTCTCAACATCATGACCTTGTGCTCTTAGATTATTAACTTGATTACCTTCATTTCTTTCAAATAAATTCATGATACTTGCAGGATAAGCAGTATGTTTTGCCAAACCGTGACTTTCCAACATCATAGTAGAAAGTGTATCTGCGATTTTTCTTATTTGTGGAATATTTTCATGACCACTTAAATCGCCGGGTTTGAAACCTGCAACCTGTAATTCTTGGTCATTTAACATGTCTAACGCATGTATAGAAGTAGGTCCACCGGGTTTACGATTAGCATTTAATCCAGAACTCAATATGGTAGCATAATTCGTAACTGCTTTACTATGTAATGCATCACCACCACCAGTTTTCCCTTTTATTTTAGTAGAATGTGCATCACTATGAGACATTATGCTTTGTAAATCTTTATGAGATAGTGTATCTCCATTTTGTTTTTGATGACCGCCCTGATATTTATTTTCGTAATATCTATCTAGTTTTTTATGTAAAGAACCTGTTACAGTACCATCTTCTTTCACTCTTATGTTAGTATCTGTATTGTCACCAAACATTTTTTCAAAAAATGGATACATAGCCATATCGTGTATAAAATCATCAAATAATTGTGTATTCCTTCCTTCTGCGGGTGCTCTATTATTTGTTTTAAAAATTTCACTTATAGGATGTGTTTTACCAGTTTTTAAATCCGTCCACATTACACTATTCCATCGAGGGTCATTTAAATCTATATTTTTTATTTCACCTTCATGAGATTCATGATTCTCATCAGGTGTTTTTTGATGTTCAGGATGTAATATTCTGTTTATACCTTCTTTCGCTTTACCTATTGAAAGGTTAGAATCATCTTCACCATGTGGTTTTCTACCACCTCTACCATACTGTGGTTTCTTTTTACGTAAAAAATAATCATTAGCCAATTCAGGTACTATACCGTATGATGTTACATTTTTCAATGTAGCAGTGTCATTAGTTATATCTTTGAATTGTTTTCGTGCAAATGTGTCAAGAGGGGTTTTTTCTTCCCCTTGTCGATGACTATCTCTATCTCTAGCAGTCTGTATTGCTCTAGGCTTCAGCCTACCATCTGCTGTTTTAGCATATGTACTTGTTTCAGCAGTTATATGTGGGACTTTTAAAAATCTTAAATTTCTAGTATTTGCTTCTGCATGTGTAGGACTACTACCTAATTCCATATGATATTGTTTCAATATATCTCTAAGACCACGATACATTGGATTACTCAACGATTCAAGATAAGTGCCAAAAGCATGTTTTTTACCATGCATGTTAGTAGTGCTAGTTACTAATCTACCGTCTTGTGCTCGATTACCTCTATCATCGTCTTTATCATAATGTCCTGTAACATTTTTTCGCCATTCTTTACTTTTAGTGTTTGGTAAATCCCAACCATTTCTTCCATTATCTAAGTCTATACCATCTTGCACTATTTTCTCGGCATCCATTGGATTAAACCCTGCACCGGGAAAAAGTTTAGCCATTTTTTGTAAATGTAATCCAATTTGATTAATAATTGCATCAACACCATGAAAATGCACTCCATTTCCATCATCCCACATAAGACCACCAAATGTGCCGGGTTTCATCTCCATATCATATAAATTACCAACACCTGAGTGTCCAGAGTGTTTATGGTCTACATGACCAGAATGTGCAAAAGGTGGTGCATCCATACCATCATTAATATCAGGATTGTCATTCAAGGCTTCTTCTGGATACCACCTATGTTCAGTATTTCTACCATTATGTACTAAATGTACACCATTACCTTTCTGTATAGGTTCACCTATGATATAAGTAGGATAATATGTACCTTCGGAGAATATAGGTCTCATTGCGTATTACCCCTAAGACCTTTCACCCCTCCTATATTTTCCATTCGATGGTCTTCAGTACCACCTTGAGGTTTCGTTGTCTGACCTGTTGGTGTTTGGTCAGTATCGATTGTTTCTGCATTACCTGTGCTTTTCTTTTTGTTTTCTGCATTTTTTAAAGCCCTTTTTGCTTGTATTATTAATTGACGTAATTCTAAAATATCAGTAGACCGAAGACCTTTTGCCATTATCATCGAAGGTTGTGAAACTGCATCCATAGGCATAGGTGGTGACGGTGTAGGTGTTTGCATTGGCATATATCCAGTAGCACCCGGACCAGACATTTGTGGTTGATTTAAATGTGGGACTTTAAGTTGAGAAGGAGGTGTAATTGGTGGTAAACGATGTGGTTTCAAACGAGGTTTAGGAAAACCCATTCCCTGTAATCTACCTCCACCTGTTTTTCCAGCATAGTAACTACGAGCACCACTTCTTGATTGTTGTGAAGTAGGAGAACGTACATTACCCATTCTTTTTCTACTCTCTTGTTGTCCTAAAAATTCTTTATATTTTGGCACATCTTTTGATTTCGGTTGATTAGTAGAAACACCACGATGTTCCATCTCAACAGCCAAATGAGCATTCATCAAACCGGATTTTCTACCTCTTTTCACAGAACGCATTTGCCCTTTCGACCTTCTATTAGTAGCACCTTTTGGTCCTAAAGAACCGCCCGGTGGTGTTTTAAATTGTCCAGTAGAAGGTCTCCATTGTTGTCTCTTTTCTTTAGTTCTTCTTTCTTCTCTTTTCTTCTTTTTTGTTTTTTCACTTACTTTTTTTGCTTTTAGTAATTGATATGCTATTTCCATTGGCTCGCCCATAGCAAAAGCATTTCCTCCAGCCGCACCCGGACCTTTTGCTTGTGCTGCTAAACTTGTTAAGAATCCCATATTTCCAGCAGGGCCAGTTTTAGCACTTAATTCACGGTCAGTATCAAATTTATCACCTTCTTCCGCTTCTTCTTTATCGTCCTCAAACCCATCTAAATCACCTAACTTTATTTTTAAATGTTTGACATTTTTACGATTTTTCTCATCCTTTTCTCTTCGTAATAATTTTTTCTCATATTTTTCGTCACGAACTCTTGCATCTTCTGGTCCATATGTATCATCTTCGTGATTGTTACGATACATATGTGATGATTCACTTCTAGGATTGTAAATTCTAGTATCACTACCACCCATGATACCGCTACTGGATTTTACAAATATTTTACTCATAATAATTAATCCCCGCATAATGTGATATTTGTGTTGCCATTCTTTCAGACATTGCTTCATAAAATGATTTAACTACAAGTGGTGAAGAAAAACAATTACTCATCGATTTACAAACTCTATTAAATTCTTCTAAATTACCTTTCAAAGATTCTCTTAATATATGAACTTCGGAAGGCTCATCAGTATCTCTAAGCACTTTTAAATTATCTATTATGTCCAATAGACTTTTATCGGAAATGCGTAAATTATTATTATTCTCAGCATAATGTTTAAATCTTCCATAAACAACAACACAATAATCTAAAAACATAGGTAATTCATTGTCTTTAATGTGTTCGTTATTAATGAATAATCTATGACCCGGATGAGTAATTTGCATTAAATCACTAACGGAAACTAATTGGTTATTCAACTTCAATCTCTCCGTTTTGTAATAATTCAGCCTTGATACGTTTCCAAGTATCGGGACTTTCTTTTGCTAATTCTACTTTCAATATATTGATTGTTTGATTAACTTGAGTACCTTCTGCTGTAGTACCCCATGCTTCGTTAAACTTAACTAAATCTTTTATACTTTCTCTAACTTCTTTGTGTAATGTAACTGCATCTCTAACAAAACCATCTTCATACCCTGTTGATTCATCTAAAAATTCATGTAGTCTACCATTTAGTTTTTCTACATTGTTTCTCAACACATTGACTTCGTGTCCTACTTTCACCACAACTTCAGTTGCAGCAGACCTTTGGACTAGTGGTTGAAAATGATTTTTCATATGGTGGTAAACAGTATTTTCTGCAATATCTAATTCTTTGGCTATAACATCTGATTGAGAACCATCTGTAAAATATCTATTTTCAAATTCTGCTCTTTCTGGATGTGTACATAAAACACAACTAGGATTAGCAGCCATGTGGTATTCTCCCATATGATTTCTGTAATGACGGTCTGCTGTATTTGCTCTCCAGCCCATGTCTTTATCAAGAGTTTTTATGGATGTTTCTCCATTTCTAATCATGTCTTCTAAATCATTCCTATCCGGGTGTTGACAGAAGGCACAAGACCTTTTTGTTACTTGCTCACGCTCGGCCACGACGTGTCCACTACATGCGTAGCAAATTAAGTTTGTTAAAAAAAGAGACTATCATCATCTCGTTATACGTGAATATACTGTAGTTAATAATATGAAAGAACCAAAAATACCAACTAAGAAGAGTGAAGCGTCGTTTTGTGAAATTTCATTTCCTTTGTATATTAAAATAACTAAACTAGTAATTATGGCTGCAATTAATTGTATCATAATCATATCCACAATCGTACTATGTCTAGGATTGAAAAATTGTAACGTCATATCGGCAACTGGCTTAGGTGTTATACTTCCTCCATTCATCATTTTATTGCACCTCCAAATAGTGCTCTATTGAAAAATCCACCAGCAGCCTGTCCAACATTTTCCATAACACCGGGTTGCATTGCTGCTCCAAGTGCTCCTTGTAACATTGATTGGTCAGCCATCGCTTTTATCTGCATTCTTTGTTGTTCAGCAGATTGAATCGATTGCATAGATGTATTTTGTAAACTATTTAATTGTGCAACAATATTTTCTGCACTTAACGTTTGTAAATCACTAGGTAAAGATAAAACATCTAATGTCATATTACCTTCGTCATCTACTTTAAAAGTAGCATTCTTTAATACATTCAGAAGAGAAAAAGTAGTTATGTTAGATAACATTTCTATAAAGACGGGCATATTTTGACTCACAATAAATCTATCTATCGGTTGTAAAGTTGTTAACATTGCTGCTAAAACTTCAGTTTCTGAAGGGGGAGCAACGGGCATTCCGTACTGCTGCGGGGATACACCAGCACCACCTAATATACCAGCGGCTAAGGGAGATGCACCGTAAGAATTTTGATATTGATTTTGCATAGGAGGTGCTGTATTCATTGCGGGTGCTCCTAAACTGAAAGATGAATTGTTGCTTGCTGGTGTTGTAGAAAATAATCCCATTATTGAACCACCTCTGCAATTGGCGGTACAACCGCTTGAACTGTGGTAGATGGGTTCAGAACTTGAGCCTGTTGGTTTAGAACAGTTTGAAATGCTTGTTGAGCAGCAATTTGTTGCTGAACTTCTTCTTTTTGAAACATTCTCATATCAAACTGTATCATGGTAATATCATTCAAACCAGTTTCTGGATTAGGAACATGCCAAACATTAATTCCTTTTGTTTTATTAGAATCTTTTTCTATCTCTTGAAAAAACGGCTCATATTTTTGTACAAGTTCAGGAAGTGTGGAAGTAGTTCCAGCCATAGTAGTTACAGGTACTGTAACTAAACTCACACCTTTGTTTACTTTGTCTTTGAAATAAGATGGTTTTAATTCATCTTCTTTATCTTGTTCGGCTTCCCATTTACAAAGTAGATGATAAAGATGTAAATGTTCAGGACAATATGTACCTTGTAATCTGCGGCCACTAGTAACTCCAGTTCTTGCTATGAAGGCTTCAGGTTGTGATGTGATAGGATTGGTCCAATATAAATCCCAAAGACTTACACCTGTTTCTTCATCACTAATTCTAGCATATAGATTATCATGTTGTATCAATTCTTTCACATTACAACCGTCAATAACACAGACACCAGCATCTTTGTTATATCTGTATTTACTTCCTAACCATCTTCTAGGGTCAAATATAGAACGTTTTGTTGGTTTTAATAATTTATATGCCTGTTTAATATCTTTCCTTCTTGCTTTACGTGGGTCAGGATGATGTGAAGGATAGAAATTCACTTTAGGAACTTGAATATTTAATTGATTAGCATATTGTTGCATATGTTGTTGTGCAGTGGCTTGTTCCATTATAGCCCCTTGATTAAATTGAGGATTACCTTGTTTAGCCATAGCCAACATAGCAGCCTCATTTAATGATGATAAAGAAGTATTTTGTATAGGTGTATTGGTAATAGTACGATACATGTTGTCTGGTATATCCAAAACCATTGTTTCACTTCTCCACAGGAGACACCTTGATGAGCATCTCGTCACCTTCGATGTCTATTCTCCAATTAAGTTTACTGCCAGCATCAAGGTTAAATTGCTTAATAATCCACATGGGTACAGTGGTTCTAAGAGACTTACTTGCTCCACCAATGGGAACTAAAACTGTACTCGTCGCACCTCTTGCCATGTACCTCCGACACGGTTACACATAAAAAAGGTCACTCATGTAGTCAATAAATCTACCATAGTTGGTTCTACATTCCAACCTACTCTAGTTGCCATGAAAGCACGTTTTGTTGGTAGCCTTGCTTTTTGCAACCTAATTAGGTCATCTCTAAACGGGTCAAATATTTTATGTTCACCTATTCTATTCTGTGACCAAAGGTCAGCGGCCTTATTATCGAAGAATCTGTCTGCTTTATTCGCTACTAACATTAACAAACGTGGGGCATATTTCTTTCCTTTCCATCTACTTTTAATAGTTCTATATCTATAACTGCGATTTATCAAAGAATCAACTAAAAATTTGAAACCTGCTATTTGTTCCATAGCATCAGGACCGCCCGCAAAAGCCCTATCATCAAACATATATACAACAACTTCAACTTGTCTTGCAACCATATCATCTATCCAAAGATTCCAAAATCTATCTTGACCACCTATATCTGAAGAATAAACGACTCTTTTTTCACCCGAATAACTAATTCGTTTTCTTGTAGGTTTAGGTAATAAATATCTAGTAATTAATTTAAAATGGTCGGTCCTTTCATCCACAGGTATTTCTTCCATTTCGCCCGGTGTAGTCATATATCTATCTAAAGTGGTTTTCCCAACCATGCTAGTTCCATAAATTCCAACTCTTCTAGGTTTCCAAGAATTATATAATGCTTGACCATATAAGGCAGCACCTACTAATACACTACCACCCGTCATCATAGTTTATACACCTCAATTGATTTTAGAATAAAGCCAATCTGCTAATGCTCTAGCACGTTCATAAGACCATTCAACAGTCCAACCCCATAAACTAAAATCAGAAATTGATTCAATGTAACTAATAACAAGAGCAGTAATCATTGAGGCAACAACAGTTCTTACCCAACCAACACCCCATTCGTAAGTATTATCAACAGTATTAGCCAAATGCATGGCTCTTAGTGTTTCTTCAACCGAATCATCTTTTGGTGTCTTGAAGATACGTCCCATCGTATTCACACATCACCTTTTTTTCTTGAATCTTTTGTCTATTGTACCATCTGCTTTTAATTTATATCCATTATCATCCAAATTTCTTGGCGGTATCATAGAATCACTTTTTAGATTGTTACCTGTCATTCCTAAACTTAATGCAGAATCAGTATTCGCCATATGTTGCGGTGGTTTAGAGGTACTATGAAAATCTATACCTAGACCACTAACATCACTAGAATTGTACCCGTTGTTAATTTTAGGAAACGCTTTACCGGGATTTGCTTGCATCCACATAATTTCTTTCTCCAACTGCATTTCTTGCATCCTTAATTCCATATCCTGTCTACGTTGGTCATGGCTGTATTGCATCTCTCTATATCTACTATCTCTTTGTCTTTGCATTTCAGACATTCTAACTTTTTCTTGCATTTGTTGCTCAAAGAACATCTTAAACAAATAGTATGCTAAGATTTGTACCGCTAAAGCACCCATTGAATATGTCATTCCATTCACCCAATGGTTTTCTGTTGTTCCTGCTGGCAACCAAATACCTGCATCAAATATTCCTACTGCCGCACCAATTAGTGCAGATTGTGCAAGAATAAGTCCTGTCAATCTCATCTCATGATTATCGTGGTTCGTACCTACCATAGTAATGACCTTGTTAAAGGCCACAGAGGTTGACATAATAAGGGTTTTGAAAAATGGCGATTAATGTTTCTAATGTTTCATTATTCTTTCTATACACAATATATATTATTATTATTTATTATAGATAGAATAATGAATAATTGGAATAATACTTATGACAAGAACTCCAGTGCTTTCTCGTATCTCTGTCTCTTACTTCCGGGGTTGCCACTAAGATTGTGTTTGAGGTCTGCTATCTTGACTTGCCTAGCCTCTGGATGTTCGGCTAGTCTCCTGATGTAATCCCTGTAGACTTCCATACCACCTTGATTACTAGGGTCTTTACCTCTCGTCAAGGCATTAACCGCATTACCAACATCCTCACCAAACCGTTCATGAATGTCTTCTATGCCCGTTTTACCATCTTCTACTGCGTCATGAAGATATGCTATTCTTTGTAAATGAGGGTCATCGAACTGGTTCGCCACAGCATCGACATGAGTCATGTAAGGCTCTTCACCATACATCTGCCCCTCATGTTGTTGTTCTGCAAATCGCCTTGCTTCCTGTGGCATTTTGAGCAAAGCCCACGCTTGGTCGAAGGGGTTCATTAACAATTCCACCGCTTAAGAGCAGCACCTTTCGGGGTAAGTTTCCCACCCTTGCTTGTTGGACCTTTACTTCCACCCATTCTTGCACAAAAAGACTTTCTTCTGTTTGCCGCTTTACTACCGGGTTTTAGTGAACTTGGTTTCTTTGTAACAGGTCTTTTTAGATTCGCACCTGTCTCTCTTTTGAACTTTGCACGACCTTTTGCATTTAGACCACCACTTTTACTGTGTCTATTAGGATTGTAACCATGAAACGGTTTTTCTCCTTTAGCCATATATCTAGTGCTACCTGCTGGTGAAGTTATTTCTCTTCCACACTTGCTGCAATTACCATGATATCCTGTTACATCAGGAGTGTAAGCGACCATTGGATTTTCAGCATTACAGTGAGGACATGGAAATTCATAAAACTCGTTTCCTTTTTCAAAAACACTGTCCATCAAAGCAACTGTTGCTTGTTGAAAAGGAGTACAACAACTACAAGTCTCGTGCTCCATTATATCACCCCAACCATCTTGACTATAGTAGGTTTTCCGCCAACACCTTGTTTTTTGGCTCTTTTTCTTTTCGTTGCTGCTTGTTTTTGACCACTCGACATCGAACCAGAAGTCTTCGGCGTTTTACTTGACACTTTAACTGACGGTCTACATTTAGGATAACCTTTACCACTTAGTTTTGCTTTCGACCTACCACATTCTGGATGTTTACCATCCTTATCTTTTCTTGAAACATCTACCCATTTTTCCTTAAACCAACGGTTTAGGTTTTTAACAATTAAAGTATCGTGGCAAGTACAACGTGTCATTTGTTACTCACCCATGCATCACAAGTATGGTCTGCTCTACAAGTAAAATCATACATTTTACAGTACCCTGTCATCGGGTCATTTGTTTTTGAAGAATCCCATGCTTTACAATTACCACATTTTTTTGGCCCAGTGGCTTTCCTGTAATTTGGTGCATCTTCTTT
>Ga0206123_10000918_pt1 | contig 28444 bp, 26 predicted proteins | sample Helgoland_Spring_2_FD_160086 | JGI IMG/M metagenome (GOLD analysis project Ga0206123, IMG submission 160086) | Pelagic subsurface seawater microbial communities from Kabeltonne, Helgoland, North Sea - Helgoland_Spring_Bloom_20160316_1 | ecosystem: Environmental > Aquatic > Marine > Epipelagic ...
CGGACGTTCTTGCGATCAATCATGAGACGGTCCGGGTCTTCGATGGCGCTTTCGTCGCGATTGCCGGAGGCGTACCACATCATGACCTTGTCGCCCTTCTTGATGGTTTTGCCGCCCAGTTCGACGTCTTGTTTGGCCACACGGCGCATGTACGCCAGCGGCGTTTGCCAGCGGATGATTTCGGATACCGCGTTGGGGATCTGGTCTGGATTGTCCTTGAGTTTCTTGAACTCGTCCGGGAACTTGTTGAAGGCGTAGACGCCGCCGCTCATGGAGTTGCGCGTGGTGTCGTTGCCGCCGACGACCAGAAGCACCATATTGCCCAGGAACTCCATGGGCCGGTCGATCATGTCCTTGGTGTCGTCATTGGCGAGCATCATGCTGAACACGTCAAAGCCCATTTCCTCGCCGGCTGCCTTTTGTGCTTCCTTCTCACGCCAGAGCAGCGAGAACTGCTTGGCCATGAAGGCGGCGGCGCCAAAGAATTCATCCTCATCGGCGGGACCGCCGGTGCTCTGCGGACTCGCGGCCGCCAGATCCGACGCCCACACCAGATCGCGGCGTTTGTCGTAGGGGAAATCGAGTATGGTGGCGAGCATTCTCGCCGTGAGTTCCTTGGACACCAAGTCCACCCAGTCAAACGGTTCGTCAACGGGGAGACTATCCAGCACCTCTTCGGTACGGCTGCGAATGAGGTCTTCCATCTCCTGCAGGTTTTTTGGTGCCACGACGCCCTGTACGGCTTGTCTTTGCTCGTCGTGCTTGGGCGGGTCCATGGCGATGAACATTTCCACGGCCAGCCCTTCCGGCCGATCGCCGAGCGTGATGATCGGCTCGGCGGAGAACAGGTCGTGATGCTTGTCTACGAAGCGGATATCTTCGTACTTCGTGACCGACCAGAACGGCCCGAACGGGCTGTTTTTCTGATAATGCACCGGGCATTCGTCGCGCAGCCGTTTGAAATAGGACCGCCATTTATCCTGTCGATATAAAAACGGATTGCTGACGTCTATATCTTCCAGCGCGAGCGTCGATACATCCGGAATTTCGGTTTCTTTGAATTCGGGGATGGGCGGCCCTTTGAACAGCCGTCTTTTGGCCTTCACGAGTAGATGGGCGCCGTGGATCTGCCTATCTATGGGTACGAATCTGGACGCTTTCGCGACAGCTGATTCCACCCCCGGCAACGAGGACGCTTTCGAGATAACTGTGTTTACGATAGACATGACATCTCCATCTTTTGTTTAGTGATCAGCCGGCGCAGGTGGCCGGCCGCGCTGCGCAGGCAGCGCTACATTTGAAATTCGGGCAAACGGACGACCATTCCGTCCATTTCTTCCGATGTTTTTATTTGGCAAGACAGACGGGAGGTGTCGGCTTTTTCCGGGGTCAACTCCAGCATCTGCTTTTCGTCCTCCGTGCCGCTTTCGGCGGCGCTGCCGGTAACACTTATCCAGTCATCGCCCACGATCACATGACAGGTTCCGCAGTCACAATCGCCGCCGCAATCCGCATCAATACCGGGCACGCCGTTATCCACGGCGGTCTGCATCAGCGATTTTCCCTCTTCTATGTCCACGGCATGCTCGGTGCCGTCATGCTCCACAAAGGTAATACTGCCCATAAGCCCGTCTCCAGAATAATAGTCATCAAAGCGCTACGACACGATCGTATCGCTTGTATACAAACTGTGCTTGCAACTGTTCATGCTCAGATTAATGCCTGGCCTCGCCACATGACAGGTCATTTGTTGACATATAGGAGTCATTAAAAGACACTTGGGGCACAAAACGTTCGAACTGTCGAGCTATGACCCACCGCACTGAAGTCACAGAGCCGATTGATCCTGATGCGGCTTGTATTCCATCGAACTATTCGCGCCTGATCGCCCGGGAACTCGGTTTGCATGCGCGCGGCCTGCCTGCGTTGCTGGAGGGCACGCAGCTGACCGCCGACCAGATCATGCAGGAAAGCACCCATCTGACGGCTTTCGAGCAAATCCAGATACTGGACAATGGCTTGCGGTTGTCCACCGATGAGGCGTTCGGTTTACGCCTGGGCCAGCGGCTCAAGCCGTCAACCCACGGGGCGATGGGGTTTCTAGCCAATAGCAGCCCCAACCTGCTGATGGCCATGAATGCATTTCAAGCCTTCCTGCCCACACGCCTGAATTTCGCGCGGATTGAATTGAATCGCTCACAAGAATGGTTGGAATGCAGCGTCGATTTCAATCTCGACCTCAGCACGGATATTCACCGCGCGCTGTCCGAGACTTTCGTCGTGGTCTTCTTTGAATGCGCCGAATTTATCGTGGGGCGACCGCTGACCGAGATCACTACGAGTTTCCCCCATGACAGACCTGCTTACGGCCCGCGTTATGCGGATTTTCTACCGGGCACATTTGATTTTTCCGCGCCACGGCTGAAGATAAAAATACCGATGCGCCTGTGTCTTGTACCCAACGCATCGGCCAATCACGAGAACTATCTGCTGGCCATGCGCCAATGCCAAGCGATGCTCACGCAATTACGCTCGAACAAGCACAGCAGCACCTACCGGATACAGAAAATGATGCTCTCGCATCCGCCGGGCGCGTTAACCGAGCAGGAAGCGGCGGCCGCACTATTCGTCAGCAAGCGCACATTGGCGCGCAGGCTACAGAAAGAAGGCACCGGCTTTCGCCAGATCAGAGACGATATCCTGTCGCGGCAAGCGAGCGATTATCTAAGCCAGAGCAAAATGCCGGTCGACGCGATTGCTGCCTTGCTCAATTATCACGACAGCGCCAATTTTCGGCGCGCATTCAAACGCTGGTTTCAGTTATCTCCTGATCAATACCGCCGGCAAGTCAATAGCGAACAGTAAAGCGTGTAGGCAATCGGCACGCGCTAATTCTGCATCAATTCCTTGACCGCGATCGATTCATCCGCAAGTCGCTCGGCGCTGACATCGCGTTGCTCGCTGATGATCTTTTTGCTCAGCATGAATTCCTGTGGCCGGTTGACGCAGTCTGCCGCGATCAATCGGCCGTCTTTCAGGTAAAAAGCGGCGAAGCTGCGGGCCGCGTGCGGGTCACCACGCATAACCACCTGATCGTAACCCGCGCTCAAGCCGGCGATCTGTAACTTGATGTCGTACTGATTGGACCAGAACCAGGGCAGGCTTCTGGATTGTTTGTCGGCGCCACATATCGCGGCCGCCGCGACTTTGCCCTGCTCGCCGGCATTGGGCACGGATTCCAGACGAATACGGCGGCCGTAGATCGGGTTGAAGTGATTGGTGCAGTCGCCGGCGGCAACGATATCGGCATCGTCGGTACGGCAAAACGCATCGACCACGATGCCGTCGTCCGTCGTGAGATCGGCTTGTTCAGCCAGCTCGACATTGGGCTGGATACCCACGCCGATCACGACCAGATCCGCGGGGAATTCCGAGCCGTCGGCACAAATCACTTTTTCGACATGCCCGTTACCGGCAATGTCCGTGACCGTCACGCCGGTATGGATAGGCACGCCCCCTTCGCGGTGAACGCGCGTATAGAACTCTGACAGCTCGGGCGCGGTGACGCGCTGCAAGACTCGTGCAGCCATCTCCAGTACAACCACGTCCATGCCCAGGTGCTTCAAGGTCGCGGCCATCTCCAGGCCGATATAGCCGCCGCCGATAATCACGGCCCGTTTACCTTCGCCAACGTGTTTCTTGATGCCCTCCACGTCAGCTATTTCACGCAGGTAATACGTGCCTTCAAGATCACTACCCGGCAAGCTGACTTTTCTGACGCGCGAACCCAGACAAAGGGCCAGCTTGTTGTAGCTCAGCTCCTCGCCATCGCTGAGCGTCAGTTTTTTCTGCGCTCTGTTGATGGCGGTAACGTGACCTGACTGAAACAGAATATCCTGCTTTTCATAGAATGCCGCCGGACGAATCGCAAGACTTTCCGCGTTCTTGCCGTCTGTTAAATACGTCTTGGACAGCGGCGGGCGATGATACGGCAGATGGGGCTCATCACCGATCATCAGAATCTCTCCATCCCAGCCTTCCTGACGCAGACTGGCGGTGAGCTGGGCGGCGGCGTGACTCGCGCCGATGATGATGCATCGCTTCGTCATGATGTGACCACAAGCAAGAATAACGTCAGTTTGTCTGCCCGACTTTACCCGACTACCCGGCCCGCGGAAGGTCATTTATTGCCATTTGCCAGCCATTTGCCAGCCATTTGCCAGCCATTTGCCAGCCAGCCAGGCCAGGCTGAGACACTACGCGACGCACTTCGCGTGATAACGCACCAAGCTTTGACTACGCTGCTCGGCTCCGCATCTCGTAGCCGCTCTAACGTTATGTCGGCGTGAGTTCAAACCCCGATTTGGGAAAGTGCACATGCAACGTGCCTGTCTCCTGACTGGTACGGGCGAGAATCCAGCGGGTTGGCGTACTTCCGACCAACTGGCCGGCCGTCGGTATCTGGCCATAATCGGACGGCGCAATCTGCACGTTCTTGCCGTGTAACGGGTCGCCGCAGAACGCGTCGTCCACCACCCGTGGGGTATTGTCCCGGGCGGTTTCCAATGCCTGCTCTGCGGAAATCTCGCTTTGCTTGCCGTGCCCGAATGCCTTGATGCGATCCATCCAGGCTTTCACCCGTTCAAACTCGTCCATTAATGGCGACTCCGCCAGCTCCCGGACAAACCACAGGCTGTGGTAAGCGGAAAAATCCGCGTGGTTGGGCTGCTCGCCAAACAGAAAATCCTGTTGCTCCAAACGTGCTTCCGTCTTAGCGAGATGCTCCAACGTGCGTGCCTTGGCTTCGCTGAACTTCACCATCCGGGCGGACGCCTTGCGACCGATGTCGATGCGATCCCAGATGAAGCGGGTCATATCCACAAAGCCCATCGACTGCCACATCTTGCGCCCAAGTGTTTTGGTGCCGCTGGCCATGAGGCACGCGAAGAAGACATTCAGATCCACATCGTCGATGTAGCTTTGCACCTCAGCACTGCAATTCTCCACTGCGAGCTGCGGCTGTCCCGACAACCGTGCAATTTCACTCGCAATGGCGTGGGTATCGCAAAAAACATCCGCCCCGATCTGAACGACCGGAATCTTGCGATAGCCGCCCGCCAACTGCTCCAACACCGGCCGTGGCGGCATCTCACGCGTGAGCGCGGAATCCCAGGCCAACCCCGTGTAACCCAGCATGGTCCGGACTTTTTCCGAGAACGGCGACGTGGGGTAATGATGCAGAATCAGTTGTGACATGGGACTCCAGAACGTATTTCCACTTGACTATTGATGCCGAGTCTAGCCGGTCAGCGCCCATACGACATCTGCCTTATTCGACAATAGCGCCTGTTGCCCTTCTGACAGCGCGATGACGGCATACGCGTGAAAGGTAAGACCTGAAGCTTCCACCTCTCTTGCCTCCAAACGTCGCAACACAACGCAGCCAAAAAGAAAGGTAGTCTAAGCGTCGAACGCGCATGCGGCTCGAAATGGAAAAACGTCGATGGTAAGTGCGATTGGTCTGCTTGGCGCATTGGCGCTACTAATCTATATGACCGTGCGCGGAGTGAATATCCTGATCGCCGGGCCGGTCGCCGCGGCTATTGTCGCGCTCACCAGCGGAATGGCCTGGTTGCCGCCGCTCGCCGCCCAGGGCGCCCCCGATTTTGCGACAAGCTATATGGACGGCTTCACCGGGTTTTTCGCCGACTGGTTCTTCATGTTCCTGCTGGGCGCGATTTTCGGCGAGGTGATGGGCGCGAGCGGCGCGGCGGCAAGCGTCGCCCACTGGATCGTCGAGAAATTCGGAATACGCCATGCCGTGCTGGCCGTGGTCGCGGCTTCGGCGGTGCTGACCTATGGCGGCGTCAGCGTCTTTATCGTCGCCTTCTCGGTCTATCCGCTGGCCGTGAGCCTCTATCGCGAAGCCAATCTGCCGCGGCGCTTCATCCCTGCGGCGCTGTGCTTCGGTTCGGTCACGTTCACCATGACAAGCGCGGGATCGCCGGAAATCCAGAACCTTATCCCGATGAAGTATCTCGGCACGACGGCCTACGCCGGCTGGCCGGTAAGCTTGTTCGTAGCGATTCTGATGGCCGTGATGGGCTATATCTGGCTGCAATGGATGGTCAAACGAGCGGTCGCGCGCGGCGAGACCTTCGCCGGCCGCGATACCGATGACGCGGTGGACGAGGGGCGTATATTACCCAATCCGCTGCTTTGTATATTGCCGCTGGTCACCGTGCTCGGCGTGTTCATGATCTTCCAGTTCCCGCAAAACCTCGGGCCACTGTCGACAATCATGCCGGAACAATCACTGGATAAATGGGCGTTGGTGGCCGCACTCGGAGCGGGAACGATTATCGCGTTGCTGGTCGGATGGCGGTCCAACGGACGGATGCCCGCCGCGTTCTCCAAAGGTGCCACCGGCGCAGTAGTGGCGATCACCAACACCTGCGCGGTCGTAGGCTTTGGCGCCGTCGCCGCGCTTTCGCCCGCTTTCCTCCAGGCACTGGAAATCGTTCAGAACCTGCCCGGCGACCCACTGATTGGAGCAGCCGTCGCGGTGACTGTTATCGCGGGGCTGACCGGCTCCGCCTCAGGTGGCCAAAGCATCGCCTTGCCCCTGATCGCCCCGCATTATCTTGATGCCGGCGCCAGCGCCGACGAACTCCACCGCACCGTCGCGATAGCCTCCGGCGCGCTCGATAGCCTGCCGCACAACGGCTATGTCGTAACCACCATCCGCGCGATCTGCGGCGAGACGCATGCCGATGCCTATGGGCCCGTCGGTGCATTGACCGTCATCGTACCGCTGATCGGATTGATTATTGCGTTAGCAGCATTCGCAGTTTTCTGACGCTATTCCCGATCGTGGCCTTGAACCTGAACCCACCTGCATTACAAGACTCGGCGCGAGGCTTTCCTGTGTCAAATGTAAGGCCTAACCCTGGTAGCTGCCGCATTCGGCCTGGCTGAACTATATCGGCCGACATCTGCATAATTCGAACATAGAATCCTGATGGCCCCAGCCACGGATTGGCACCGGATCATGAGCAAACCGGCACGAAAGAGATCACGCAACGCCCGCGCGATCGGCACTCGTCCCCGCCGTCGGTCGGCCACTCCACCCGCGGTCACGCGTCTGATCGCCTTCAACAAACCGTTCCGGGTGCTCACCCAGTTCACCGACGCCGATAACCGCGCGACGCTCAAGGACTATATCGATATCCCCGACGTCTACCCCGCCGGCCGCCTGGACCGCGACAGCGAAGGCCTGTTGTTACTCACCAACGATGGCCCACTGCACGCCCGCATCAGTAACCCGAAACACAAGCTCCCCAAGACCTATTGGGCACAGGTGGACGGCGACGCAAACCCGGACCAACTGGCCCGGCTAAGCGCCGGCCCCACGCTCAAGGACGGCCCAACCCACCCCGCCGACGTGAACATAATCGCCGAGCCCGACCTGTGGCCCCGCGACCCGCCGGTACGCTATCGCAAGAACGTGCCGACAACATGGCTTGCCCTCACGATCCGCGAAGGACGCAATCGGCAGGTACGACGCATGACCGCGGCGGTTGGATTGCCGACGCTTCGGTTGGTGCGTATCGCAATCGGCGATTGGAGGCTGGACAACCTCGAGCCCGGCAAGGCGCGGGAGCTGGACGCTGATGGCCTACACGGTTCCGGGCACGGGGCACAAAGTGGCCGCCGGTAGGCCTCGAAACCACACACGACATAACGCCAGATCGGGTTCGGGTCTTGCCTTTTGCGCGTCAGCGCTCAGGCGGCGCTCCTTAACATACTGACAGCCCAACACCTGCTTTCACTTGTCGGATATCCTGGCCCATGTATCCCGCAGCGCCACGATCCGGTTAAACACCGGGGCGCCGGACGCGTGGTCATAACGATCGGCGACGTAGTAGCCGTTGCGTTCGAACTGCACACGATACTCGGGAGCCACCGCAGCCAGGCCCGGCTCGATCCAGCAGTCGGTAAATTGCTCGAGTGACACCGGGTTGAGGTCGTCGAGAAACTCGCCCGTATCACGGCCAGGGCTTTCTGCGTTGAAAAGCCGATCGTACTGGCGCACCAGCGCCGGCTTGCCGTGCGTGGCCGATACCCAGTGGATCACACCCTTGGGTTTGACGCCGTCGGCGGGCTGGCTGCCCAGGGTATCGGGATCGTAGCGGCAGTACACAGTCACGATCTCTCCGGCATCGTTCTTTTCTACGTCGTCGGCTGTCAGGACATAGGCATTGCGCAGACGCACTTTCTTGCCCAAAACCAGACGTTTGTATTTCTTGTTGGCCGACTCACGGAAATCATCCTTCTCGATATAGATCTCGCGCGTAAACGGGAGCCGGCGCTCGCCCATGTCATCGCGATTGGGATGACCGGACGCGCTGAGCTGCTCGACCCCGTCCTCCGGATAGTTGCTGATGACAACCTTGAGCGGGTCCATAACACACATGGCGCGCGGCGCGTTGGTGTTCAGGTCGTCTCGCACGGCGTGCTCGAGCATGGCTGCGTCGACCACGCCGTCGGTCCGCGCCACGCCGATCATCTCGCAGAAGTTGCGGATCGACGCGGGCGTGTAGCCACGCCGGCGGATGCCGCTGAGGGTGGGCATGCGCGGATCGTCCCAGCCGTCGACGATGCCTTCGTCAACCAGACGCCGGAGCTGACGCTTGCTGGTGATGGTGTAGTTGAGCTTGAGCCGGCCGAACTCGTACTGCACCGGGCGCGCAGGTACCGGCAGGTGTTCAATGAACCAGTCGTACAGCGGGCGATGGTCCTCGAACTCCAGTGTGCAGATGGAATGGGTAACGCCCTCGATCGCATCCGACTGGCCGTGGGCGAAATCGTAGGACGGGTAGATGCACCATTTGTCGCCGGTCTGGTGGTGCGCAGCGTGCCGGATGCGATAGATAATCGGATCGCGCAGATTCATGTTGCCGGCGGCCATGTCGATCTTGGCGCGCAGGGCGGCCTCGCCTTCCGCGAATTCGCCGTTACGCATCTTCTCGAAAGCCGCCCGGTTGTCTTCGACGCTGCGATCGCGATACGGGCTGTTGGTACCCGGCGTGTTCCAGTCGCCGCGGTATTCGCGTGCCTGCTCGGAAGTCAGCTCGTCGACATAGGCATCGCCGTTGTCGATCAGATGCAGGGCGTAGCCATAGAGCGTGTCGAAATAATCCGAGGTGAAGCGCACGGCGCCGTCCCATTCATAGCCAAGCCAGTGCACATCTTCCTGGATGGCGTCGATATAGGCCTGCTCTTCTTTTTCCGGGTTGGTGTCGTCGAAGCGCAGCCGGCAGCGCCCGCCGAAATACTCGGCCAGACCGAAATTGAGGCAGATCGACTTGGCGTGGCCGATATGCAGCGTACCGTTGGGTTCCGGCGGAAAGCGCGTGACGATCTCGCCGGTATGCGCGCCGGACTGAATCTGCTCGGCGATTCGGTTCCGCATAAAATTGTTGCCGGAGGTTTTTTCGGTTTCGGCGTCGGCCATGGACTGGTGTTCCCGCGCTGCGTGGATCAGGGGTCGTAGCGTTGCATTATATAGATCGGATCCGACCCCCGATAAGATCGCCCCGATCTCATCCACCAGGCACAGCATCGCGTACGGATGGCAAACGATCCGAAGCTGAAAACGTATCTCTTCGGATGGATGTAAACTGCTTACAGCGCCGATTACCGACTCCGACACGTCGAGGCCAGAAGTATAATGAATGCATCCCGACATGCCCGCGGCATTCTGTTCCCGACCGCCCTGTTTGTTGTCGCGACCTGTACGGCGCTGCTGCTGCCCGGTGCTGCGGCGGCCCAGATGCCGCAGGGCGATGACACCGGCCCGGAACCGGGGCCACTAACGCGTTGTGATACCGCCTTGTATCCATCGCTGGGCTGGACCACCTGCGAACTCGAGAACTTGGGCGTAACGCTGCAGAATCCCAACCGACATCTGGATCAGACCCTGGGCGTGGTCGCCGCAACCACCAGGTATCAGCGGGACAGGGCGCGCGCATTGCGAAACGATCGCGAGCGCAACCCGAATCCCAACCCCTGTACGACAGTCGTACTCTGCCCCGTCGATCCGCGCATACTCGACTTCGAGGATCGCGGCGGCATCGTCGAACCAGTGCTGTATACCTCACGCTCCGGCGGCACGATTTCGGGCCATGTCTGGGCCACCGAAGACGGCCCCGACCAGCGCCCCGGCGTGGTCATCATCAACGGCTCGGTCATCGGCTTCGAGCAAATCTACTGGTATGCCGCCCAGGCATTGGCCAAGTCCGGTTTCGTGGTGATGACCTTCGACGCCCAGGGCGAGGGCAATTCCGACCAGTTCGGCGAGCCGCCGGATGCCTTGGAAGCGGCCTTTGCGGGCATCCCGGGGGTCGGGGTGCTCGCCCCGGACGGCGTCAAGACCAACGGTCTCGGCGGCAACGGCCTGCCGTTCTACGACGGCGGCACGGATGCGCTGAATTTCTTCGTGTCCACGCCGGACGATATCTACACGCCCGTCAACAGCCGCACCACCGACACCTCGCATGCCGACAAGCAACAGCGGCGGGTTGAGGAAGGCTTCAACGCGGCCTTCAATCCGCTGTGGGAGATGCTGGATACGGACCGCATCGGCCTGGCCGGGCACTCCTACGGCGCGGAGGCCGCCAGTTATCTGGGGCAATCCGACAATCGCGTCGACGCCGTCGTAGCCTGGGACAACCTGTGCGTCCCCGTGCAGCCGTCCCCGAACGAAGCCGAAGCCGTCGCCGGCGCCAGGACATTCGGCGCCGACCGGCCGCCGGGCCTCCCTGCGATCTACGCACTGCCTCCGGAATGCTTTGGCGCGCCGGCAGGCCCGGAGCCGGAAATCACCACGCCGGCGCTAGGCATCACCTCGGACTACCTCATCCCCGGGGTCGTGCCCTACCTCGCCCCTCCGGACCCCGATTACAACAGTGCGGCGTCGAGCACTTATTCCCAAGCCGGTGTGGATACCGGCAGCATCGTGATCCGCGGCGGCACCCATTTCGAATTCAACGATGTGCCGGCGCTAATACCGGCGTCGCTACGCGGCATCGATCTGGTGACGTGGTATACCGTTGCCTGGTTCCGAAAATACCTGCAGGACGACCCGGAAGCTGACCGGATGCTGCTCACCGCCCGCTGGCGCAATGACGAAACCGCCGGTCGGGTCAATCCGGCGGGCGACCCGAACATGTTCTCCTGGCATTTCCTGTCACGCCTGGATATCGGGCTGGAAAACGGTAGCCGTTTCGAGTGCGAGGACTTGCGTGTCGGCTGCGAAGGTCAGGTCACCAAAGCCAACGACGGCGGTCGCGACAACTACTCGTTTGTCTCGGCCATCACCGGGGCACCGGAACGGGACCGGCCACGCGTACGCGCCCTAGGGCAGCTGCTCAACGGCAGGCAGTAGCGCAAAAGCATTTCGGGCGCGTTTACGACGCGCCCGAAATGCATGCCGGGACTCGGGACTCGGGACTCGGGACTCGGCAAAGGCCTGACGGCGATCCCGTGCCTACGCGACTGCTGTCGCGGGACCGGCTACCGCCACACGCGTACCGGCCGGAACGTGCGGCCGCCTATCAGGCCGCGTCGCGCCGCCGGCCGGCCGCCTTGAACTCCAGAAACCCATCGTCGATGGGGTCCTCACGCAGCACCTTGCGGTCGGCCTGGTAGTCGTGGGTGACCTTCCACGGCGCCTTGGTGCCCTGGCGCGGCAACAAGGGCGCCGCCCGGCGGGCGTAGCCGGACTTGAGTGCGTCCAGCATCGAACGTTCGGCCTTGCAGCCTTCGTGATCGCGCGGCACGGCGGTGCCATGGCCATTGGCATCCATATGCTGGAGCAGTCGGCCTAGGTATTCGCCGGCGATATCCACCTTGAGCGTCCAGGACGCGTTGATGTAACCGAAGATCATCGCGGCGTTGGGCACGCCTTCCAGCATCACGCCCTTGTACATGACCCGTTCGGGCACTTCGACCGACTCACCGTCCACTTCCACCTCCATGTTGCCCATCAACTGCAGGTTGAGGCCGGTGGCACTGACGACGATATCGGCCTCCAGCTCCTTGCCGGACTGCAGGCGGATACCGTTTTCGGTGAAGGTTTCGATATGGTCGGTGACGATCGAAGCATCACCGTTTTTCAGCGTACGGAACAGATCGCCATTGGGAACCACGCACAGGCGCTCGTCCCAGGGATTGTATGACGGGTCGAAATGCTGCATGCCGACGTCGTCGCCGACCTGCCATTGCACACCTTTGCGCAGCAGCCAGCGCATGGGCCCGGGCCAACGCTGCGAGGCCTTGTAGATCATGTTCTGCAACGTGATGTTGCGCTTGCGGGCCATCCTGTAGACCCAGTCGTCGGGCAGCACCTGGTAAAGCCGCTCGGACAGCCGGTCGATGGCCGGGATCGACGCGACATAGCTGGGCGAGCGCTGCAGCATGGTCACGTGGGCGGCGTCTTTCGCCATGGCCGGTACCAGCGTGATCGCGGTCGCACCGCTGCCGATGATGACCACCCGCTTGCCGGTGTAGTCCAGATCTTCCGGCCAATGCTGCGGGTGGATCACCTGTCCCTTGAACTGGTCCTCGCCCGGGAAGTCCGGCTTGTAACCGGCATCGTAGTGGTAATAGCCGGTCGCGCCGAGCAGGAAGTTGCAGGAAAAACGGCGATTGCCACCAGTGGACTCATCACGCGCATACACCGTCCAGCAGGCCTGCTCGCTGGACCACTTGGCACGGCGCACGTCCAACCCGTAGTGGATATTGTCCTCGACGTTGTAATCACGCGCGGTCTCGCGCACATAGCCCTTGATCGCGGGGCCGTCCGCCAGGATTTTGGTCTGCGTCCAGGGCCGGAACGAATAACCGAACGTGTACATGTCCGAATCCGAGCGGATACCGGGATAACGAAACAGATCCCAGGTGCCGCCGATATCCGAGCGCCGCTCGAGTATGGCCACGGACTTTTCGGGGCAGGAACGGGCCAGATGACAGGCCAGACCGATACCGGAGACGCCCGCGCCGATAATCAGAACATCGTAATGCTGGTTGCTCATATCGAGAGTACTCGTGTTCTTGAACAGTGATTACTTTATCATCAACCACTGATATCGTGCAGCGGCACCATATCCCTGCGGTTATGCAAAGACCAACCGGTTGTTCTTGCGTGCAAGCCGGGGCGCATCCGGCAGCGTCATGGCGGATTCGCCGCCGACGCGCTCCAGCAACGGCCTCACCCAGGCCTTGTCGGCCGCATCGAGCGACGCATGAAAGTCCAGCGGACGCTGCGCCATCCACAACGGAAATGTCAGCAGCGCGCGCTCGCCGCGTGCGTCACCCAGGCGGAATTCGTGCGTACCCACCGCCCGCGGGATGCGCTCGTCGGGGTGCACCTGTTTCCAGTCGGCCAGCGCACGGGCACTCGCTTTCAGAAACTCGAATTGTTCATCGAGCTGGCGTTCCAGAATCGGCAGCAGGGTGTCCGGCACGTGATCGTCCGGCAGCCAGTGGCCGATCTGCGGCCGTGATTCGTTCATGCGTCCGACCCAGCGCACGACATTGGGTGCGATGCGTCGCATCAGGGCGCCCGGGGCCGGATCGCGATACAGGTGGGCATACAACGGCGCCATCAGGCCGAAATCGCCGATGCTGGCCCGATCGCCGAGCAGATAACGATGTTCTGCGAAATGCCGGTCCATCTGCGTCAGGAACTGCTCATACCAGGCCTCGATCGCCGGGATGGTTTCGTCGGTGATCCCCAGCTTGGGCAACATGCCGGAAAAGTTCTTCGCCAGACGCCGGCCCGCGAGCCGACGCACGAATCCGGGCGCCCACGGGGCAATGATCCGGCCGAACTCGCCCATGATGAAACGGTCATTCTGCGTGGGAAAATTCCAGCGATAATGCATCGCCGGCATCAGCAGCCACTCGTCGCCCAATAGCTCGAACAGCAACGCGGTCAGACGCTGAGCCGGGCCGTCGGGGTAGACCCCGCGCTCGGGAAAGCGTGGTTCCAGCGTATCGATGATATCGGTCGTGTCCTGGATGAACTCGCCGGCGGGCGTCTCGACTACCGGAATGAAGCGGACGCCGGTTTTCGGGATGATGACTTTCCGATACACGTTCAACGTGCTCAGTTTCTCCACGTAGTCGATGCCCTTGTAGCGCAGGTACGCCCGCGCCTTGCCGGTATAGAGCGAAAATTCGGTGCCGTAGAGCGTATGTGGTGCTGTCATCGTCGACCCTCGTTGATGCCGGCCTGCGTCAGGATCCGTCCGGATAGCTGACATTCACCCCGCGAGCATCGCCGGCCGCGAGCTCGAGCATATGTGCCGCCACCGCATCGGCGCGAACCGGGCGCAGACGCCGCAGGGGCCCCGCCAGCAAGGGCGAGAGCACCGGCGCCAGACGCTGCCCCAGCGCTTCGCCGGCGCGATTGTCCTCACGCTGGCCCAGCAGCAGCGAAGGCCGCACCAGATGCACCGTTGCAAAACCCAGCTCCGACACCGCCTGCTCCGTGCGGCCTTTCACGCGGCTGTAGAAATTGGGGCTGCGGGCGTTGGCCCCCACGGCCGAAACCAGAAACAAGCGCTGCGCCCCCTGCGCCGCGCAGGCCCGCGCCAGTGCGACGACATGCCCGTAGTCGACCGCCTCGAACGCGGCCTTGGAACCGGCCTGTGCAAGCGTCGTGCCCAGGCAACAGAACACGTCATCCACCGCAAACAGCGTCGGCTGCTCTTCTGCCAGCGCAGGCAGCCGCTCGAAATCATCGACATGAACCGTCAGCTTATCGCCGGCAACATCGACAGGCCGGCGGCTGAGCACCCGAACACGGTCGTAACGTTCATCGCCCTGAAGCCGAGCCAGAACTTCACGCCCCACAAGGCCAGTGGCCCCGGCAATAAGGGCAGTACGGTGTGTTGGCATGTGTCGTTGTCCCGCGCCGGCAGATGTTCGTTGGTAACTGTCAGCATTCTGCCATGCTGACCGCACCCACGACGGTCAACAGGATTGAACATGGACTACCGCCCGAAAATCATACAACTGCAGGCGAACGGGATCGCATTCAGCGCGCTCGCCTGCGGCGAGGGCCCGCTAGTGTTGTGTCTGCATGGGTTTCCGGACAGTGCCCGGACATGGTCGGGACTACTGCCGGCATTGGCCGCTACCGGCTATCGTGCCGTGGCGCCCTTCATGCGCGGCTATGCGCCCACCGAAGTGCCGGCTGACGGCCGTTACGACCCGGGATCGCTGGCAGCGGATGTCTTCGCACTGGCCGACGCGCTGGGGGCACAACGGTTCTTTGTCGTAGGGCACGACTGGGGCGCGGTTGCCGCTTACGCCGCTGCCACGAACCGCAGCGAACGGCTGCTCGGCATCGTCACGGCCGCGGTACCGCCGCTGCCGCGATTTCTAAGCAACATGCGGGGCGCCCAGCTACGCCGTTCCTGGTACATGCTCTTCTTTCAGCTGCCCGGGATCGCGGAAAAACGGCTGGCGCGCAATGACTTCGCGCTCGTCGAGCGGCTGTGGCGGGACTGGTCACCGGACTGGGATTTCACCGCAGCCGATATCGCGCCGGTCAAACAGGCGCTGGCAACGCCGGCGGCGCGTACCGCGGCGCTGGGCTATTACCGGGCATTGTTGCCGACGCTGCTCAACCCGCATCGCGCCCGGCCCCTGCTTGGAACAAAGACCACCACGCCCGCGCTGATCATGGCCGGCACCCGGGACGGCTGTATTGGAACCGAAATGTTCACCGGCAGCGAAAACGGCTTTACCGGCGCATGCGACACACTGCACCTGGACGCCGGCCATTTCATGCACCGCGAGCTCCCGGGGGAATTCAACGCACACGTCTTGCATTTTCTCGACCACCACCGGCCGCCGGGGGATAGCGCCGCCGACCCACTACCCGGCGAGCACGCATGATCCAGGTACGAACCCGCGGTGGCCGAACCTTGTTATCTTCTGCTTTAAACGCGCAGTCGAGGAGAATGCCATGACCGGCTCGACAGACGGCTACGACAAGAAAACGATCGAAGTGCTCGGCCGCGAGATGGCCTATATCGAGGCCGGCGAGGGCGACCCAATCGTGTTCCTGCACGGCAACCCGACATCGTCCTATCTGTGGCGCAACATCCTACCTTGGCTGGAAAGCCACGGTCGCTGTATCGCACCGGACCTGATCGGCATGGGCGATTCCCAGCCCAGCGGCTCGACCGGCCGCGATGCGTACCGTTTTGTCGAGCACCGCCACTATCTGGACGCCCTGCTCGCCGCGCTCGGCATCGACGACAACGTCATCCTCGTCGTCCACGACTGGGGCTCCGGTCTGGGTTTCGACTGGGCCAGCCGCCACCGCGACAACATCCAGGGCATCGCCTATATGGAAGCCATCGTCAAGCCGGTGAGCTGGGACGATTGGCCGCAGGACGCCCGCGGAATTTTCCAGGCCATGCGCAGCGACGCCGGCGAGGAGATGGTTCTGGACAAGAATGTATTCGTGGAGCGCATCCTGCCCAGCTCCATCCTGCGTGAACTCACCGACACGGAAATGGCCGAGTATCGCCGGCCGTTCGCCGAACCCGGCGAGCGCCGCCGGCCGACGCTGACCTGGCCGCGCGAAATCCCCATCGACGGCGAGCCGGACGATGTATACGAGATCGTCGCCGACTACAGCCGCTGGCTGGCGGAAGACGAACACCTGCCCAAGCTGTTTATCAATGCCGACCCGGGAATCATCCTGATCGGCAATCAACGCGAATTCTGCCGCGCCTGGCCCAATCAGGAGGAAATCACGGTGCCCGGCCTGCATTTCATTCAGGAAGACTCGCCGGACGAGATCGGCCAGGCAATCGCACGCTTTACCGCACGGCTGCGCGCCTGACGCGCCACGCCGATAGTTCGACACAGGGCGTGGCGCGACGCCGCCCGGTCAAACCGAGATACGGCCGCGGGCCGGCCCTACTCGACGTTCGGATAGTAGGCGTCGTCCAGCAGCTCGGCGAGCTTGGGGTAATGCTTGTCGTCAAGCGACTTCACGACCCGCTGCATGCTCGTGCGGATGGCACGCGAGGCGCCGTTCAAGCCGACCTGGATCGCCTTGCGGGTGGCAAAACCCACACCGAGATCTTCCAGCGGGCGCACGAAATGATAGTGGAAAGAGGCGTCGGTGAGCTCCATCACCAAGTCGATCACATCGCCGCGCGGTACATCGTCCGGACTGTTGCGCAGTTTCTTGATCATCTCGTCGGTACGCTTGGCCAGTGCATCGGAGACTGGTGCGCCAATGATGACATCAGACATGGTTGTTCCTTGTTTGGTCGCAAATATGGATCGCGGACACGTCACCGCCCGTTCGCCCGGGGTGTTCGGCACGTGAATCCCAGCATAGCGCAGAGCGGCTCAACAACCTGCGGTTCGCGCGGATCGCCTTTTCCGGAATCGCCACCAACGCGGCGACCGGCCCGCTTGCTCGATAAGCCGAGTACCCGCATGATCGGAGGATAATATTATTACTGTTCGACAAGCGGCGGCGGATCGCTTGTCGGATTATCACCAGTACGGAGCACGCATGCCCAGTACAGCAGAACAACATCAAGCCAACCCGACGATCGCCATCATCGGCGCCGGTTTTTCCGGGCTGTGTACCGCCATCCGGCTCAAGGAGGCGGGATTCACGAATTTCACGCTTTTCGAACAAGGCGACGATGTGGGTGGGGTGTGGCGCGAAAATACCTATCCGGGGGCGGCCTGCGATGTGCCGTGGCATCTGTATTCGTTTTCGTTCGAGCCGCGAACCGATTATTCCTGCCCGTATCCGGAGCAGCCGGAAATCCTCGAATATCAGCGCTTTTGTGCGCGCAAGTACGCGATCAACTCGCATGTCCGGCTCAATACCACGGTGGAATCGGCCACCTTCGATGACGCCAACAATCTATGGCGCATTGAAACCGGCGATGGCCAATTGCACGACTTCGACCTGCTGGTGTTCGGCGTCGGCCAACTCAGCCGGCCGGCGTTTCCGCCGATCAAGGGGATCGACGAGTTTGCCGGCCACAGCTTTCATTCCGCCCAGTGGGACCACGAGCACGACCTGACCGGCGAACGCGTGGCGGTCATCGGTACCGGCGCAAGCGCGATCCAGTTCATCCCGCGCATCGCGCCCGAGGTTGCGCAACTGAACGTGTTTCAGCGCACGCCACCATATATTCTGCCGCGTTTTCAACGCCAGTACGGCAAGTTCAATCGCTGGCTTTTCCGCAAGTTTCCACACTACCGCGATATCTTCCGCCTGGGCTTGTTCGGCGCCGGCGAGGCGAGCGTGCCGGCCTTCAACGATCAGAGCAAGCTGGCCGTCGCGCTCAGGTGGTGGGCGAAAAGTCATCGCAACAGCCAGGTCAAGGATCCCGAACTGCGCGAAAAGCTCACGCCGGATTATCCGATTGGCTGTAAACGCGTGCTGTTCTCCAGCGACTACTATCCCGCGGTAGCCCGCGACAACGTGGATGTCGTGACCACCGGCATCGACCATATCTCGGCCGAGGGCGTCGTAACGGAAGACGGCCGGACCCACGCGGTGGATACCATCATCTATGGCACCGGCTTCAAGACCACCGAGTTTCTCGCGCCGATCCAGATTACCGGCCGCGAGGGGCGTTCTCTGGGCGCGCGCTGGTCGGCCGGCGCCGAAGCCTATCTGGGCATCACCGTGGACGGCTTTCCCAACATGTTCATGTGCTACGGGCCCAACACGAACCTGGGCGGCAATTCCATCATCTACATGATCGAATGCCAGGTTCAGTACATCGTCGACTGCGTGCATCGCCTGGCGGAATCGGATTCCCACAGCATGGAAGTACGCGAGGACGTCATCGCCGAGCACAACCGCAAGCTGCAGGAAAAACTCGACAATACGGTCTGGAGCTGGGGCTGCAGTAGCTGGTACCACACCGCGGACGGTCGCATCACCAACAACTGGCCGTCCACCAATACCCGCTACCACCAGCTCACCCGCAAGGCCGAGCCGCGGGATTTCGTTTGGCACGAATAGCGTGAAGTGCGCGGTTCGCGGCCTTATTGCGCAACAGCGCGGTTACGACGCTGCGAGAACAGGCTGGGCGCCACCTCAGACATTCGCGCAGCCTAGCTGCGCTCCTACAGACTTACCTTAGGTTGAGTGCCCACAGCGCATTGGCTTACGCCATGCGCTTGAGCCCGCGACTGATGCCTTTTTCCAGAATCACGCGCAGCGCCGGCCCGGCCACCGGCGGGGCGTCGAACTCGATAGTCCAGCGTACGCGTGAACCGTCACTGGCTTCGGAAAATTCAATGCGCCCGCTATGGTTTCTTATCGGCGCGCCGCCTTTGGTGATGCGATAGTCGATGGATCGGTTGGGCTCGGCGGCAGTCACCGTCTCCTCCACCGCGAGCGGACCGCCGGCGATCCGGCGCACCGAGCCCACACCGTTGGGCGCGTTTCTGCCGTCCTTGATCCGCTTGACCGGCACGCCGAAGACTTCGCCCAGCTTGTTGTGGTCCGACAAGCGCTCGTAGACGCTGGCCACGCGTTCGTTGAAGTTCTGCGTGATGACGATTTTCTGCTGGGCCACTCGAGCCTCCTCTGCTAGACGTTGAATGGCCGGTCCGCTGCTCGGCGTTCCGACCGGAAACACATCGGCGATGTCCCGAAACCGGCGCGCTTCGCGCGATCCGCCGATCGACGCCACGATATCGTCGAACGCGGCGACACGCCAGAGTGCCTGCCCAACGCCCGATCCTGCGCGCGCACCCCAAGGCGTTTGGAGCGACCCGTCATGGCGCTACCGTCCGGGCGTTGTGCGGTGTTCCGACCGGCGGCGACGGCGTCTTTCGCGCACCATGTGCGTCGCGATCGGCCACGCCGCCAACCCGGGCGTCTTTACGCGCCACGAAACACGCAAGGGTCGCCGCCGTTATTGCGTACTCCAGATCGTAGCTACCGGACAAGGCGCGCGGCCGGTTGCTTGCGCGCGCCGGATGCCGATTTAGGTGCGGCTTTTGCCCCTGTTCCGGCTGGCGACTCAGCCGAATTCGCGGGTTGTGCCTTGGCCTTGGCGGCGCTGGCCTTCGAGCCGTAGAGCGCGCGAATTTCATCTGCTGCTTCACCCGTGTACACGGCCAGACGTTGCAGAGACGGCAGGGTTTCGCCGCAGCCGATGAAGCCGAAGCCCAGCGTATCGGCGTAGCCGTGGATGGTGATGTTCAGCGCCAGCCCGTGGGTGACCAGCGACGTGGGATAGAAAGCTTCCATCCGCGCGCCGCCGAGATACAGATCCTGCTTCGGCCCCGGCAGATTGGAGATGATGACGTTGAACGTCGGCCGCGTGCGCCCGCCCATGCCGGTCATCAGCGAGAGGATGAACGGCCCCATGAGTGCGAAGGTATATTGCGTGATCGCCGCGCCCGACAGCTTCTTGAGATTATTCTTGGCGCGCTTCGTGGACGCCGCGATCTTGTGCAGACGCTCTTTCGGATCGTCGATATCGGTGGCCAGCGAGGCAATGATGAAGCTCAGCGCGTTGCCCACCTCGTCTTCGTCGGTCGGCGTTACCGCCACCGGCAGGCCCGCGGTCAGGGCCTTGTTCGGCAACTCGCCCATTTCCTGCAGATAGCGGCGCAACCCGCCGCCGCAGACGGCGAGCACGATATCGTTGATCGTCACATCCGCGTTTTCGGCCAGCTCGGTGAACTCGGCCAGCGAAAACAGCTGCGTGGCGTAGCGCCGCCGCGAGTCGATGCGGCGATTCAGCCGTGACGTCGCCGAAGTGAACGGCACCGCCAGGGCATCCGTGCCCGTACGCGCGGACTTGATCATGTCGCGCAGGATGCCGCCCAGCGCCGGCAGGGATGCGGCCTGCTGGCGTGCACTGGCGGCCAGATCGGCCATCACGCGCATGATGCCGGGCGGCTGGCTTTCGGGTGCCTTCTTGCTGCGCTTTTTCGGTTCGATCGCCCAGAACGGCGGGCGGTCATCGTCCTCCGGCGTTTCGGCCATGGCCCGCGCCAGCAACTTCATGCCGGACACGCCGTCGACCACCGAGTGGTGCACCTTGAGATAGATCGCGAAGCGGTTGCCCTCCAGCCCTTCGATGAGATGGCATTCCCACGGCGGGCGCCGGAAATCCAGCGGATGGCTGTGAATCTGGGAGGCTAGAATTCCGAGTTCGCGCTCGCCGCCGGGCGCGGGTAGCGCGGAATGACTGAAATGATACTCGGTGTCGATTTCGTCGAGCAGCTCCCATTCGGGCGTGACGCGCTTCATCGCGTTATTGCGCAGGCGCTGATTCCACGGCTTCTGCGCCCTGGTATGGGCCCGGTATCTGTCCACGATGCGCTGGCAGAAATCATCCGGCGCGCCATCGGGAATCTGGAAGGTGAGCAGCCCGCCCACGTGCATTGGCGCGCGCTCGGTCTCCACGTTGAGCCAGGCGGCATCCATCAAATTCAGTCGTTTGGTTTCCATATCGCTCCTCGCATCCGCATGGCCAGTACTTCTGGCACGAGATCGGTTTTTTGTCTGACAGGTCGACAGGGGGTTCGTTTACGCTACACGAATCACTATACGCCGTACGCGCGGCAGAAACATACGGCTTGCACGAATGCGCCACAACATCGATCGAAAGCGCATCAGCTCGTCTTCGCAGAGTCCGCTGCTCGATGCCGCGGCAAGCTTCAGCAACGCGGCTCGACTGTTCGCTCAGCCGATCGCCGCCACGATGAAAAGCGCAATCGTACAGGCCGCGGCGCCTGCCCATACCAGACTGCGCAGACTGGCCTGGTCCACGATATAGCAGTAACCGTAGAGCGCACGCAGCACGATGAACAGCACCGCAAACACATTGATGGCAGCGATCGATCCACCGGCGATGAACGCAATGATCACGCCGGCAGCGAACGGCGAAAACGCCTCGAATGAATTGAGCTGGGCCCAGTACGCCCGCTGTTTCCGGCCTTCGGTCTTGGCCAGCCATTCGCGCGGATTGTGATTATCCCGCGGGCTCATCTTCCGGTCGCCGGAAAACTTCGCGAAAGCCACGAACCCCACCGGCATGAACGCCGCGATCAATACACACCAGAACGCCAGAATCATGAACTTCTCCCAATCGGCAGGAATAATACGGTCATCGCCAACGCGAACCTAAAGACTCATCGGGCGAGCGTGACGACGAAGCCCGAGAGTAGCACCAGCAGCCCGCCCACCTCGGCGACGATCAACAAATTCATGAACACTCGCATCAGCCAGCCCGGCAGCGTGGTCGGCCCCAGCCGGTGCGGGCGCGCGAACTGGTTGCGGGTATCGCCGAGCAGGCCGTGGATCACGTAACTGGCCACGGCCGCTGCGAAGAACAGCTCCGCCGACCAGACGGCAAGACTATCGACGAGATTCGACCAGGCGCTGCGCTCGGCCAGCAGCGCGAGCACTGCGCTGGCAAAGGCATACATGAGCGAGGTGCGGTGGGCGATATCCACATAATACGGCGCCCGTGCCTTCTCGCTGGCCATGATATGACGGTATTTCCAGATACCGCTGAGCATACCGACCAGCAGAAAGCCGCCGGCCCATAGCAGAGCCAGGTCGTAGGCGCTCATGATCCTACCCCGTGATTTCGGGCGGCGCGCAGGCCGGCCGCGCGGCCAACGCGTTGATACAGACCGCGCCCGACCCGGTTCTGGTGATGCCAGTAGAGCCGATGCAGCAACGGCAGGCGCGGCACCCAGTAGCCGTTGCCGGCGGTGGCCGCAGCCGGCTCGGCGCGACCGATTTCGATATCCGCGGCCACCCAGCCGGCGCCCTCGCCGGTATCGCGCCGCGCCAGCACCCGGCCATCCGCGGCCACGATCTGGGTGGCGCCGACAAAGCGCGTGGCATAGGGCAACGACAGATGCCCTGTGGCCAGCAAATGAAAGTCACCGCGCAGGCGACCGCTGTGGCTGGCCTGAATGACCGGCACGCCCAGCCGAGTCGCAAACTCGACCGGGGCATTGTTCGACAGCGCACGATTACGCCGCGACAACGGCGCGAGCGCCGTGCGCACGAGCGGCCAGTTGTCGGGCGTGTCCCACCAGTGGGTGCCGGTGATCGCGAAATCCACGCGGCCGCGCATACGGGCCACGGTCTGCTCGCGAATGAGTTCCCAGCACACCGCCGCACCGACGCGATGGCGGCCGGTATCGAACACGCCGTCGTCGCTGCCGCCGGTGTAGAAGGCGTTCTCCCACATGGTCGGCAGATCCTTGTCGTGAATGAACACGCGCCCGTCGGCGGTGACGTAGTGGTAGCGGTTGTAGATCTGGCCGTTATCGGCCACCAGAAAAGAGCCACCGATCTGGCCGCCGGACTCGCGAGCCAGCCGTCGCAACAGGTCGAGCGCGCGATTCGACCCGGCCGGCAGCACCGCCCGGGACGCCGGCCCGCCGGTGATCAGCGGCGTGGTGAAGAATTCCGGCAGCGCCACCAGGCGGGCGCCGGCGGCGAACGCGTCGCGCGCCAGTCGCTCGACCTGGGCCAGATTATCGTCAATGCGCCCGGGTGCGGCCTCGATCTGGACGGCAGCTGCCGCGAGAGTTCGGCTCACGGACGCGGCGTTGTCATCAACCACGCTGGTCGATCGGCTCGAAGTCGCGGACTTCAGGCCCGACGTATTCGGCGTTCGGCCGGATCAGACGATTGTCCTCACGTTGCTCGAAGATATGCGCGCCCCAGCCGGTCAGCCGCGAGATCACGAAAATCGGCGTGAACAGGCTGGTGGGGATATCCAGGAAGTGATACGCCGTGGCGTGATAGAAGTCGGCGTTGGGGAACAGCTTCTTTTCGTCCCACATCACCTGCTCCATGCGCTCGGAGATGGCGAACAGATTGCGCTTGTGTTCGTCGTCGCCGGCGAACTTCTTCGCCCAGGCCTTGATGATGGCGTTACGCGGATCGGATGTCTTGTACACCCGATGACCAAAGCCCATGATCTTTTCCTTGTTCTCCATCATCTGCTTGAGGCCGCGCTCGGCGTCGTCCGGATCCTTGAACGTCTGGATCAATGCCATGGCCTGCTCGTTGGCGCCGCCATGCAGCGGCCCCCGCAGCGCGCCGATCGCCCCGACCACCGCGGAATAGAAATCCGACAGCGTCGCCGTGATGACACGGGCGGTGAAGGTCGAGGCATTGAACTCGTGCTCGGCGTACAGGATCAGCGAGGTCGACATGGCGCGCACCGCGTCGTCACTGGCTTTCTCGCCGTGCAACAGGTGCAGGAAGTGGCCGCCGACCTTGTCGTCGTCGGTTTCGACGTCGATGCGCTTGCCGCTGTTGCTGTAGTGATACCAGTACATGAGCATCGACGGGAAACTCGCCAGCAGGCGATCCGCAACGTCGTGCTGCTGTTGCTCCGGATCGGTTTCCTGCTCGACGGTGCCGAGCACCGAAGCGCCGGTGCGCAGCACGTCCATTGGCTGGGTATCAGCCGACAGCAGCTCCAGGCTGGACTTGACCGCATCCGGCAGGCCGCGCATGCCTTGCAGGCGACGCTTGTAGTCGTCGAGCTGGCCCTGAGTCGGCAGCTCGCCATAGAGCATGAGGTAGGCGACTTCCTCGAATTCGGCCTTGTCCGCGAGATCCTCGATGAGGTAGCCCCGGTATGTCAGGCCGACACCCTGCTTGCCAACGGTGCAGACAGCGGTCTTGCCGGCGGTGACACCCGCCAGACCCGCAGTATTTTCACTCTTGCTCATCGTAAGATCCTCGATTGATATCTGGTGAGGCGGTCATGTCAGGCCGCGATGTCGACAACCGTGCGACCGGTGCTTTCGCCGGCCATCATGGCCTCACACACGTCGTGAACGTCGCGCAAGCCTACTGTCTGCGCCGCAATCGTGTCCAGATGCGCAGGCTTCGCCGATCCGGCCAGATCCGCCCAGATCTGCTGACGCCAGTCGTTCGGGCATTCCACCGAGTGGATACCCAGCAGCGATACGCCGCGCAGAATGAACGGCAGCACCGTGGTCGCCAGTTTGGGGCCGCCGGCCAGACCGATCGCCGCAACATTGCCATACGGTTGCACATTGCCGAGCAGATTGGCGAGCAGCTCGCCGCCGACCGCATCGACACCACCGGCATACGCCGGCTTGCCCATCGGCTTGCCGTCCAGATCGAGCGCGTCCGGCGTGATCACCTCAGCAGCGCCAAGCGAACGCAGCCAGTCACCCTGGGTGTCGGCGCGGCGCGAGACCGCAACCACCTCATGGCCGGCCTGCGCCAGCAAATCAATGGCGAACGCACCCACGCCGCCGGTCGCGCCGGTCACCAGTACCGGGCCGTCGTCGGGCGTCTGGAAATTGTCACGCATGCGCTTGGCCGCCATGCCGGCGGTAAAGCCCGCGGTGCCCAGGGCCATGGTCTCCCATAGCGTCAGCCCTTCGGGCCGGGCCACGACACAGTCCCCGGGAATACGCACATATTCGGCCAGGCCGCCGTCGCGGGTTTCGCTCATGAACCAGCCGGTCACCAGCACTTCGTCGCCGGGGGCAAAGCGCTTGTCGTCGCTGGACTCGACCGTACCGGCCACATCGATACCCGCATTGAGCGGGCGCTTGCGCGCGATTTTGCCCTGCCCGGTAATCGCCAGCGCATCCTTGTAGTTGAGCGAGGAATACCGGGCCTTGATCACGACATTGCCGTCGGACAGGTCGGCCATGTCCATGTCGGTGAGATCGGCGCGGGTGCCGTCGTCGGTATCGACGATACGCAATGCTTTCATGTCGGGTCTCTCGATTGGCGAATGCAGACCGCGTTTGTACCATACCGTCTCCAGCTTGAGCGGCTTTGCGCGTGGGCGTAGGCTTGGGCGCAAACTTTCGATGCAGGCAAACCCCATGAACGACAACGTCTACAAGACCGTCGAACTGACCGGCTCCTCCGAAACCAGCCAGGAGGACGCGGTGCGCAAGGCCATCAACCAGGCCGCCCGCACGATCGACCACATGCGCTGGTTCCAGGTCACCGACACGCGCGGCCATATCGAAGGCGGTGAAATCGCGCACTGGCAGGTCACGGTGAAGGTCGGCTTTACGCTGGAAAGCTAACCCTCGATGACGGACACTCCCGACGCCTGGCAGGGCGACCTGGATCGCGCGGATCTGGTCGAATCCAGTGTCCCGGACGATCCGCTGACGCTGTTTGCCGACTGGTACGCCGCCGCCCGGCATACCGATCTGGCCGAACCCAGCGCGATGACATTGGCGACTATCGACCCCGATGGCCGGCCATCGGCTCGGATCGTGCTGCTCAAGGGCTTTGACGCCGACGGCTTTCGTTTTTACACCAACTACGAAAGCCGCAAGGGCCAGGCGCTGGCCGCGCATCCGCAGGCGGCGCTGGTACTCTGGTGGGAACCGCTCGAACGCCAGGTCCGCGTGACCGGCGACGTTCACAAGCTGGACGCCGCAGCCGGAGATGCCTATTTCGCCCGCCGTTCGCGCGGTAGCTGCCTGGGTGCCAACGCATCGCCGCAAAGCCGGGTGCTGGCCGATCGCGGTGAGCTCGAGCAGCGGTTGGCGGATGTCGAGGCACGCTTTGCCGGCCGCGCGGTCGAACGTCCACCGCACTGGGGTGGTTACGCCTTGAAGCCGGACACCATCGAGTTCTGGCAGGCACGGCACAATCGCCTGCACGACCGCCTGCGTTACCGACTCGACGGCCACGGCTGGCGGCTGGAACGACTGGCACCCTGATCCGTACATCGCATATGCATTCGGGATACGGACACAACCCGGACACGCCGGCGGGACCGGATGGAGCAAGGTTATGAAAACGCGCGCCCCGTGGCTCGCCTGTCTGACGATATGCCTGCTGGCCGGTCTGGGTCGTGCCCAGGCCGCCATGTACGACATGCCGGCCGATGACTCCGATGTCGTGGGCCACGTGGCGCATATCGAAGCCGACGAAGACGACACCTTTGTCGAGCTGGGTCGTCGCTACAACGTCGGCTACCGGGAGCTGCGCCTGGCCAACCCCGATGTCGACCCCTGGCTGCCGGGCGAAGGCACAACGATCGTAATCCCGACGCGCTATGTGCTGCCGGACGCGCCGCGCAAGGGCATCGTGATCAATATCCCGGAAATGCGGATCTACTACTATCCGCCGGAAGGCAGCTCCTACGCCGGCAAGGTCGTGACCTATCCGCTGGGTATCGGCCGCGAGGGTTGGTCCACGCCGCTGGGCAAGACCTCGATCGTACGCAAGAAAGCCGACCCGACCTGGACGCCACCGGCGTCGATCAAGGCCGAACACGCCAAATCGGGCGACCCGTTGCCGGACGTGGTGCCCGCCGGACCGGACAACCCGCTGGGCCAGCATGCGCTCTACCTCGGCATGCCGTCGTATCTGCTGCATGGCACCAACAAGCCGGCCGGCATCGGCCTGAAAGTGTCGCATGGCTGTATCCGCCTGTTTCCCGAGGATATTGCAGCGTTGTTCTCGATGGTCCCGTCCGGCACGTCGGTGAATATCGTCAGCCAGCCCTACAAGGTCGGCTGGGACGGTGACGCCCTGCTGCTGGAAGCCCACCCGCCGGATGCCGCCGGCGATGCACCGGTACGCTCCTTCACCCCCTGGGTGAAGGAACTGGTCGGCGCGACCCGGGCGCACCCGAAAACGCCGGTCGACTGGGACCGGGCGCAGAATGTGGTCGAAAAAGTCGATGGCATGCCGGAGCGCATCGGCGCCCGGTCGCAGAAAAGCTGACCGGGCAACGTCGAGGGGCGAACGTCGAGCCGCGACGGATACGCCGGGCGTACATGACATCCAAATAAAAGGCCCCGCTCGACGCGGGGCCTTGCTTACAGCGCCGGGCGCTGAAACGCTGCCAGCGCTTACTTGCGCTGGGAGCTTTCGAACATGCGCTCGATACGCTGGGAGTTCGCCTGCGAGGTGGACTGGGCACTGTTCGCGGTTTCCAACGCACGATTGGCCGTACGCTGCGCTTCGTTGGCCGTCGTCTGGGCCGACTCCGCCTTACGCATCGCCTGATCGATCTGGGACTGCATCTGTTCACTGTTGCCCGCACAACCGGCGGCAATTGCGACAACGCCTGCCACGGATACGGATTTAAGCAGCGTCTTGGTCATAATCCAAACTCCTGTTCAGTGCTTCAACCAACCGGAAGTCGTCCGGTCACTCGGCGATAAACTACCACAAACACTCAATTTTGTAGATTGCACTCGGGCCATCTACGCTTGCGGCACTGCGCCCGAGCCGGCCGCTGTCCCGGTATCAGGACGAACAGCTCAACACCAGGCCGCGCGCCCAGTCCGGGGGCAAACGCGCATAATCGGCGTTGTCCGGCTGCTCATCGAATGGACGCTTAAAAAT
>Ga0206123_10000920_pt1 | contig 28422 bp, 23 predicted proteins | sample Helgoland_Spring_2_FD_160086 | JGI IMG/M metagenome (GOLD analysis project Ga0206123, IMG submission 160086) | Pelagic subsurface seawater microbial communities from Kabeltonne, Helgoland, North Sea - Helgoland_Spring_Bloom_20160316_1 | ecosystem: Environmental > Aquatic > Marine > Epipelagic ...
CCAAAATGATGGCGGAACTTGGCATGCCTGCAACTGCCCTGGCGGTTGCGGAACATTATAAGGGTAGAATTAACGGATTTGTGCTTGATGAAGCTGACGCCCGGCTAAAAGCTGATATAGAAGGATTGGGTATCCCCACTATCGTGACAAAATCTGTCATGGTAACGTTAGAAGATAGAATCGAACTGGCAGAAACTGTGCTTGAATTTTCGGCCAGAATAGCCACCTGATCTGCATTTGTTGGGCAAAAAAATGTCCCTGATTGCCAGACTAAACTATTCATAAAGTAAATTGACCCCAACATGAATACAACCGCCGTTATTCCAATCAAACAACTTAATGATGCAAAGAAGCGACTCGCGGATCACCTGTCCGCTGAACAGCGTCAAGCACTATGCCAGGTGATGTTTGAAGACGTTTTGGAATCTGTGACTACCTGTGATCGAATCGACGAGGTTGTGGTCGTCACCAATGACACATCCGTTGCCAGGATCGCGGCGTCTTTCTCTGCCAGGGTTATTGCCGAGTCAGACGAACCGGGACTGATTTCTGCTGTCACTCATGCCGCAAACTTATTGAGTGCCGAGGGTGTACGAAGTATGGTTTTTCTCCCTGGTGATGTACCTCTCGTCACAGTTGAAGAGCTGGAAGTTGTACTTGACGGGTTTGGTCAGAGTGAGTCACCGGAGTTTCTGATTGTGCCAGCTGAGGACCTTGGTGGTTCAAATTGTGTCGTCTGCTCCCCCCCTGACTGTATAGAATTCCTGTTCGGAGTCGATAGTTTCAGAAAACACCTGGATGCGGCCAGAGCAAAGGGCATTGAGCCGATAATTGCAAAACTCCCCGGAATTGGACTGGATGTTGATACCCCGGACGATTTGAATGAATTGAGTGAGATTCTGAATCAGCAAGACAACCTGACCCGAACACATCGCTTTTTACTTGAGACCGGCCTTATGGCAAACCTTGATGGGTTGAGCGTGGATCAGCTCGCACAAAATTGAGTTGCTCACCGGAAACCTGATGGAAAAGACTATATGACAATTTCTACAAAACCTATGACCGAGCAGCAAGTGTCTGAATTACTGGATACTGCACTCACTGAACCCTTGTCAGACACACAAGTTCTTAAATTGTCTGAAAGCAATGATACTAATGCATTAATGAGCGTTGCATCCAAAATCCGGGATCACGGTCACCAGAATGTTGTGTCTTACTCGCGCAAAGTGTTCATTCCTCTCACGCACCTCTGTCGTGACGTTTGCCATTATTGCACTTTTGCACAGGTTCCGCGTAAATTAAAAGCGCCGTACCTGACCCCTGAGGAAGTTCTCAAAATCGCAAGTGATGGTGCTAAGGCAGGTTGTAAGGAAGCGTTGTTTACCCTGGGTGACAGGCCTGAAATGCGATACAAGGCAGCACGCGACGGACTAAAAGAGTTAAAGCAAGATTCCACGCTTTCATATCTCCATGATATGGCCGAACTGGTATTCAACGAAACGGGTATGCAGCCACATCTAAACCCGGGTTTGATGAGCGCCTCGGAATTGGCAGAGCTGCGAAAGGTTTCGGTTTCAATGGGCATCATGCTGGAGAGCGCTTCCACCAGGTTGATGGAAAAAGGCATGCCGCATCATGGGTCGCCGGATAAAGACCCCGCGTTGAGACTGGAAACTATCCGGCTTGCCGGTGAAGCCAGAATTCCTTTTACCTCGGGTATCCTGATCGGGATTGGTGAAACCAGGCGAGAGCGGATTGAATCTTTGCTGACATTGCGGTCTGCCAATGTTGACCATGGTCATATTCAGGAAATTATCATTCAGAATTTCAGGGCCAAGCCTGAGACGCTGATGGCGAACGCACCGGAACCTGATTTGAACGAACTGCTTTGGACTCTGGCGCTCGCGCGAATTATCTTTGGTGCAAAGATGAATATTCAGGCTCCGCCTAATTTAAGCCCGGGTGTACTGGAGCAGATTGTCGGTGCGGGTATTAACGATTGGGGTGGTGTTTCACCAATTACGCCTGACTTTGTTAATCCCGAGGCGCCATGGCCCCATCTGGCGAATCTCGCCAATGAAACTGCAAATGCAGGCAAACTTCTAATTGAGCGGTTGGCGATCTACCCGGATTATGCGCTTGATGTTGAAACCTGGCTTGATCCTGATATGCAGCCAATAGTACGCAGGGCGATAGATGGCGATGGTTTTGCACGCACTGAAACCTGGTCAGCGGGTGCTGTGGGTGACCCACCGGAAACGGATCTTGCTCGCGTGACCAGTATCCCCAAAATGAGAGTGAGTGAGGATCTGGGCAACATTCTTAAGAAAGCCAAAGCTGGTACTGAGTTATCAGAGGTGGAAATTGTTCGTCTGTTTAAAGCCAGGGGTGATGACCTGACCTACGTTTGCCAGGCAGCAGATGATGTGCGTAAAACACTGGCGGGTGATGAAGTCACTTACTGTGTGAATAGAAATATCAATTACACCAATGTTTGTTATTTTAAGTGTCAGTTCTGCGCATTCTCAAAAGGAAAAATGAGCGAAAACCTGCGAGGTCGTCCATATGACCTGGACCCCGAGGAAATAATGCGGCGCACCAAAGAAGCTTATGAACGTGGTGCCACGGAGGTCTGTTTGCAAGGTGGTATTCACCCCGAATATGACGGCAATACCTACATTGAGATCTGCCACAGCATCAAACAGGTGATTCCTGAAATGCATATCCATGCCTTCTCGCCATTAGAGGTCTGGCAAGGTGCACATACGCTTGGTATCAGCCTTGCCGAGTTCCTCGGTCAACTAAAGGAAGCAGGTCTGGGAACACTGCCTGGAACGGCCGCTGAAATTTTGGACGATGAAGTCAGGGCGACACTTTGCCCGGACAAACTCAATTCAGAACAATGGCTTGAGGTGATGGAAACAGCCCATGGTCAGGGATTTAATACAACGGCGACCATTATGTATGGTCATATCGAAAAGTATGAGCATATCGCTCGACATTTACTGAAAATACGCCGGCTACAGGCCAAAACTAACGGATTTACAGAGTTTGTGATTTTGCCGTTTATTCATATGGAAGCCCCGATGTATCTAAAAGGTAATGCAAGACAGGGGCCTACCTTCAGGGAAGCGCTGTTAATCCATGCAATATCTCGTTTGGTGCTAAATCCGTTGTTCAGAAATATTCAGGCTTCCTGGACGAAGCTGGGTCACGCTGGTGTTGTTGCTTGTCTAAATGCAGGGGTTAATGACATTGGCGGTACACTGATGAATGAAACAATCACCCGTGCCGCCGGTGCGAGTCATGGCCAGGAAACCAGTCCCGAGGAAATGGAACGAATGATACTTTCCGCAGGCAGAACTCCAAGGCAACGAACGACAGATTACGGAGTTGTGAGCGAACTGCAGCAACAGCGTGGCAGAGGGGCCAAAACGTTATTGGAACCTGAGTACACCTCGGCAAAAAAATATGAACGCAAGAAGCCCGGAACTGCAAAGAAAACCTTGTATCGGCCGGGGTTGAACCCTGACACGAAACTGGCTGATGCACCCGGCGATGACCGGGGAGAGGATAAAATCACAAGTGCCGACATCATTTAGTAAATGGTCGTGGACACGATGAAGTTAGTTGAACACGCGACCGAGCAGCAATAACCAGAAACCTGAACAATACAACAAAAGGATCAAGACTATGCCAGTGCCACAAAGAACCGCGCTTACGCTACCGGACCCAAGAGGGGTCAATGAGACAATTGAGTTATCCAAGTGGGCGGAAGCTGAAGGCTACGATGATCTTTGGTTTGCAGATAGTTCGGGCGTTGATGCCCTCACAACAGCTGCAGCGGTTGCGCTGAATACCAGTCGGTGTCGAATTGGTACTGCAATTATCCCGGTGTTTTCCAGAACGCCCGCTGTGCTGGCATCGACCGCACACGTACTGCACCAGTTATCCAACGGACGGTTTATCCTGGGATTGGGTTCCTCCAGTCAAACAATGATGGAAAACTGGCACGGACTGAAATTTGAAAAGCCACTCTCGAGAGTAAAAGAAACCACGCTGCTAATAAAAAGCATGCTGAAGGGTGAAAAAAGCGATTTTGATGGTTCCACGGTAAAGAGTAAGGGTTATCGACAGCTACCGCTGGAAGAGAATGCGCAACCGGTTTATATGGCTGCGTTGCGGAGCAAAATGCTGGAAGCAGCGGCTGAGTTTAGTGACGGTGTGATCCTGAATTTGTTTCCTAAACAAGCATTGCCCAGAATGATGGAACACATAAAGATTGGTGCGGAACGAGCAGGAAAGAAGCTGGAAGACGTTGAGATAGTTTGTCGCCACCAGGTTATCGTTAGCGATGACAAAGAAAAATCGAGAGACTTTATCCGACGAGGTTTTGCACCTTATTATGCAACGCCGGTTTATAATTCTTTTCTTGCGTGGTCCGGTTATGAAGATGTTGCGAAGGAAATCGCCGAGGGGTGGGCTGCTAAAGACAGGGATCGTACAACGGGTGCCTTAAGTGATCAGCTAGTTGACGATATTGCAATATTGGGGTCCATGGAAGAGTGCCATGACAGAATCAGGGAGTACGGTGAAATGGGCATTACTACCCACATTATTTCATGTGTATCACCAAAAGATTCGCAAAACACTTACGAAGCTTTTACAGGTAAAAATTTCAGCTTCTGAGTATCTGGTCAATATCCGTCACTCTCATTGTTAGAGTGACGTACCGGAATCAATCCGGGGTGACCCGGCAGTGTCAGGAAGTTGCAGAATTAAATTGAGAGGATTGAAAAATGAAATTAGGAATATTAAGCGGTTACTCTGGTCGAAATATGGATCTGGGTATTGAGCGAATTCAAGCGGCAGAATCCATGGGCTATGAGTCTGTGTGGACGGCGGAAGCGTATGGCTCGGATGCGGTCACACCGGCAGCCTGGATTTTGGCCAATACCAAAAAAATGAAAGTTGGTACTGCGATTATGCAAATGCCTGCCAGAACACCAGCTTGTACGGCGATGACTGCAATGACCCTCAATCAACTATCCCAGGGCCGGTTTATTGTCGGTCTTGGTGCGTCGGGGCCACAAGTCGTTGAAGGCTGGCATGGGGTTGCCTATGGTAGGCCAATTACCCGAACCCGGGAATATATTGATATTCTCCGCATGATAATGGCGCGGGAAGGTAAGGCTGAATATCAAGGCTATCACTATAATCTTCCCTACAACGGTGCCGATGGCACTGGCCTCGGTAAGCCGCTTAAGAGCATCCTTCAGGCCGACACGAGCATTCCGATTTACACCGCTTCAATCACTAATACCGGACTTGCGACCAGTGCGGAACTGGCGGACGGTGTTTTCCCGGTATGGATGAATCCAGACAGATACGATGTGTTTGAACCCAGTATCAGTAAAGGTCTGAAAAAAGCGGACAAGACCTTGATGGAGTTCGATATAGCCCCTTTTATTACCTGTATTCTAGGTGACGATGTTGATGCTTGTCGCGCTCCTGTTAAAGCAAATATGGCGTTGTATATTGGTGGTATGGGTGCCCGGGACAAGAATTTTTACAACGATTACGCCAAGGCGCTCGGTTACGAAGATGCCGCGATTAAGATTCAGGACTTGTTCCTTTCAGGCAAGAAAGACGAAGCCGCAGCAGCAGTGCCCGATGCACTGGTTGATGCAACCCATCTGGTTGGCCCAAAAGAGAAGATTGTGGAAAGACTGCAAGCCTGGAAGGCGGCCGGAGAAAAAGGGCATGTTGGCAATATGCTGATTGGCGCCGGTCAGCCGGAAGCGTTAGAACTAATCGCCAGTGAAATGTTATAGAACACCGGTAGCTGGTTCTGGTTTTTCCGAGGTCGGGAACCGTCTGGTCCCGACCCGTCAATTCGAATAACACACTGAGCGCAAATGCAAAGTTGAGACAGGTTTTTGACTTCCTATGAGTTATTCATTAACAGCCTGCAACGATATTGCTGAAATCGGCCGTGATAGATGGGATGATTGTGCAAATCCTGTTGTTGCGAAAACATCCCTGCCCTTAGTGCCATTTGATCCTTTTGTATCATTCGACTTTCTTCATGCGCTGGAGCAAAGCGGCTCTGCTGTCGCCGAGACCGGTTGGGCTCCCTATCATTTGTTACTCGAAGATGGTGACGGGCGAGCTTGCGGGATTGTTCCCATGTATCTGAAAAGTCACTCCCAGGGGGAGTATGTATTTGATTACTCCTGGGCTGATGCCTTTGAGCGTGCCGGTGGTCAGTACTATCCCAAATTACAAATTGCTGTGCCTTTTACCCCCGCGACTGGTCGTCGACTGTTAGTCCCGGAACATCCTGATGCAGAAAAAATCCAGCAATATCTGCTAGGTGGTGTTACCCAGGTTGCTGAGAAACTGGATGTCTCGTCGGTGCATATTACCTATGCCGATAAAGCCCAGTGGGAGACCATGGGCTCATTTGGGTTTCTACAACGTACCCATCAACAATTTCATTGGCAGAATCAAGGCTTTGCCAGTTTTGACGAATTTCTAGCCGCATTGTCTTCGAAGAAGCGAAAGAATATCAAGCGAGAACGAAGAACCGCACTGGCGAGTGGGGTTGAAATTGAAAGATTGACCGGTGACGATATCAAAGAACACCACTGGGATGCTTTTTTCCGTTTTTACATAGATACCGGCGGACGTAAATGGGGCACACCCTACCTAACCAGAGATTTTTTTTCCCGGATAGGGGCAACTATGGCAGACAGGATCCTGCTGGTCATGTGTCGTCGAGAAGGTCGTTATGTTGCCGGAGCAATAAACTTCATCGGTGGTGAATGTTTGTTTGGCAGGAATTGGGGTTGTATTGAAGATCATCCCTGTCTGCATTTTGAAGTCTGTTATTACCAGGCAATCGAATACGCGATAGCCCATGGATTGTCGCGGGTCGAAGCGGGAGCCCAGGGTCAACACAAATTGGCCCGTGGATATTTGCCTACCCATACTTACAGCGCACACTGGATCGTCAATAATTCCTTCAGGGAAGCTATTTCCAACTTCCTTGAACAGGAGAATCGGTATATTGATGAGGAGATCGAATATCTCGACGAGCATTCACCCTTCAGGGCCAAAGAAAATTAGAGTGCCTGGTTCAGGCTGATGTCCAGACCTTAAATCAGAACTATTTAGGAGCCGATGATTCTGCCAGTACGTCCTTTATCGCAGTAGCAATAGAAACCAGCGTACACGGTTTACCGAGAAATGAAGCTGCACCCAGTTCAATCGCTTCTGTGACCTCGTCGGTTTTTGCAAATCCACTGACCAGGATCGCTTTAATCTGCGGGTTGAATTTTTGCATTTCCTTAAATGTTGTCAAGCCGTCCCAGGATTCTTTTGGACCCCCGTCGTGCAATACCATATCCAGCAAAACCAGATCGATATTTTGGGATTTGAGGATTTCAATGGCTTCTTCACCGCTGCTACAGGTTTCTACCTGATAGTTTAAGTGTTCCAGCACGTCTCTACACAATTGTCGTTGATGCTCAAGGTCGTCGACCACCAATATGACCTCCTGATTCCCTTGCAGGTTCGAGATCAGTTCATTGTTTGCCACAGGTGACAATTGTTTGGATGTTTTCGGAAAGTAGATATCGAAGCGGGTACCGATACCCGCTTCGGATAAGACATCAATTGAACCATTGTGGTCATAGGCAACTCCCCAGACCACTGACATGCCAAGACCGGTTCCGCTCTTGCCCATGACTTTTGTGCTGTAGAAGGGTTCGAATATTTTATCCAGATCGTCGGGGTTAATCCCTGCGCCCTCATCCTCAACACTCAGCACGACATAGGCACCATCTTTTAGTGTGGAATAAAACAGCTCGCGATCAGTGACCTGTTCGGTTCTGGTTGAGATGGATATACGGCCGCCATCTGGCTGAGCATCAATTGCATTTGCGATCAGGTTCATCATGAGGTTATGTAGGTGGACCGATGACCCTTCGATGAGATTTGAGTCACCGTGTAATTCTCTTTCAATAGAAATATCGGTTCGATCTACCACCATGTGCTGATGTTCTGCAGAGGTGAGATGATCCAGAACAATTCTGTTGAGGTCGACGACTTCTCGCTGCACCGCACCCCTTCTGGCTAACGTTAGTAAGTCCTGGATAACTGCTGCTGCACGTAGGCCTGCTTGACGGGTCATTTCCAAAGGTTTATGTAACGGGCTGTCTTCGGGGAGCTTTGCAAGTGCCAGCTCAGGATAAGATACGGTGGTCGAAAGAATATTATTCAAGTCATGTGCAACCCCACCCGCCAGCAGGCCAATTGCCTCCATCTTTTCAGACTGGGTGACCCGATGATGAAGCGCTTCAGAGGCACCTTCCGCCTCTCTTCTCAATTTCTCCTGGGTGTGAAGCTTAATATTAGTCGCTTGAAGTTGTTCTCTCTGGTTCTCAATGGTCTTGAAGGATTGGGTGAATCGATACGAGATTAATATATTCTGGCAAAAAATAAAGGTAAATAACCCAAATTCTATCAGCAACGGGTTGTTGATCACGCTGGCATTTACAAGGATATCATTAACAATTGTGATGAAGAAAAAGGCATAAGCGCCGCCCAGGATTTTGGCCCCCTCGGCTTTATGACGGTAGCCCTGGATGAGAACAAAGGCGCCATAGATGAGCAACAAAACGGTAATAATCTGAAAGAACGGTGCGGTGCTAGAGATATAAAAGGGCGGGCCAAGTAGCACAACCAACATGCCGATTCCTATCAATCCGAAAACGCCCAGATTAAGGTTTCTGCTGGTTTCCGCCGGAAACAAATTGCTGAGATACGCAATAAATGCCGGGATCGCAATGAACCACGACAGATATTCAAGTCGAAGATACCAGACGTATGTCAGGTCAGGTGCTAACTCGGAGAAAAACCGCTCGCCGACCATAAGTGACCTGAAAGCAATGGCGATACAGAATAAACCGAGGAACAAACTGGAGAAGTTTTCCCTTCTGAAGGTGTATTGAGTCAGGTTGTACAATCCGATAATGAGTATCGCGCCACAGAAAAACAGTTCCAGTGCGATTCTGGTTTCGCTTAATGAAATGATTTGGTCCGGCTTGCCAATGATGACAGGTAACCAGATTCCGCCGAGCCGATGATCAAAATTCGATACGTGGAATACAATTTCGACACGAGACCCTGTGGATTCAAATTGCACGATTGTTGGGTAGTACCGGGGTATGGTTTTGTCGGCATTGGTGCCCGGGTGGCCAATCTCTAACAGTTGTTCACCATCAATAAAAAGTCGGTAACTTGTGGAAATATCCGGAATTTTGAGGGCAAATTTTTGCCGCGGAGGCACCAGTACGTTCAGCTTGTAAGTCGCATAGCCTTCGCCAGGTAGTGTAATCCCCTTGATAACTTCATCATTCCAGCTTTGAGGCACAAACATGGTTTCTTCGGAATTTTGTGATGCAACCATGAGGTCAGTTCCAGCCAGATGACGCTGCCAGAAAAATTTGTAATCTCCAGTGAGACTAACCGGGCCATCGGTCGTGAAATTCCATTCGGAAAGATCGATCAGGCCATTGACAGCATAAGGGTTACCGTTTGAATCGCGGGCGGCATGAAGTTCGGTAAAGCACAGCAATCCGATGCAGAGAGCAAATATTCGATTCACGAGGAGGTTAAATGGCATAAGAGAAGACTACTAAGGATCAGGTGTATAGTGAAGCAAGCACTAAATTTCTTCATCGATTTTAAGCAAGGGATCATATCACTCAATAATCACAAAGTGGTCCATGTACAATAGCAATAGTTGCTGAACAGATTGGAAAATCCCCGGTTTGACCTGAGTCAATAGCTCTAGCGAACAGCTCTGATGATAAACTGAGGTTATCAGTCAGGGTAAATAGCCAGGGTAAATCGTTCAGCTGAAAAATATAGCTGGGAGACCAGGGTCAGGATTCACCGAATGGCGCAGGCGGGAGGCTCAACCGGAAATATGTCAAACAGGGAATATTACTTAACAGAGGTGTTTGCCGAGAACCCGTACGGGGGCAATCGACTGGCTACTATTACCAATGCAGAGGGGCTCAGTACCCAGGAGATGCAAGCAATTGCGCTGGCGTTCAATTTTGCTGAAACAACCTTCATTTGCGGTGGGAATGCCGCTGAGGGGTTTGACGTGCGTATATTTACGCCGGCAGTCGAAATTCCCTTTGCTGGTCATCCGACACTTGGTACTGCCTTCTTGCTTCGTGAAGTCCTAAATCGATCCCATGCCCGGATTCTTGACCTAAATCTCACTGTTGGAAAAATCCCAGTGACCTTTGGTGCGGACGGAATTTTGTGGATGCGCCAGAACCAGCCTGAATTTGGCCGGCAACTGGAAACCGATGTGGTATCAGCAGAACTTGGTATTGATCCAGGGCTTTTGGATCACAACTTTCCCTGCCAGTTTGTCTCCACCGGGCTTGAATTTCTATTGGTTCCCGTAAGCTCCAGTCTGGCTTTGAAAGAAATATCTATTGGTATCAATAACCTGGCCCCGTCAATATTATTGTTTTGTCGGGGCGGGTATGAAACTGGGCAAGCGGTATCAGCACGGATGTTCGCCGCGGAATTTGGTGTTAGTGAAGATCCCGCTACCGGGAGCGCAAATGGTTGTCTTGCTGCCTACCTGGTAGAACATCAGTATTTCGGCGGTGAGAAAGTTGAGATTAGGGTCGGCCAGGGTTATGAGATTCAGCGACCGTCACAACTGTACCTTGATGCCGCAAAGACAGAGGCAGGAAATTTTGAAATCAACGTTGGTGGCAAAGTCAATCTGGTCGCCTCCGGCGAGTGGCTGCTATGAAATTGCTGAATAAACCAGCCTATAAGGCAGGAAAATTCGAGCGTGAAAAACTGATAATGCATCAATCAGGAATGTTAAAGCATGTCAGTTAAGCTGATACTTGATGAAGCCGCTATAAGTTACCAATCTGCACTCGAAGCTCTGGGTTGTAAGATACATTTCGAAACGGGTACCACAATCACGGATGATTTGACTGATTGTGATGTGTTGCTCGCAAGCGCCCCCCTGGCTGAGGCATATCTTGAGGCAGGTTATCGTGCCAATTGGATTCAATCTACATGGGCAGGCGTTGCGCGACTTATCCCGCTGATATCGGGGAAGGATATCTGCCTCACTGGGATTAAAGGGGTTTTTGGTCCGCTGATCGCTGAATATGTGTTTTCTTACATGCTTTCGGACATACGTCACACACATAGATCGAGCGTTGCCCAAAAAGAACACCAATGGGACTTTTTTGAGCCAGGTACATTGCAGGGGAAGGTGTTTTTGGCCATCGGCACAGGGTCCATTGGCACTCACGTATCCTCGGTAGCCCGGGTATTTGGCATGAAAACAATTGGTGTATCACATGGTGGTTCACCAAATAGTTGTTTTGATCAGATTTACAGCCGGGACAAAATAGTCAATGCCGTCGCCGGGGCAGACTATATAATGTTGTCGGTGCCTGAAACGCAGGAATCCTATCATCTGGTTGATAGGGCGGTGCTTAATGCCGTCAAGCCAGGCGCCATGTTGTTCAATGTAGGTCGAGGTGGCACCCTGGATACTGATGCTATGATTGATGCACTGACAAGGGGTATTTTGCGTGCAGCTGTGCTTGATGTGTTCAAGGAGGAACCGCTGCATGAAGCCGACGTCCTCTGGGATACGCCCGGCGTCACTGTCACACCTCATCTGGCGGCGGTGAGTCATCCGGAAGTTATTGCGCAAAAATTTTTAGTTAATCTGGAGCGGTATGAAAGCGGCGACGCGTTGCTGGATCTGATTGATACTGGAAAGGGATACTAGCCACAAACCGGCTAACAAAAATAGAGCTGCTTTTTAAGAGAGATTGTTATGAATGACCTGGAAAAATTTCACGAGCAGCCGCCGCATTCAGCGGCAATTGGCTTTGAGCTAACAGGTACTGATGGTGCTGCCTGTTTATTCAAACTGCCCTATGCCGAACACTTGATAGGTGACCCTGATACGGGGGTGATTCACGGTGGTGCTATCACCGCGATACTGGATAACGCCTGTGGTTGGGCGGTGCGAAATCATCCGAACTGGGATGTTGAATCCAGCATGGCCACATTAGATATACGGATAGATTATATGGAACCTGCTATACCACACCTTGATGTACTGGTTCGATCCGAGTGCTTCAAATTAACCCGCAATATTGCCTTTGTCAGGGGCGTCGCCTACCAGCAGGATGTGAATGACCCCATTGCCACTTCAATGGCTACCTTTATGCTGGGAACACCAAACTCTCCGAGGTCAGTAGTTGCTGAATCCGTTTCGTGAAAATATTACAACAACTGAGAAATGAAAACCGTGCAGATGACATGCAGGCGCTGGTTGAACACATTCCCTATGCAAGATTCCTGGGTGTGAACGTTGATCAAACCGGAGACGAAATGATCACTGTGATGCCGTTCAAAGATACTTTGGTAGGCAATACGGTGCTTCCGGCGATACACGGTGGCGCTATTGGTGCCTTACTTGAATTAACGGCTGTCTTGCAGTTATTGCTGGATACCTCCTGTGAGAGATTTCCAAAGACGGTGGATTTTTCGATTGATTATCTGCGATCCGGCAAGCCGCTGGAAACATATGGCAGGGCAATTGTCACGCGGCAGGGACGAAGAGTTGCTAATGTTCGTGCAGAACTCTGGCAAGATGATCCGGGAAAACTCATTGCACTTGGTCACGGACATTTTCTGTTAGCGCCGGTATAGGCTGGGTGCAAAAATGCAACCATCTACACAATCTTCCCTGAGGAACTGTTTTTGATAGAGCTAAATATCCTTCAATGGCTGGATCTTGCCGGTGTTTTTGTCTTTGCAACGAGCGGTGCACTGGTAGCAGCCAGAAAAGGGTTGGACATCATCGGTTTTGTCGTCATCGGGTTTATCACCGCCGTAGGTGGTGGAACGCTGAGAGATTTGTTAGTTGATGTACCCGTGTTTTGGGTGCAGGAGTCAATTTATATCTGGATTACTTTAGCCGCGTCGGTGGTGACTTTTGGATTTTCCGGCTCCATTGACAAGCGTAAGCAATGGATAGTCTGGTTTGATGCCATCGGTTTAGCTGTGTTTTGTGTACTGGGTGCGGCCAAGGGACTCGAGATCACCGGTAATCCACTTATTTCAGTTATGATGGGTGTCGTCTCGGCAGTATTTGGCGGTGTGCTGAGGGATATCATTTGCAATGAGGTGCCGTTGATTTTTCATGGTGAAATTTACGCGACCGCTGCATTTCTTGGCTCGGTGCTGTTTGTTGCTGCGATGCTGTTTGGTTTACCCGAACATCTGTCACTCTGGCTGGGCATTACTGGTGGATTTGTTTTGCGTTCCGCTGCGGTGATTTGGGGATTGTCATTGCCGAAGTCCCGGGGACTGCATGATTCTCCGTAACCTGGCATCGAACTCCGAATATGTGAAGTAATACCGTCAGAATGGATGGATGAACAAAAATGTTATCGGGTTGATTCTGGACACAGCCCCGCCTATTCTTCTGCGTTCAAATATTCAGTGTGCCGACATCCAATTATTGGATACACAGTTCAGAATAAAGGTTGGTTGGTGCCACAGGTTAATTAATGAAAGGAAACCCAAGGAGTTTACATGTCAGACGTCTATATAGTTGAGGCTTGCAGAAGCCCAAATGGAAAACGTGGTAAAGGTTTAGCGGGCTTGAAACCTGCAGATTTGCTGGGTGCAGTTCAGCAGGCTGCGCTGGACCGCAGTGGCATTGCGCCGGAAAAAATTGGCCAGGTGATTGGCGGTTGTGTGTCACAGGTTGGTGAGCAGACCTTCAATATTGCCAGGATAGCCTGGTTATCCCAGGGGTTGCCGCTAGAGGTCGCTGCGACGACCGTTGATTCTCAATGTGGATCGAGCCAACAGGCAACTTCAATGGGTGCGTCCATGATCGGGGCCGGGGTTGAGGACATTGTTATGGCCTGTGGGGTAGAAATGATGAGCCGGGTACCGCTTGGTTCTGCGATGAAAGATGGCTCACCGATGGGCGAGAAGTATGCAGATTATTACCAGCCCACCAGTCAGTTCATGGGGGCCGCTATGATTGCAGAGGAGTATCAGATAACCCGTGCAGATACTGACCAGTTTGGCCTGGAAAGCCAGCAAAAGGCGATTGCTGCCTGGGAAGAGGGCCGATTTGATCGTGAAGTTGTACCGATAGAAGCCCCGGTGTTGGGTGAAGATTTCAAGCCTACCGGTGAAACAAGGGTCGTCGCAAAAGACGAGGGTTTAAGAGCAACGACGATTGACGCCCTTAAGAGTCTTGCGGCAGTGCCGGGCCAGGAGATACATACAGCGGGAAGCAGTTCACAGATTTCAGATGGTGCCGCCGCGATTATTATGGCATCTGAAAAGGCAGTGAAGGAGCTCAATCTGAAACCTCGCGCCAGGATCGTCGCACATACGCTGGTCGGGGTTGACCCGGTAACCATGTTGAAAGGACCAATTCCAGCCACGCGAAAGGTGCTTGAACGGGCCGGGCTGGCGCTTGAAGATATTGATGTCTTTGAAGTTAACGAAGCCTTTGCGTCAGTTGTGCTTGGCTGGGAAAAAGACCTGGGCGTCGATCATTCCAAGGTGAATGTTAACGGCGGTGCCATAGCGTTGGGACATCCGACTGGCAGTACCGGGGCAAGATTGATCACAACCGCGTTGCATGAGCTTGAGCGCACCGGTGGACGTTACGCTTTGATTGCAATGTGTTGTGGTGGCGGACTAGGTACCGGGACCATCATTGAGCGAATCGCTGACTAATAGGCAGCTGCACCTGGCAGGTGCCAGCTAGTTGTGTCGGATATTATCTGTCATACACTAACTGGACTGAAACTGGTACTGGCCGACTTTATTCTGAAAAGGATTAAGTCGGCTTTTCCGTTCCTGATCAGGTACCGAGAACCTTGCTTTAACATTTTGTTGACCCGCCCCTTAAACCTTTGCCTAAAACCTTGTTTGGATAATGGACTTTACGACGAACGGTATTTTGCTGAATATTCAGGGTATGGAGATTTGAGCCTGTTTTTTAGCCGAAAATTTTCGCGAAAGGCTTATTTTTGGTGGTTCCCAGTCAATTAGGTGAGCTCACGGACAGGCTACCAAAGTCTTTCGAAATGCGGCACAATTCGGCATTGGGTTTAGGTCTGGTGTGGGTGACTACACTAAATCGCAGTTTTTTTTAAAAGAGTTAAATATAAATAGTCATGACCTCGTTTTGGCTACTAGTCTTTCAGGTAGTGATCTGAAAACGGGGCACATGCGTAATAAAGTTTCGGGAAAGTTGATTTCCCCGGGCTGGCGAAATACTCGCCATTTAGTATTTTGGTTATGTTCTTGAGATATATTACTATCTCGAGATCAACGAGGTTATTGGGGAGTTTTAGATGTTGGTTTGTACAACTAATAGTTTACCTGGGTCATCGATAAACTGGATCGTACCAGGGCTGTTGAAAAGCGCTGGCGTACTGGTTGTTTCGATGTTTTGTCTGATGTCCATTTCCGGTGCATATGCAGAAGAGATGATGGACGCAGATGATATTGACGCTGCTCATGCCGCTGCATTTGTCGGGGATGGTTACCCGTCCGCGACAGAATGTGGTGAATGCCACCCTAAACAGTACAAACAATGGTCTGTTTCCCAACATGCCTACGCGCAGATGAGTCCGATATTTAACGCGATGCAGGCGACTGTCCTTAAATTCACCGCTGGTACCAATGGTGATTTTTGTATTCGCTGCCACACACCGGTCGGGATGAATCTCAATGAAGCAGTTTTTATGAGCAACATTGACCGACATCCAACTTCGAGAGAAGGCGTCACTTGTATTGTTTGTCACAGATTGAATCAGAACTACGGTAAAGTTAGCGGTCGATTGGCAATTGAAACCGGTCCAGTCACCTCGGCGATTTATGGTCCTCTGGGTGAGCCGGCCGAATTGGAAAATGCGATTGAAAAAGGTGGTCTTGTTGTCGATAACGACAAAGCCGGTCGTAAAGTCCACGGTGAAGTCAAAGGATTCTTCCAACTTAATACCTCCGGGTTCTGCGCCACCTGCCACGACGTTAACCTCGTTAATGGTTTCCGTCTCGAAGAAGCCTTTAGTGAGTTTAAGAACAGCCCTGCAAACGCCAGGGGAATCACCTGTCAGGATTGCCATATGGGTAAGGAGCCGGGCAAGGTTCTGGCTGACAAGGGCGATCCTGATTTCTATATGAAGAACTACCATTTTGGACCGGCGGCCAAAGTAGGAAGTCTTGATACAAAAGATCGTAAGTTGACTAATCATATGTTTGTGGGCCCGGACTACTCGGTCTTGCCACCATCACTGTTTCCTCTGGATATCCGGGCGATAAAAGAAGAAAGCGAAAAAGATGATGTACGTGCCCGCGGTATGGCAACAATTCGTGAATGGTTAACATTTGACTGGAAAGCGGGTTGGGGCAGTGATGACTTTGAGGATGAAGTTGATGATGACTATGAATTTCCTGCCAGATGGGCTTCGGTCGATGATCGGTATGATGCCCGGGAAATCATTATCGATAACCTGAGGCTACTCAAGGAAATCGAGATTGAAAGATTGAAGTTGTTAAAAAATGGTTATCTGATTGGCGATATCAATGTTGTTAAATCAGGATCTGATGGTATCAAGTTTGCTGTACAGGTAAAAAATGGTACAGACGGTCACAATGTACCCACCGGTTTCGATGCAGAGCGATTGGTCTGGTTGTTTGTGAGTGTCGTCGATGCAGATGGAAAGATTATTAAGACCTCAGGTGGTCTGGATCCTAACGGTGACCTGTTAGACCTGCACTCAAGCTATGTCCACAATCACGAATTGCCACAGGACAGGGAACTGTTCAGCTTGCAATCGAAATTTTTGACGAGAAATATCGTTGGTGGAGAGAGAGAGCAGGTGCTGCCGGTGAACTATTCAGCCAGTCCCTTGATTTTCCTGAGACCTTCTCGCAGCCCAACAGTACTTGTGGGGCGACCTGGTGGAGCCAGAAAACATAAAATGGGCATAGAACCTCTGGGCGAGCGGTGGGCGAACTATACGGTATCTACCGAGCAGATGATTACCGGCAAGCCGCCATTCAAGGCTGTTGTTCAACTTAAAGCTGCAATGGTACCGGTGAACCTGCTGAATATCATTAAAGGGGTTGGGTTCGATTATAGTTTAAGTGCCCGGGAAATCGCTGATGTGCTGGCACACGGTCATATAGATGACAATGGCGATGTGATTATTTGGGATGAAGATTCCGATGACCCTGCTGACAACACTGTAGCTGGCCATCAGGTGATCTGGGAAAAAGAAGTAGATTTGTCATCCGGCGGACGTTAACCGAAGGCATCTAAATCTACCTGGCGATTTGAGTCATATTAATTTTGGGGTCAGTTAGCATCAAGACAAATCATGCCGTGCACTTTTTGCAGGGCGTGATTTTTGTCTGAAGCGAGCTATAAAATAATGGGAAATTGGGCGATGGTAATGCGGAAGGATCAGCAGGGGCAATTGGGGAAAAGCAGTTTGATGAAGCAGCAAAAATTATTAACCGGTTTGGTACTGGGGGCGGGTCTGACTTGTTCCAGTCTGGTTTTTGCGGCGGCGGGCAGCGTGGGTGCGGATGGTGAAAGAACCAGTCGTATATCCGACGCGTCAGTTTCAGTACTTGACCTTGACAGTATGCCCAGTCGGCCTAAACCTATTCTCGAATTAGGTGGTGATTTCCTCGGCCCTGGCAATATTCGTCGAGGTTATGAATTACCCACCGGCGCCGTTTGGCAGCCTACCTTATTGGTATTTGGCACCTATAGAACTGCGCTACAATCTTTTCACGCCAACAATGAGACCCAATCAGAGTTTGCAAACCGGCTGGATCTGTTTGCCAATCTTCAGCTAACCCCGTCGGAGAGATTTGTGCTGAGTCTGCGTCCCCTTGATGATGAGGGTAGATTTACCTCCTATCAGTTTGAGCCAGACCATGGTTTGCCCGACGATACAGGCTGGAACGATGAAGTTAACTCCAGGGTGAATACCTTCTTCTTTGAAGGTGACTTTGGTGAGATATTCCCAAACCTGTCGAAAGATGACAGGCGAGCAACCGACTATGGTTTTGTTGTTGGTCGCCAGCCAGTCAATTATCAGGCCGGGTTGCTGATTAATGACAATATTGATGCGATCGGCATCACCCGAAACACCTTGTTACCCAAAGGTGGATCTGACCTGCAGGTTACCTTCATGTACGGTTGGAACGAGATACACCGTGGTGATAACACCGAGCGGGAAAACCAGAATTTATACGGCTTCTTTGTCAGCGCAGACACACCCAAAGCGACGCGTAATTACGACTTCCTGTACGTTCAGGATCGAAACGGTGACACTGATGGCTTCTTCTGGGGTGTCAGTGATATCCGCAGGGTTGGCCACTACAATCTTTCCAGTCGCATTGTCGGTTCACAGGCCCTCGATAAAGAATCGGCAGCGGTCCAGGACGGTACGCTGATATTTGCGGAGCTATCCTGGACGCCTGCCTGGACTGACAATAATGTTTATATCAACGCATTTGCAGGGATTGATAATTTCAGATCCGCCGCCCGGGACCCGTCAACCGGAGGCCCCCTCGGCAGAACAGGCATCCTGTTTTCAGCAATCGGGATGGGTCGTTATGGCGCGCCTCTTGGCAATGGTGCTGATAGTTCTGTGGGTGGTGCAGTGGGTTATCAGTGGTTTATCGATCCCATTGTGAACCAGTTCATCTTTGAAGTTGGCACACGCAAGGGAACCAAATCCGGCGACGATACCTCCATTGCCGGTGGCGTTCGTTATCGACATGTTATTGGCCAGCACATCGTCGCGCAGGTTGATGTCTTTGGTGCGCTGAATGAATCAAGATCCGATGCTTATGGTGGTCGATTTGAATTACGAGTCGAGTTTTGAGCCAGCAATCCGGTCCACGGAATCACGAACCTGAAAAAGGAAAGATTCCGTTAACTGGTACCTGTTCAGCTTGCAATACTAGAATATAAACCTGTCCTGGAGTAGATAGAGACCAAAGCCGGCCACAGCAATAGAAACCGCTGCCGCCAGAGTTGGAAACCATTTGCTGTCTCGCAACCAGTATTGCAGCACCATAAACGGGATAATGACGACCGCAAGTTGGGCCAGTTCGACGCCAAAATTGAACAGGAACAGACTTTGCCATAACTCGTCCGGTGGCAATCCCATTTCCCGCAGGAAATAGGAAAATCCAAAACCATGGATGAGGCCAAAGCCGAAGCTTGCCAGCAATCGTCTCGCAGGTGCCCAATTGCCAGGACCTTGCGGGTCGCCCTTCGCCAGAGTCCAGAGATTTTCCACACCAATGTAAACAATTGAAACTGCGATAATCATTTCGGTTAGCACCCTGGGTAGTACAAATATTTCCAGGGCCGCCAGCGCCAGCGTGATCGAATGAGCCAGGGTAAAACTCGTGATGAGTAAAGCAAGACTCTTAAAACGGCGTACCAGAAGGACCAGCCCAACAACAAAAGCCAGATGATCCCAGCCATCAATAACATGGCTAAAACCCAGCTTAAGATAAGCAAAAAAATCAGGCTTCTCCCCGGCAACAGCGGGTGCTTCGGCCGCCAACACCCAGCCTCTTTGTTCTGCAAGATATTGCACCGGTACCGTGAGATCTCTGGCAGATGCGTCAAAGACAGTCCGCAGGGGCTGATCACCAAAGATAACTTCTACATAGTTAATATGAGCGAGATTGTTTGCAAACAACTGATAGGAAATATTGACCGCCCGGGGACCGGATTCACAAGCATAATCAAGGGTAAACTGAAAAGCACTGATGGCATCATAAGCTGTCACCTGCTGCTCCCGCAGGCGGCATTGCGGTTACGAGTTGAAGGTAAGTGGCAAAATATGCCCCGTTTCTGTAGAAACCGGTGGCAGAGACAGAAGAACGGTTTCGAGCCTGGCCAGCGCCCCTTAAGCTGGGCTCCATTAAATCGGAACTCGCCGCTTCCACGTTGGTGATACCGGGAATCATATCGGTAACATCTCGCAGGTTATACACGCCCCCAATATCGTCAATCATTGATGCAGTCATCGCGGCCGCCGAACCCGGCAGATCCTGCAAGCGCTCGCTGCGCTTTCGAGCGGTGACCACAACTTCCTCCATCGCCTCAGTTCTCGATTGCGCGGCATAGACAGGTATCGTCACTGTCGACGTTGTCATTAGCAGTGTGGCTAACAGACCGATTGACCCTCGGTCCAAGGATATTTGATTCGCCATAGTCCCCTCGTTTTTATTTTATTGCTAGTAGCGGGTGTCCCCGTGATGGAGACATTCATACAAAAGGATTTTACAGTGTCAACACGGTTTCACTAAATGCTTGATAAAATCGCTTGTTACACGGCAATATCATGAATAGCACTGTTTCAATATTGAACCTATTCATGTTTAAGGATTTAATAGACTGATTGGGGGACTAACCGAAAATCGTGTTTAGCAAATGCACAAAAGAGTCGGTACCCTGAATCAAAGAGAGGACAATTTGAGATGGACGATAGAGATGGGAGATGAAGAAGTTACCAACGAAAATACGGATACCCGGGAGAGAATCCTGAATGCTGCACGGTTGTTGACCCAGAAACCATCGACTTCAAACTACACGCTAAATCAATTGGCAGACCAGCTTGATTTGCACTACACAGCGCTGTATCACTATTTCAAGAACCGGGATGAACTCGAAACAGAGCTGATTGAACGTTACTGTCAAAGACGCCTCGATCATCTCAACGGGGTTCAACGGCAACCGCACAATGCCTACCAGCAACTGGCTGAGTTTATTCGGCTGGAAATGCATGAGCCTCCCACACAATTGTTATCACGGGGTATAGACCTGTTCAGCGAACCTTTCCGAACCAGGGCTACCCATGCCTATGAAAACAACAGGCGAGAGCTGACGACGTTAATTCAACGAGGCACCGAAGACGGCAGCATACGCCCTTGTTCGGCCCAGATTACTGCCATTATTATCCTGAGAATTCTGAATCGTTTTGCTAACCAGCACGAACAGGTGTTAGCCAAGGCAGGTCTGGATGCGGACGCTCTAACAGAACAGATCATCAGCTACATTAGTCATGGCATTCTGGCGCAAGCGTATCCAGCGAAGGAAATCATGGACAGGGCTTTGCTGACTTTTCCCTCAAGCGAAAATTCCCACTCCAATCTGGAACTCATCCTCAGGACTTTGACCCGGGCGTTCAATGATCGAGGTTTCTCCGCCACATCGATACCCGAAGTTGCAGCAAGCATAGGTTTGAGCAAAACATCGCTGTATCGATTCGCCGGGAGCAAAGAAGAACTACTTTTCCTCTGCTCGCAAAGAAGCCTCGAGTTATTAAACCAGGTCAGGCAAATCTCAAAAATTATTACCTCCAGTCCGCTGGAAGCCCTGCTCCACAATCTGTATTTTGAGCGTCATTTGGCAAATGCACCACCCGGGCCACTGCTAAGAACAGCAATGCATCAATTCCTCACGCCGGCGCACCAGAGAGTTGTTGCGGACAGTCATACTACGACCCGATATGAAATGATCTCGCTACTGGAACGCGGCATATCAGAAGGCTGTTTCAGAGACCTTAATGCTCAGGCTGTACAACCCATGCTCCACGCAATAAGCCTGTTACGGTTCACAAGGGAAGAAAATGATCCTGGTGCAGGACTGATGGATGACATTGCCAGTTTTGTTTTGAAGGGTATTGCCAACGAACCTATTCAAAGCTAAAACAATTAAAAAGACAAGCCTGCACAGCCGCTGGCGCTAATAAGTAGAGTCCTGATCCCGGTAGCAAATTAAACAGGAAAATCGATATGAAATGACAACTCGCGATCGTGCTGCTTATGTTACAGGTGTTGTGTATCAATTCACTCCTGGCAACTGACGGTCCGATCACACTAATCGGAAAAGTCTCTAACCCTTCTATTGGCGAAATGAGCGGCATCGTAGCGAGCCGTAGATATCCCGGTGTCTATTGGGTACATAACGACGCCAACAATACCCTAAATATATTTGCGATTGATCGCCTGGGAAACGATATCATTCCAAACAACCTGCGCCGTCACTATTACAGCGAGAAAGCAGAATCAGGAAAAGAATTGTGGCCAGGTTTGTCGCTGGAATCGGCGACTAATGGCGACTGGGAAGATATTGCCCTCGATGGTGACTTTCTCTATATCGCCGATCTCGGCAACAACAAAAACACCCGAAGAGACATGGGTGTCTATGTGCTTTATGAACCCAATCCCGGATTTGTAAAGCAATCAAAAATTCTGAAATTTCTCCCGGTCAGATATCCGGAACAGAATAATTACCCGGCAATCGAATGGCATTTCGACAGCGAAAGCCTGTTCGTTGTCGACGGCAAACTTCATTTCCTGACTAAACACAGGCAGCCAGGCAAAGCGAGATCCTGGCAATCAGACGCCAACCTTTACCGGCTTGAAACCGCCCATACTGACCAGGTAAATATTCTGAAGAAGATCGACACTAACAAGAACATCACGCTGGCGACCGGCGCTGACCTCTCACCCGACGGCAACAAATTGGCTGTACTGAGTTATACCGGCTTGTGGATCTTCGACAAACCACTCTCCGGAGACAGATGGTTATCTGGAACGCCACATATGATCGTACTGGAACCCGGAACTACCCGACAGATCGAAGCCGTCTGCTGGGATGACAACGAAACCATCCTGATCTCCAACGAACAGGGAGAAATCTATGAGGTAAAACTGGCAAATATTCCTCCCCTGAATTAATAGCCCAACAATAATCTATTGCCAGTTTCCGGTTCCGGGGACGCTAGAGGCAAGATCGCAATTTGGAGTTTGGTTCGGATCAATTCGAATCGGGTTCATCGAACAGAGTTATCCTGACTATCTGCACCCATCTGATTCGCCTAGTACCCAAACAAGCCGGGGAGACATATTTGCCCCCGCTCGCGCAGACAGGGGTAGCTTTTGACCTCAGGACTGGCGTCATCAAGCATCAATGAACAAGCATCACTTTACGCTTATCCACTCCAGCAATGCTTTAATCATAAAGGGCAGGGTTTCTTCCTGTTTCGCAAGCGCCAGACGATCAACGTTCTGGGGTAAGGCGATTGCCCCATGTAATCCCCCCCAGAGTGTTTGCGCCAGCATATTGGGATCCCCTTTACGAACAAGGCCCTGCTGTTGCCCTTCAATCACCGTATCCCGGAACAGACAAAAAAGCCGATCTTCTTCAAGACTGACTTTAGCGGGTTGCTTGTGAGACTCAGGTCTTATGTACAAAAATGCACCGCGATAAATTCCAATATGAGAGGTCGCAAAATCAGCATAGGTTTCCAGCAATATTTCCAGTTTCGCGATCGGACTCTTGTTGCCGCCTAATACCTTCTCAAGGTCTTCCAGCAGCCGGGACAAGGGCTCTTTCCAAAGCGACTGCATTAACGCAGTCAGGTTGCCGAAATGCGCATAAATCGTACCGACTGAAACGCCCGCTTTCTCTGCAACTGCGCGCGCGGAGATATCAGCGAGACCCTTTTCCACATACAACTTTGATGCCGCATCACGAATTTTTCGCCGCGTTGTCTGGCGTTGTTCGTCCGTTAATACTGGTCTGGCCATTTGGAGAGCTATCAGGAAAATGTGCATTAATGGTTTCATGGACCGTGGTCAGTGTCTAGCCCTGGTCAAACTTTTAACCCTGTTGCTATATCTGCAGTAAGATTGGGCTGACTAGTGGCGTGGGCAAGCGCAATTAACAGGAATCAGGGCTCAGTCTGCCTTGTGAACAAGTTCATTTAATGGTTTGATTTTCGATTTATCAATTTACTCCCTACCAAGATCAGGTGATCCTATTCCGATGGACAGAACATATTGCTGTGAAGAACAAAATAGTGAAGCACTGGCGGGCACCGCTGTACATGTTGATGTCTGGCTTTTACTGGAGTATCCCTACCCATGGAAAGCGAAAGCGCTGGAAGACAACTTATTACCCGGCACAGTAACAGACGCTATTGCTCGCCTGTCGCTGGAATTTAAAGAGAAGAATCTGAAACTTCGCACCCAGTTCATCAAGCAAACAAGCTCGGATCTCCAGTCTCACCGACTATTTTTTGCAGATGGTCGCGATGACAACTGGCGAATGTCCATGACAAGGCTTGACCAGTACACAGACTTTCCGGATATTTCCGCAGAACAATATCTTCGGGGGTCTTTAACCGGATTTGAGCCAGTAGAGGAAGAGATCTATCTCGTTTGTACTAACGGTCAGCGAGACCTGTGTTGCGCCCGATTTGGTCGCCCCCTTTACAGTGAACTCCATGCCGCTTTCGGTGATCGCATCTGGCAAACCACTCATCTGGGCGGGCATCGCTTTGCACCTAACCTGCTCTGCCTGCCGAGCGGATTTGTCTATGGTTATGTCTCCCCTGACTCCGGGGTCAATCTGGTAGCCGACCACGATCAAGGTGAATTGGACACAAGCCGACTGAGGGGCAGATCACACTACCCTGCTTCAGTTCAGGCGGGTGAAGTCATCCTGCGTCGTCAAAATCAGCTAACCAGTCGCGCAGCGGTTGCTTGTCAAATAATCGAACAACAGGATGAAGCTGCCCTGGTAGGCTATACAGGTCAAATAACTGGCGAGATCAAGCTGCAATTGTTGAGCGAACCCGGCATCCCATCCAGCTGCGAGCCACAACCAAAAGCAACGATTACTCATATTCCCTTCGTCTAGCGATCAGGTCGACTTGCAGTTAAATTGAATCAGGTTGCAGTTAATGCCCCTTCAAATTGGGAAACTTCCGTTCTTGTCTGCATCGAACTTGAATTGCGGTATCCCGACCAGGTCTCGATATCAGGGTCGGAGCTACAAAAATCCCAGATTGACTGCACCAAAGTTGGCTATATTTGGCGCAATCATCCCCAGATCAGGTGATTCAACGCCAAACCATTGCGCCAGGGTTGCGGCATATTGATCCGCGGCGGTGGTCGGGATAATTCTGCCCCCGGTGGCATCATCATTGCCGCCTATTTCGAGGATTGGCATCTGACCATATATTTTTCTACCCAGAACCGGGCCACCGGTGACAATCTGATGACCACCCCAACCGTGGTCAGTGCCGTCACCATTGCTGGTCAGGGTACGGCCAAAATCTGACTGGGTGAACGAAACCACTTTGTCATTCACCCCCAGCTCCAGCATCGCCAATTGAAACGCCTGAATAGAATCTGCGACATCGCCTAACAATCCGGGTTGCAGTTCATTTTGATCATCATGGGTGTCAAATCCGCCGGCACCTGCAAAAAACATCTGACGACACATTTGAAATTGATCACGCACCGCGATAAGTCTAGCGATAATATTCAACTGGGCACCGAGAAAGGAAGGAGGGAACACGGTGCTCAATACCGGTGCCAGCGCCAGCGCCTGATTAACAAGATCAGCCGACGCCAACGACCTTTTATGCACTGCTGCCAGAGCCCGGGCATGAACATTCTCAAATGAACTATCGAGGTAGGTTTCAAAGGCCGCTCGACGTTCCGTGGCAAGGGCTGCATCGCTATCAAAAGCCCCATAGGTGTTCGCGCCGGTTGTGCTGACGGTATAAGGAATCGATACGGCACCGGCCTGGAATAGATTAGTCCCGAATGTGGAGGTATTAAGCGCAATTAGTTGACCACTGGTATTCGCTGTAAACAGATCTGCGACCCTGCCACCCCATCCCGTCGCCAACGACGATGTGCCTTTCAGGGATTGCCACTGGGCCTGCTGATCATTGTGGGAGAATAGCTGGGGCGGCAACACAACACTCCCTTCAAGGTATTGGCTCTTGGTCACCGGTTCAATTAGGGGACCAACATTCGCAATTAGGGCCGAGTCACCGGATTCAAATAGCGATTGCAGCGCACCAGCTGCGGGATGATAACCGTAGCTCGCACCATCGGGGTTGTCAGGGGTAATGGTCAGGAGGTCAGATCGGGCGATAGCCAGGTTCTGTCTTGAGGCGGCATAAACGTTGTACTCAGCGTCACTGGTTGGCGCCAGCAGGTTAAATGAGTCATTGCCGCCAAACAGGAAAATATTAACCAGACACTTATAATCTGAAAATCCGTTATCCGCTCCCAGTAAAGTTCTGGGCATCAAGTTTGCTAGCCCAAGTGTCGCCGCTGATCGGCCTGTCATGCCTAGAAACTTTCTACGATTCATCATCACTCTCTCTTTCCCGGCTATCACTACTCGATTAATGCAAACTCAACTGAACTTGCAATCACATGAATAGCTTCAGTCACCCGGAATGCAGGCTGATCCTGGGGGATTGTATTGATCATGGTTACAGCCTGGGCTCGAAGCTCATCTGATATGACTCCGCCCAGTAATTTTTCCGCAATTCGCTCAATCAACTTATCGGTATCACTGGCGAGTATCAGATAGGGTGCAATGTTGATTTTGATTGCCCGTTCATTTAGGTTGGTTGCACTCGAGTTTCTGATATATATCGAAAATGAGAGAAAGTTATTGACGCTAGCTGTGGTTGTTTCGTTGGTTATCTGCATTTCCGGCGAGACCAGACCAAGGCTGGATAACTCACCGGCAGGGGCATAATCCGGACTAAAGAAGTTGAACACCGACGGGGACCTGAGCGGTGCCTGGGCAAAAGCAATATTGGGTTGCGGATACCAATACCTGCCATCCGCCGCTGCCGCATCAAAAGCTCGCCAGAGGGCAACAAGCCTGAGCAAGGGCTCCACCAATTTGCCGCCTTCCCCGCCAACGCTGGCGCTACGGGCTTCCTGATCAAGCAAAATAGCTTTGACAACAGCGCCGAGGTCCCCACGCGCCCCACTGCCATTATCATTGAATATCGTCGCTACCCGCTCGACATAGGCCGGGCTGGGGTTTGCGCTTGTAAAGCGTTGAATCAGTCTTCTACTGACAAATGGCGCGATATTCGAATGCTGAAATATATTGTCGAGAGCATCCTCAAGATCCTGTTCCGGCGTCTGTCCTGCGGGTAGCACCACACCATTAAGTAGTCGTTTTTCCCCTGAATCGTGGAAATCAGCAAACGCCTGCATCGGCATAACAAAATTGAACCGGGGATTACTAAATGAAGGTGAACCTGCAAATGTCCAGCCGGTATTAACGTGGGCAAAACCTTCAACAATCGACTGATTGAAGGTTGGTATCATTTGCCCGTTTGTATCAAGCCTGGGGGTACCATCAAGATTAAGTTCAACCAACCCGATGGTAAAGAGCTGCAGTAATTCCCGGGCATAGTTTTCATCTGGCCTGATATTTCTTGCAAGATCCGGCTTTTCATTACCCAACATCGACAGGTAAACACCCATGGCAGGATGGAGCGTTACGGCTTCCATCAGCTCCCGGAAATTACCAAAAGCAAAACTGCTCAACATATCGTAGTAGCTGGCAAGACCTCCTGGTGCATTGAAAAGAATACCGTCATCAGAAACCACCATAATTTCAGATAGAGCAAATGCCATTCTTTGTCTCAGCTGATCGTCATTTTTAAGGGCATGCAGGAAGAATGCCTCAAGCCGGTTCGATTGACCCTCAAAGTTGTTTTCAGGCTCAGGTAACGAAACAAGGTGCAAAAGCTGTGATGAAGCCGGTGCTGTGATTTGAGCATCGATCCAGGCCTCATACCCAATCGCCTGTAGCGCCTCGACATCGCCGTCAGCAAGGCCAAAACTCGCCTGGCGCAAAAATCGAGCGCCCTCGGCAACGGAAATATCCGTTTCGGTTGGCGGTGGCACCAAAGGGGGCACCGGCGTCGGCGTTGAGGGAGTTGTTGGAGCAGGTGTTGAGGGAGCCGGTGCTGTGGGTGTGGAACTGGACGAGTCACCTCCACCGCTACAAGCGCTAAGCAGAAACAGGCTAACGCTGATTAGCAATAACCTTTGTCTCACTCCTGGACATCGATGTATGACTACTTTCAAGAGAACCCCGTTTTAATACAGGTTTTTTTAATGATACGCAGTCAGGTCTGGTTTCCGTCGATAAAATCCACTATTCGCGATCAGCGGTCCCAAACATAGACAAGATCCCTAAAGCAGGTCCCGGTTAATCAAGGGGTAAAAGGTATTTTTACCCCGACCCGAATGGCACTTACTTAAGCAGTTTCTCCAAAAAACCTGTTTCATTCTCGGTAATGGGGGTTCGTTTCCATCCGCTAACTTGCGGCCCTCCGGGCCAAGCCTCGCTTGGTCAGGAGCCTGTAGTCTCCTGACACTTCCCTCGACGCTGCGCTGAGTCGCTCCCTG
>Ga0206123_10000922_pt1 | contig 28412 bp, 33 predicted proteins | sample Helgoland_Spring_2_FD_160086 | JGI IMG/M metagenome (GOLD analysis project Ga0206123, IMG submission 160086) | Pelagic subsurface seawater microbial communities from Kabeltonne, Helgoland, North Sea - Helgoland_Spring_Bloom_20160316_1 | ecosystem: Environmental > Aquatic > Marine > Epipelagic ...
TATTATCTGTATCATAACTACTTTGATAATTATTAAAACGATCTTTTCTACCAAACTCTAATGTATTTTTTACTTCATCATAATGACAATCTATTATATTATACGCGGTATCAACCATATCTCCTATTACCTCTTTTTTAACTCTTAATTCCCACTTCCCTTTACTATAAACTATTGCAAATTTCTCTTTTCTATTTGGTATTTTTATATTATGATTCTCTGGATGGTTTGGGTTAAAATGAATATGTCTTAATAAATCTAATATTGATCCATATGGTATTTTTAGTAAACCATCTAAGTAGTCTCCTGTTAAATAATCTAAATTTTCCTGTGTAAAGTTGTTTGGAGCTACTATATTAATAGTGTTGTTCATTATATTATTTGTAGTATTATTACCGACCTTATCTATTAATTTTTCTATTTCTTTTCTCATTGCTTTCTTTTCTTTCTGTATTATTACCTTCTCTTTCTTTATTAACTCATTCTCTTTTTCGATTACTTTTATATATTTGGATAATTTAGCCTCATTGGATTCGTCTGTTGATATAGATATTTTATTTTGTTCTACATTATTACTAGTTTTTGAGCAATACATCAATTCGTGTCGAGATCTTGACTGTCTATATTTAAATACTTTAAAACAATATTTACATTTATAATCTGAACTATTCATGTTGACGTTTGGGCTGTTCATGTTGACGTTCATGTTGACGTTTGGGCTGTTCATGTTGACGTTCATGTTGACGATTGGATTTTTTTTAATATTTAACTTTAATTCCTCATCCATTTTTACTCTTATTTTATGTTTCTTGGTAATTTGGTGCCGTGTAAAATCTGTTTTTAAATGGGTGCATAAATTACATAGTTTACATTCGTATATCTTCTTTTTAACCATTATATTACTAATATATTTTATTTTTTAAGTAAATTATTTTTATAAAAAGTAAGGTTTTTTGGTCAAAAAGTAAGGTTTTTAAAACCTCCTAAATAAGATATTTAAGAAATTAGCAAGTTTTAGTAATAGTTATATATGGATTTTATATAAAAAATAGTAGAAAAAGTAAGGTTTTTTCAGGAAAAACCTTAGTTTTTAGAATTGTAAAAATTGGGGGGGGGGGGGAAATTATTTTGTGGAAAGTGTTTGAAAAAAATAAATTCTGAAAACTTTTTTTGCGGTGATAGAAACTTTTTCAATATAATTCCATTTTATTTACATTTTATTAAAAAATATTATTTCCAATATAATTCCATTGTCGCCTTCATATTATCGTTCTACATATAATTCATCAATATATGTATTGAATTTTAAGTTATGAATTTTAAGTCGACATTTATTTTATATAAAGTGGTAAAAGATGAATTAATATTAGAAAAATAAAATTGATATGATAACATTACTATACAATTTAGATACAGTCCAATTAACCAGAAAAATGTCTTACACTAAGGTCAAAGCCTGTCCAGAAGTCATCGCTAAAGGATTTGTTCGCTCAAATTACAAACTCCATTGTTTCGTCTGTAACCAAACTATATACCGAGGAGATAGTATAGCACAGTGTGAAGAATATGGAGGACAATATAGTATGACACTCCGCGCAAGGACTTGGGCTAAAAAAAGTTTCTATACTCCCGAAACAGGGTCGAGATGGGTCCATAAAAATTGCGATCCAAAAATTTGGACAACCTATACCGTTATAGCAGAGGCCGAAAAAGACAATAAATTAATGGATGAAGATGTGGATTATATATCTTCTGGTATTGGAATTGAATATGACCCATCGTTATCTTTATGGACTTTCATTAAAAAGGCTTATGAAGCGTTGGACCAAACCCCACTCAGTGATATAATGCTTTGTCAGCATATGGATTATATTAAAAGTGTAATAGCGGGGGAAGATATATCTTACGGTTCTTGGAATGGGTGTTAAAGTTATAATCTTTATACTATAAATTAGTGGAAATAGAAATAAATAAAATTTGGTTATATTGGATACTAACCTCAATTATAAAGAATTCGACCATTAATATATTATAATTGGTATTAAAAAATAAATTTATTTTTTAAATTTTTGATATCTATATTTAGTAATCGTCTAGACTTGTATCGAATTCCCAATAAACCTTATCAGGCGTACTATCATACTTAATCCCAAACCTGTTGTCGTAGAGTCGCCCATCTTCCAAAATATCTTCCATTGAGCTAATATGTTCATATTGTGAATAGTCTCCTACGTACATCTTAGCGGGCTTTTCATCCAGAATTGTGTATCTCCAATCCCTTCCATATGGCGAGAGTTTGTATTCGTGTTCATTCTTCAGGAAGTATTCAGGTGGGAACGAAACGCCAGAGTAACCTTCCACATATCGACCCTTCCAATCCTTACTTTCTCCAACCCAATCGAAAGAAATTTCCCCATCATCTCGAATTCCTCCAATAAATTGAAGATGGGCAAGTCCAATCACATCATCTGGACTAAATCCTTCTCGCTTCAGTTCAAAGATACTTGGGAAGTTATCTTCAACGACAGTTCCATCAACGTTCTTGATGAACTTTCCAGGACCACCAGCATACAACGCTTCCGCATGGGCATTCCCATCGTCTTGTTCATTCCCATCGTCTTGTTCATTCCCATCCCTGGGAATAACCTTCTCATCGCCAGTTCCTTCAAGAAATCCTGATAATAGTGTGATGGTCTTTGATAGTTCATCTCCTACCTCGCACTCCTTTAATCCTAAGATATCGGGTTGTTGGTCTGTAAATCTACCAGCATCCTTGATCATTTCTCCCTTAATAAAGTCCAAACACTTTGTGGCATATTCCATCTTCTTCATCATCTCTCCTTCTTCTGTTATACGCTTCTTGTAGTTGGAAATAGTCTTCTTGTTTCGTTGGACAGATTCCTTTCGTCCATAATTATCGCGAATCCTACGCTTAATACCCGCAATCTTCGTACGTCTTTCCATTCGTTCCTTTGTCCATTCAGCTTCCTTTTCATCTAAATCAGCTTCCTCACTGACCAATTGGGCTGTAACAGTCTTTCCTTCTTCAAACCATTCAGTGGCCTTCCTATATAGGACAAAAGATTCTGACATTGTTGGGTATGGTGGTGATAATTCCAAAACTAAATTTACAAAACAGGTCAAATTTTTTTAGGGCTTTATAGATATACTTTTTATATTGGGTTAGGCTCCCTTTTCTACAATTACATATCTTATAGGACAACATCTACAACACATAAATCCTTTGGATTCTTTATAATAGTTATGGTAATACTTAGCTTCTTGTGAATGTCTATGACACAAAAGACTTTTGCATATGAAACACTCGTAACTATAATCATAGTAAGATTCTATTTTATATATTAATTCTAATGGTAATTTAGTTAATAAAATATCTACTAAATTTATATTAGGTGGATTACAATGTATATTAATATTACAACGCTGACAGTCTATACATTGCATTATTTACTCTTTTTATTTAAATATAATATTATCAAATATTTTATTTAAATAAAAAAATAATCGGCTTGTATATAGTAAAAGTGTTCGTTACTGTCGTAATCCAACTATTACAACTTACACATTTATAGAAAAAAATGTTTATTTTTTTCCAAACTGTTATTACATATTAATATTTCTTTAATTATTCCAATATGATGCTTCACTCCCACTGGATACACTACTCATTTCTTTTGTAGGTTTTTCCCATAATATATTTACGGACTCTCTGCACAGGGGACAATTTAAACTATGTTTATTATCTTTAAATTGTACATCAAACCAAGGGTAAATACAATTTGCGTGAAACACGTGTCCACACGCCTTTATTTTGAGAAGTTTATCCCCCTGATTCATATCGTCTGTTTCCTTTAGTTTATCTAGACAAATAGGACATTCATCCTCTAAATACTTTTGGTCGAATTTATCTACAATAGTACAATTCTTTACTAAAAAATTATAGTTTATATCGGTTATTTCTTCGTGATTTTTTTTATAATTTTTAAAACAGCAACATAATACGTAGGAATTTTTAATTTTGAAACAACAGTTTCTGATTTTTTTGGAAGTATTTTTTTGGCATTTATAAACCGCGTCAAATAAGCAAACAAAACAACACATTAGTACAATAATGCCTATAAAACTTAGAATTATAATTAACCCTGTATAATTTTTAGGATGATTATCGGTAGCACCTGTTAGATTAGGTCCCCAAGTTAAATTGGAACCATTTGTTATATTCAATCCCCCATTTATACCCGATGTTATGTTCCTGAAAATGGAAGGCATTTTCTTTATATTTAATTAATTTCAAAAAATCAAATTAATTAACCATATATATGATTAATCGTCAATGGTAAAAGTGTTCAGCACTGTTGTATTCCAACTATTACAATCGATACATTTATGGTAAAAAAAATGATATTTAGTTTCACTTTTACTCAAACAGTCATTGCATAAAATATTGCTTCTCATATTATTATATTCTTCTGGCATTTTTGAGTTTGATACATAATTATCCAATTGTTCCCATAGATGAGTCATATCAGTCATACTTTTTTTACACAACGGACATTGATAATTCTGGGTCGATATGTGGAGTGTAATCACGTGGACAACTTGATTACACTCTAATATTATATTAACATCCCTAGATGTTTTAATATCTTTTTATAAATAATAACTATATAAATTCACTATTATATTTACTTGATAAAAACTATTTAAATAAAAATATTTTAATATTATAATGCCAAAGTCAATTAAAAAAGCAAAAGATATTGTTTCTAAAAATGGATTATTACTTAATAAATTACCTAAAGAAATGAAAGACAATAAAGAGGTGGTATTAGAAGCCGTGAGACAAAATCCTTATTCCTTCAAGTTTGCTTCGATAAGTCTTAAAACTAACCGAGAATTTATAGGAAATCTATTTAAAAAAGGATACGGTGATAATGAAGATTTTCTATTAGAAGTATTAACTTACAATGAAGATGTTATGGAAGAGGAAGAAGCTTATGATGGTACATTGGATTTAATTAATAAAGATAATATAGATTTTTTTATTAAAGCCGCTGCTCGTAATTTTAAAATATATGAATATTTGGAGCAGATGTATTTAGATGAAGAACTAACCTACGATTTATGTTATAATTATGAGATAATACTTAGTATTTTTATAGATTGTGAATTATATTTATCAAATCGTATAGCATTGTCAGGTCAACATTTGGATTATGATAGAGGGAAAAAACCGATATCAAGAACTTATATCGAAGCACATGATGAAATTGAGTTAAGTGATATTATCCAAAATGATGAGGATCTTATATGTTATGTTCATAGAATGATGAGGATAATGAACTGTACTCAAGAAAGAGATTATACAACAATTTTACAATCAGAAGCAATACTTGATGGAGTGTTACATAAAAACATTCGTCCATCTGTATTACTAGACACGGTAGAAGAATCAGCTAATAAAAATTTAACGATATTATTACTTGATGGAAGTGAATTTATTGTTAAAAATTGGTGTAATCCTAATATGATAGATTTAATATCAGAAGAACTTGGAGGCGATGTTGGGTTTACCTTATTACATTCAGATCTAAAAGACGAAATAACAGATGTTATATCCGCCCAAATTAGATTATTATCAGAAGATGATCCGACTCTTCAATTATTTTTTGATGAGGAATAATTATATAGATGTAGAAATAATAATTGATTTAAATATATATATATATATATAAAATAAAGAATCCTATAACAAAGAAGGTCAATGATTAAATCTTCCAAATATTCACACGGTAATATGTCGAATGTACCAATTGGAACAGTATTTCCAAAAAGAATAGACGCATTAAAAGCAAAAGTGCATGGAATGAGTCAGGCAGGTATACATTCTCGTAAAGGACAACCAGCATATTCTATAGTATTAAATGATGGTTATATTGATGATGAAGATTTTGGAGATACTATTATTTATACTGGAGAAGGTGGTAATGATCCAAAAACAAAACATCAAATAAGAGACCAAACACTAACCAAAGGTAATTTAGCATTAACTCTTAATATTACTAATGATGTTCCAGTTAGAGTTTTACGAGGTCCTAAACATAATTCGCAATTGCCGAAACCGAATGGATATAGGTATGATGGACTTTTTAATGTTGTGGATTATTGGAAAGAAATAAATAAAGATGGTTTTTTAATTTATCGTTATAAATTAATGAATGATGCTGCTATAAATGATATAGATTATATACCGGGTGAAACGATTATATTAAAACACAAGTAATCTAACCAAATTAATGATCCAAAAACTTTAAAATAAAATATTATTATATATATAAATGAATGGTTATAAATATATAATAAATCCTAATACTGGAAGAAGAATTAGCGTATTATCTAAAACAGGTAAAACAATTATTAATAATTATATAAATCAATTAGGAGGAGGGTTATGCGGATTTGACGAAAAAACTAAGAGATGTAATCGTAAATCGGTTGGTAATAAAGAATCTTTATGTGAAATGGGAGATAAAGGAAGCTGTAGGAAAAAAAAAACCTTAGATAGTAATGTTTTTGTTTCCTCGCAAGTAGCCTCGCCTAAAATAGAAACCGAAGTTATCTCCCGTGCTATAGAAGATGAAGAAGAGCTTTCGCTTCTGCCAGCCAATAGAAATAAATTCGGTCTGGAGCAGAAGAAGGATGTAGTGCTAGAGCGGCTGAACGCCCAGATCACAGAGGACGAGGACGAGGAAGAAAGAGTTACAGGTTATTCAGTTAAAGGACTTAATATAGAAGTTCCGGATATTATAGACAGTGATATGGAGACAGATATAGATATAGAATTTAATAGATTAAAAGAACACTATGATACTAGCATTAATAAATTATTACAAACATTTAAAAAATTTTTAATGGACCCGAACGATTTATTTTCTGATTGGGAATATCAGGTATATTCTATTATTTTAGAAATGAAAACTGCCAATAATGATATAGAAATATATGTAACGACACATTATCCATCTTATTTAGGTAGTAGAGTAATAGTGGATGAAAACGATATAAAAAGAAAAATTAAAGATATAGTTGAGATGGGTGTTAGAAAATATGTTATTTATATTAGAGATAGAAATGCTAGTAGTCCAAATGACATCAATGATTTCCCTAATATGTTAAAGGATAATCCTGCTATATTGGAGGCATTTAATAAGAATAAATTACCAAAGAATAAATTATCAACTAACTATAAAGGATGTATAGAAATAACGGAACATAATTCAGTTCCAAGTAAATATACTAAATATAGCAAACGTAAATCTCCCCCTTATCCCGCGAATGAGTGTAAGGAAGGTATGAGAATGGTGGGAAATGATGGTAATATGTACACCGTTTCTAAACCTGATAAAAATGGCGTGAAAAAATGGAGAAAACTCTAAAACGTGGGAGCATTAATCTCCTTACAACTCCCATTTAATATTATCATCTCCATATCAGATTCTATTGTTTTTTAAACCTATAAAAAAAGATCATAATATGTTTACTATGAAGTCTAATTTTCCATCGTATTGATTCATACCTAAACATATAATTATCCCACATATACTTAGGATGACGCCCTCTAAATTCTTTTGTTATAAACTTTATTTTACCCTTTTTTTCTAATTTATTGAATAACCCTATAATTTAAAAAATATTATAATTTGGTGTTTCATTTAAAATTAGATAGTTTTCTATACGGATTGTATAATTATTAAGTCTAATATTTTCACTAAAATTTCCAATATAGTATAATTTTCTGGAATGAGTTTCAATAAATAAATAACAATGTATTGTGGTATAATTAATTGAAGAGTTGTCCATTGAAGTAATAGTTGAATAAAATTTATAAAATAAAATAAAATAATGAAACCATTATGTATCCACCAATCATTTCCATAATTTAAAGCAATTGTATTAGCTAGAGTTGGTTATCTATAAAATGAAAATACTACTGTAAATTTATATGGTTTTTTTGCATAGCAGTTTTTTTGCATAGCAGTTTTTTTGCATAGCAGTTTTTTTGCATAGCAGTATTTTTGCATAGCAGTATTTTTGCATAGCAGTTTTTTTGCATAGCAGTATTTTGATTTTATAGATAACCTACTCCATCCCTCATGCTTTTAAAATGACGAGAGCATATTTATATTTTTTTTGTAAATCAAGCCATTGATTTACAAAAATTTTATATATAATCTACTCAAGCTACTAAATTAGATAATAAATAAATAATCTTTATATATAAATGTTTAGGTGATAGATATTTAAAAAATTTGAGTAAAATGATTATATAAAGTTTTTTATATACATTTCCAATTTGACCATTATGTCATATATGAGTTCTACTAATAAAATAACCAGTTTTACTTCTTCTAATTTCACAAGCAAGGTTGATTATTTGGCGCGGTTGAAAACATTTCCAACCAAACCAATAAACGACTCGTATAAGGTAAGTTTGGTTGGAAACTATATGAATATGATATTGGATAAGGAAACCGGAAATTTACCAGTGTCCTTATCCAATACCACAACTATATCCAATGACAGGACTATAACGGATATAAGAAAAGATAAACTATACGATATGGCAGTAGTGTCACGAGTGTTATACGCAATAAAAAAAAACCCCATACAACCAAGCGACTCACTCCATAAAAATTTTATGACATATAGGCTTGAAAAATTGTTGATAGAGAAGAAAAAAAAACTTAATGATGAAATAATGGTATTATATGTTTAGTCTGCTCTGTTCACCATCTAAATATATTTAATAAGAAGTATGGATTCATATCGAAAAAAATATATATAGTTACATCGTGCAGGGTTCGAACCTGCGCCTCCGAAGAGAATGGGTCTTAAATCCATCGCGTTAGACCACTCCGCCAACGATGCTTTGAAGTTTGTGTTTCAGTTTTCTTTGGTTGGAAGTTTAACCTGTAGTACCTCCAAGGTTTCATAAAAAGTGAATTTTTTAGAATTGCTGTAAGAAAACTTTGGATGTCCAGGGACAACGACATTGTCCCTGGACTGGTGTGCTCCCACTGGGGCTCGAACCCAGGATCTCCGCGTTATAAGCACGGCGCCTTACCAACTTGGCCATAGGAGCGGGAGACAACTTTCTTTGGTTTGATACGGTGCTCTACCGACTGAGCTAAAGGAACCGAAGTTCCTTGCAGGACTTGAACCTGCGACCCCCGGCTTAAAAGGCTTTTCATAATTGCTGTGAGAAAGTTTTTTAATATAATGGTCTTAACTGATGAGTCAAACCAGTTTTGCTTCGTGCAGGGTTCGAACCTGCGCCTCCGAAGAGAGTGGGTCTTAAATCCACCACCTTAGACCACTCGGTCAACGAAGCGTTTACTGATTAGAGTTTTCGTCTTTCCCGATAGTCTCCAGTCTTTCCTGGTTGTCCATCCGTCTTTCCAGATTGTCAGGAAAATGATTCGGAAATCTTTTCCTTATAAATGATTTTTAGAATTGCTGTTTCTAATCATTATTGGTCTGGCTCATCAGTGCAGGGAGACCAATCCCTACAGACTCTGTCCTGTTGAAGGACCGAGTTTCGCCAAGTTGCATCGTGCAGGGTTCGAACCTGCGCCTCCGAAGAGAATGGGTCTTAAATCCATCGCGTTAGACCACTCCGCCAACGATGCTTTGAAGTTTGAGTTTCAGTTTTCTTTGATTGGAAGTTTAACCTGTACAACTTCCTAAAGGTATTCATAAAAAGTGAATTTTTAGAATTGCTGTGAGAAAACTTTAAAAGCCCTGAGAGAGTTTCGATCTCTCTACCCTCCGATTAAAAGTCGAATGCTCTTCCGATTGAGCTACCAGGGCGTTCGGTGTCATTTAGAGTCTGACCCAACTACTTATGCTCCCACTGGGGCTCGAACCCAGGATCTCCGCGTTATAAGCACGGCGCCTTACCAACTTGGCCATAGGAGCGGGTAACAACTTCCTTTGGGTTTCACGTGTCAGACCTACTAAGAGAGGTTTAGTCCCCCCTGCGGGTTTCGATCCCGCCCACGAATGATTTAAAAGTCGGTATGAAAGAATTGCTGTGAGGAAGTTTGTAATATATTGAGTAATATTATACTCAATATCTCATCATATTTCGGTAAAATACAATCAAATTTTTTTTCTAAACGACCTCTGACTAATACTTTTAAGTATAAATTTAAATCTTAAAAAACATCTTATCGATATTTTTAAGTATATAGATAGCCGTCTATTTAAAAATTCTGTGGTATATATATATAGAATATTAGTGTATATATACTATTAATATAATGGGAAAGAAAAATAATGTATGGTGTTGTAGTAAATTATTTTATAAAATTAGGTGTGTATTAACAGAAATGGCTGAATTTGGTGGACCATTTCACTAAATAGTGAATAAATAATTATATCCATATAAACAAATAGAGATACTAATTAATTATATATGCGCTATTTAATATTTCTTTTTTTTTCTATTTTTTTAAATAGTAGAGCTAGTTCTTTACCTCAATCAAAAGTATCTATAGACCCAGTTTTATATCCTAGTAGTAGTAATTATGATATATCAACAACTACTAATTATAGTTATAATTTAGAATATTTAGATAATGGAAATTGGATAGGAGATAGTAAAATATTATATAAACCTTTTACTATAAACTATAATAATTTAGTAGATTATAAAAATGATACATTAAGATATAGATTTCTTTTTCTAAATGAAAATGAAAATGAAAATGAAAATGAAAATGAAATAATATATAGTAATACTTTTAAATTAGCCCATATTGATATGAGATATAGTATTAATAAAATTAATAAAACAATAGATATAGAATGGAACAATGTAAATTTTATAGGAAATAACAGTCTATATTTAGACTATTACTTTGGGAGTGAATCCTATACTGATATAGAATTTAGAGAAGAAAATATTAAAAATAGACATAATATTAATATAACACATATTGTAGAAAACTATATGTTATATAAAGTAGAATTTATTATTAGAAATGATTATTATGGTATTGAAACAAATATTAATATTGATCATGATAAGTTAGTACAGTTAGTAACAAATAATGAATATATGGATAGACCATCACTATGTATATCCAAATATTGTATCCATCCAGTTAAAAAGGAATGGCAAACCTGTATCCATAAAAAAATATATAAATCAGTGTGTCACGCAATTTGCTATCATGAAATTTTTGATTCTATAACAGATTTTAGTAGATGTGATAATATTTCATCAACCAGTACATCTACTACACCAACTACTACTACATCAACTACTACACCAATTACTACGTCACTAACTACTACTACAATACCAACTACTACTACACCAACTACTACTACGATACCAAGTACGACTACACCAACTACTACTACACCAACTATGATACCAACTACGACTATGACACCAACTACGACTATGACACCAACTATGACACCAACTACGACTATGACACCAACTATGACAATACCAAGTACGACTATGACACCAATTACGACAGCATCTACAACTATATTAACAACTAGAGAATCTACAACTAATATATATAATGAGTGTAAAAATTGTAATGGGTCAACCCAAGGTTATTGTATTCGAATAATTGATAATATATGTAGAGATTTTTCATATAATACAACTTGTCCCGAAGGCTATACTATATGTTCTACTACGAGTAGAACCAATGTAAATCCTATTAATTATACTAATAAACTTAAAAACTTTGACTTAATTTTTACAGGTGTTCAGTCGTGTAAAAATAATCGAAGATGTAGAAATGCCACACGATTTAGTACTTCCAAACAAATAAATTATACAAATCATTTATTACTGGATAGAGATGATAACGTTGATATGTGTTTTAGTCATTGTGAGGAGGATATCGAGTGCGTGGGTGTTTATATATTTTATACATTAAGCAATGAGTTACGATGCAGATGTTTATCGAATTTAGGTAATATAAAGGGTGTATCCACTATATTATATGATTACAGTTTTAAATATATAGGAAATAAGACTTCTTATACAACTCCTACAACTACAAATACTATGACCGCTACAAATACTATGACAACTACAAATACTATGACCGCTACAAATACTATGACCGCTACAACAAGTGATACTACAACTCCTACTACAAGTGGTACAAATACTACTACTACGACAGATATTACTACAAGTGGAATAAATAGTATACAAACAACTATTGTTCCTAATATAAAAGGATTAAATACAAGTAGTAGTTCGGATACAAAAATGGATATTGGAAATTATATACCTTATATTATTATAGCAGGCTGTATTATTCTATTATGTATAATTGTATTATATATTAAAAAATGTAGATATAGAAATAGAAAAGTTGATAAACCGATAGAAAAAACGAGTAGAACATATAATAATCCTATATATGCTGATCCAAATGCACTTCCAAATGAACAATATGTAGATTTATCAGATGACGAAATGGACTATAGAAATCGCTTTTATTTGGGAAATACGACAACATCCACATCATTTTAACTATTATATAATATATTTAAAAAATACTACATCATTTTAACTATTATATAATATATTTAAAAAATACTACATCATTATAACTATTATATAATACATTTTAAAATATAGTATTTTAAAATATAGTATATATAAGTTTACTAAATATAAGTTTACTAAATATAAGTTTACTAAATATAAGTTTACTAAATATAAGTTTACTAAATATAAGTTTACTAAATATAAGTTTACTAAATATAAGTTTAGGAATATAATTTAGGAATATAATTTAGGAATATAAGTTACCTATTATACGATTATATTGGATTCGTCCCTGGCCACTCTAATATGTTCATCTAATCTTTCTTTTGAAGAACACAATACATTTCTAATATCATTAATTTCATTATCAATCGTATTTACGGCATCTTGTAACCCTAATCCTAAATTAATATATCCTAATATATCTTGTTTAGCTCTGTTTAATACATCTATATCTTCTAATAAATTTAAATATAAACTATCATATATATCAATAACTATTTTAAATGATTCCTCAAAAGATTTATCTTCCAATGAATGAATCAAATTATCAATATTAATATTAGATTTTATTCTATCATCTTTTCTTTTTAATGTTTCTAATTCATAACGTAACTGATGCAACTGATTATCCACTCTATTATTACATACATCTTCTTGATCACATAATGGTTGTACACACTGGTGTAAATCGATACCTCTAGAAACTAACTGACTAATATTAAGTCTGGTTTCTTCGATTAAATTTCTATCTTTAATTAAATTATTAATATAGTTGCAATAGTCAGGTATATTCGATTTTTCTATTTTATTATTGGAATTATTGGAATTATTTTCTTTAGAATATACAGCCAATTGGTTATTTTCCTCTTTTTCTATAGGTTGACTGTTATATGATTCCGCAGTATAATTAGTATATATATCATCCGCATTAAAAGGTTCAACATTTGATATGGGAGAATTAAAAGGTTGGACAATAGATCCTGTATTATATACAGTGTTAGGAGTTTGAGTTGTGACATCATTCGAAGTATTTACCTCGTTAGATTCTTCTACATTAATAGGTTGTTGGTCTATATTGGAAGAAGAATCAATATTGGGAGAATCGACCTCATTGGCGTTGGAAATATCATTAAATGTTTTAATATCATTATTTTCACTCATTATATACTATATCTTAAGAAAAAATGTTTACACTAAAATTTATTTTACCTTGTTTTAATTTCGATAAAATAAATTTTAGTGTAAACTATTATACTTTAGTGCGGTTGTCCCAAACAAACCAATTTTGAGATCCCATTGATGTATTACATCCTTTACAAATAGGTCGGAGATTATTAGGTTCCGTGAGTCCTCGGTTATATTCTGAAATGATATGGCCACATTGCCATCCATTTTTAACACGTTTTAATTTACTATCACAAAAAGATATAGGGCAAACACCTTCTATAGATTCACCAAATTCACGTTTCCAAACTATATTTTTTTTATACGCAGATATAGTATCTTTGTTATGTTTTTTACTATAATGGATAGGTGGTTTAGTTGGGTCATCCAACCAATCGATAAAATTATTTCTTTTTAATGGGAAAATAATATTGGCGGCAATATTTTTTTCCTCTTCTACATAAAATATACTCCTATTTTCAGTAAAATTTACAGAATAGCGATTTATGTTATAAAACTCATTATTTTTTTCCAATAAGTAACTATAAGCAGTTTGGGAATCTTTAAATATATCAAAAAATTGGATTTTTTGTAATTTTAAAGAAAATTCTTCTATAGCCATTACTTTACCATGTTGTGTCGTTTTTTTAGAAAAAAACGATTTACAATTATCTTTTAATTTTTGGATAAATTCCAAAACGACAATTTGTTTAAAATCCGCAGCCTGGATATAAAATTTATTTTTAATAGAATCATAATTAAGTGATTTAAACAGAGTTTTCATCGAATCTTCATTAGAACATTCGTACCAACAAAATACCAGTGTGTCGTTTTTGGAATGTTCCTTATATAACTGTTTCGCCATTTCTATACGATGTTGTCCATCCACTATATACCAATTATCTCGTAAACAACCAATTATAATTCTATTTTTAGACCTAAGTAATAGAGGATTTTGTAAATATTCCTCGATCATCTGTTCCACCTTTGTTTCCAGTAATGCTCCTTGATAATTTGGTTTATTAATTTTAGTCATTTTAGGATTATTGAGTATTTCATCAAAACTAACCACTGTCTCAAAATAGTGTTCCTTTTTATCTATATCTTTAGATTGTTTTCCAATATATGAATGACGAGGCATTTGTACTAATTAGTTCTATCCATATTATTTTAAATGATTATTTTATGTGGTTATTTTAAGTGATTATAGGTAAAAGATATAAAGAAATGTTACTATAATATAGTAGTTATGAATACCCATATTATAAAAAAAAAATATCTAAAACCAAGTAAATTATTTTATATAGACCATTTATTATATAAAGCAATGATTAAGAAAAGTTCTAACCCATAGATATATAGGTTTCTTAATAAATAGTTAACTTATTCGTACAACTCTTCGCCCAAACATCCATTAGGACCAATGTGTGCCATTTGATTTGGCTGATCTTCTAAACACCCTTGACACTTAGGGAGAGGACAAACCAATGTTTCACCTGTAACGTCAGTTGATAGAGCCTCCTTGCTCGATGATCCATCACTATTTTGATCTAGTTTATTGTAAATATACTCTGGCATAAAAAGCCCCGCCATGATAGTTTCGACAACAAACTCGTGAGTTGGAACATTGTCAGGCGCGGAAGTTCCCGCTTGGCTCATTTCTTTACACATCTTTACGACAATATTCTTTAAGAGACCCTCTACGTGCTGCCACGCTGTTTCTTCGTCAAAAGCGTCTTCATAAATAGGTGTAGTTTCTTTGAGAGAAGTAGCTTCGGCGACAGCTTTAGCAGTTTGGGAACGTGTTTGAACCATTTTTGTTGTGGATTTATTTGAGCATATATATATTTAGGTATATTTGTCAAATTTTTTTACCTTTTTATAGAAATAATTTTTCTTTTATAGAAATAATTTTTCTTTTATAGAAATAATTATTCTATAAAGGGGAAAAATAAAATTTGATATACTCCATTTTGATACAACAACTATTTTACCAACTATGGGTCTTTCTTCCAGCACATTATCGTGTAAGTCATCAAATAAGGTAGTTGGGGATACTCCGCGATGTGGATGTGGATTAATGAGCAAGCGACTTTGTGCCAATCATATTCGTCTAGGTTGGGTCGCAACGGAGGAAAAGGGGAAGGGGAAGGAGAAGGAGAAAGGCGGGGATAATAAGGTAGATACAGAAGATAGTTCAAGGTGTGGATGTGGGTTAAAGAACAAGCGCTTATGCGCCAATCATATTCGTCTGGGTTGGACATAATCCAATTATAATTATGATTATGATTATGATTATGATTATGATTATGATTATGATTACTATTATATAGATTTATCGAGTTTGGGGACAAGATACTTTCTACCCTCTTATAAATTTTTTTTATTACTTGGCCTGTTTACGCAAGTCTTTTAAAAACTTTTCCCTGAAAGCTTGATCTGTCAACGCCCGTTGAGTTAGAAAATCTTCGTTAATATCCATATTAAAATTAATTGCTTCTAACCTCATATTAGTAAGTCTATTACTAACCGTATTAAAAAATGTCAAACTTCTTCCCATCCAAACATCATTAATCTTTTCAACTTTGCCGACCTCAAGATTCTTGATAGGATTATTGTATTTATCGAACATTTGTACCTTAAGAGTTATGAATCTCTCAGTATCAATCCAGTTTTGCGTTTTCCCATAACTGCTTTTGCTTAATCGACGAGGCTTTGGCGTCGACTCCACAACTGCTACCTCTCTTCCTCTAAAAATTCTAAGCTCAAGTAATTCATATGTGTAGTCATCAAGCTTTCCTGTCTCAAGGTCTTCAGTTGTCATCTCAGTTCCAAAGATACTGGCATCCTCACCTTTACTAATTCTCTTAACTTTTCCCAGGGCAGAAAGATATAACCAGGTCTCATTATCTCTATCACTATCGTCATAACTATATGAAAGCATTCCTATTCCTTTTTCACTTGCTGGTTCAAGGATGATGGCAATACGCTTAGTGTTTTGGTTACTTTCTCCAGTATTAATTTGCGCAGATTCTATTAACTTAACTCGGGTTTTTTCGGCACACTTTATTTTACCATCATCCTTCTTACCATATTTACAGGTAGTTAGCTTTATTCTAGTGAATACTGCGTCAGTAGATTTCCTTGAATTTTTATAAACTTTCTCCATAATCTCTATAGCGCTTAAGTCCGTTTCTATAGATCTATCCATTGTAGAAGTTTTTAATCCAACTAATCCTAAGCCTAATAATGCAATTTTTATTTTAGTTTTCATTTATATATTATAAAAATATATTTTTTATAATTTATAAATTAAAAAGATAATTCTACTTAGTGAAAGCATTCCAAACATCCTCGTTATCTGCAAGCCACTTAGCTGCAGCATCTTCATGAGACATCTTATCAATATCAACTAGAGCAGCCATCTGACCGATTTGTCCAGTCGAGAAGTCTATCTTAGTGTATGCCTTATACGCATTTGGATGAGTCTTAGGGAATTTATAGTTTGCTGCCTTCTTCAGCCAGCCTCTAGGAGATCCACAAGCCCCGTCACCACCTTCTGTTTCACGGCAACCAAAGAAGTATGGAGGAAACTCTATGAAAGTAAATCCTTCAGCATCTGTGAAGTTAGGACTCCAGTTAAAGATAATTACACCTTCTCCAGCAGCTTCTGCAGAATCAATAGCGGACCAAAGAGCGTCTGCACTACCAGTTTGTTTATAAGTGTATTCATCATCTAAACCAAGAGCTCCAATACGATCTTCATATAGATTCTTTCCGGTATCCTGATCAACGTGCCAAGGACCGTCTAAGAAAACACCTTTACCACCAGAATCGGCGTTGGCAAAAACTGATCCACAACCTTTAAGAGCTTCCCAATTAGGAAGTCCAGGGCACAGATTTTGATCAATTACCCAAGTAGGAACGCCCATATCTTCAATAGTCAAGGCAGAATGGGTACCAGCGTCAATTAGACCGCCTTTTTCCATAGCGGTATAGAATGACGTACCAAAGGCTCCTTGCCAAACTTCGTGAGAAATAGTAACGTCTCCAAGACGAATCGATTCATAAACAGCTTGAAAGTCAGCAGGAACATATTCTACATTGTTACCCATATACTCAAAAATACCACCAATAACATATGCCATAACCACTTGACTTGACCAATTATGTGTTGGAATGACAATGGGTTTTGAGGAATCTGCTATAACTGTTCTAGTTCTATTATTAATCTTTACAATAGAGTTGGGTGAATCTTCTATACTTCTATTATTAATTGTTTCATTATTCCGATTTAAAAAATTTAATCCGACTAAGCCTAATGCCACTAATCCCGCAGTTTTTATTTATATAATATATAAAGAAAATATTTTTATTAAATTAAAATAATTATAAAATAATTAGTCTTAATTAAACTATTTATTTAGAATAAGATACTATTAAATTATATGGAACATTATATTTTTTTCCATTCTCTAAATTTAATATAACCGCATTCTTGGTATTTCTACCACCTGATTTTATTACCCTACCTTTCCATAGTTTTCCTCTATCCATAACTTCTACTATATAATCTTTTTTAAGATTATGATATGGGTCTAATGTAGGTGCTGTAGGAGCTGTAGGAGTAGAGATAATAGATTTATGATTAAACTCAAATAAATTATGCTGATAGTCAGTATGGCCAAATATATTATTAGTAATACTCATAAATGTAACACTATGAGCAGTAGCAGGAGATGTTTTACCTTTCCATATACCAGGAGAATTAATATTAGTTCTAATATTAATAGGACAGAAACAAGCTAATAATCCGTGGATTAATTCGTGCTCAAATGTAGTCATAACACACATTAATATATTACTGCAAGGCGCTCCTGAATTTTTAAGTATCCTTCCCTGTGCTTGTAATATAGCTTTAGTAAAAACTCGAGGCGCCAATTCGATATTAATATCTAATGCTTTTTTGGAAGTTGTTTTTGTAGCTTCTCTTTCGATAGCTTTTTTCTGATTATATTTACAAAATCCTGCGGTAGAAGTACATCTATTATTCCAACATATATTAATATTACAAGCATTTTGACATAAATAATCAGATAATTTGTTTTCAAAAAACGCAATATCATATAAACTAAGTAAAAAAATAAAAAATTCTCGCTGATTGCGATCTATAGATTTAAAAAATAAATCTATACTAGACTGTTCGTGAGTTAATCGAGTAGAATCTAATTTTAAATAGGTTTTAGATTTATTATATACAAAACCTCGTCTTTCATCTATATCATCTTGTTGTAATTTTTTTTCTGCTAATAATTTACAAAAAGCTTCATATTTTATATCTATTATAGTTGGAAAATGTTGTTTTGATTCATTAACCATTGGTTTAGGTCCCGGATTATGTCCAGGTTTAGGTGCGGGATTGGGTGAGGGGTTATCTAAGGGATTGGGTGAGGGTTTATCTATGGGATTAGGTGAGGGATTAGGTGCGGGATTATGTGCGGGATTATGTCCGGGTTTAGGTGTGGGATTATGTCCGGGATTATGTCCGGGATTATGTCCCGGATTATGTACAGGATTAGGTCGGGGATTATGTCCAGGTTTAGGTGCGGAAGCACAACACCAGCCTTTTTCACATCCTTGATAATTATCATTGGTTCCTTTTGTAAAAACATTTCCAGAATGTCTTTCACACATTTCCTTTTCAGCTATTCTTCTAGATTGTTTTTTGCCTTGAGTTTTCTTCCACTCTTTATCTTCGTTCGTATATTTGTATGGAATCCATTGTGTTGTCATATATATATATATTATATTATAAATATTCTTGGAAGATTCAAATATAATTCTTCCAAGAATATTAGTTTCTTCCAACTCATTGCCTAAATTATTTTCTCCATTTATTATTATAAAAAAAAACTGTATTTTTAAATAATCCATTATAATAGTATTATACTAATATTATACTAATATTATACTAATATTATACTAATATTATACTAATATAATAATTATAATTAATCACTTGTTTTTACTTTTGCATTTTTTGATAACCAACATTCTGTAGGTCTATCCTTAAGACTAGTGTAATAACTGTACAATACTACTAATTCCTCACTACGTTCAGGTTGTGTATTTAACTCTCTCATTACATCTAATGCTTTTTCCTTTTTAAACTCTATATCTACTAAATTTTCTAAACCCATTTTTTCTAAATAACATATTATTTCTATAGGTGGTTTTATAAGCATCTCTGGGTGACTAAATAAACTATCTATTACCAAATTAGGCATTTTATATCTATAATTTATTAATGTATCAAAATGTCCAAATAATAAAGGCAATGGCTTAGTCTTATTAAAAATATCTACTACATAATATTTAGTTAATTTGTTTCGAATAGTTTTAGATATATCAAATAAAACAGGCATTTTTCTACTAAATAACATATATATAGTATCTAACACATATTTGGCTTTTTCCAAACTTTTTATACATTCCTGATTTTGTTTTAAAATATCTCTATTTAAAAGTTCCACCAATATAGATGTATTCCATTCGGTAACATACTGTATAACCATATCATTAAAAGAACCTAATTCTTTTTGTTTTTCTTCATCTAAACAATTATGTAGTTTATAATATTTATAAAGTAGTGTTAAATCAGCCTCTATATGTAATGAATTAGTATTGCGAATTTTCATTAATTTATTAGTAATAACATCATTATTTAATACGATAGTTTGAGATGTTAAGTATTTATTTAAAATAGGTCTAAATCCTTTAATTTCTTGTAAAGGTATATCCCCATCATATAGCGTTCTCAAAAACTTATATTCTAACGTTGGATAAATAGATTTTATTTTTTCTTTAAGCGATTTTAGTAAACTAGATATTTTTATCTTTTCTTGGTCGAGCGTTAATGTAACATTGTTTTGTTTATTTGGTATAATAATAAGTTTCGTATTCATTCCATATTTATCATAGTTTAGTTTACAATTATTTAGTATATTAACAAACATCTCCATATTATTAATAGTAGCAGTATCATTAGTAGTATTATTATCATTTGTAGTATCATTAGTAGTATCATTATCATTTGTAGTATCATTAGTAGTATCATTAGCAGTTTCACTAGTAGTATCATTAGCATCTATATCCATTATAAGTATTAATGTATCGAAATTATAAAACTGTCTATCTATATAAGATAAATATGTATCTTTAGTCATTCCACGTGTTATCGTATTTAAATCATTTATTATTAAATACTTTGAATCTATTAAATTTAATTCTTCTTCTTCCTCATCGGATACATTATTTAAGGATGATATTATTTCTATTTTTGTATATTTTTTCTCAAATTTTTTCTGTATATCTATAGCAATTTTTGATGGTGTTGTACCAAAACTTAACAAATCTAATAATGCGATATTGGTATAGTCATCTATAATTCTAACGTCCATATTAATATTAATACTAATACTATTTTTATATTATTTTTAATCAAATATTTTTTATAAGTATATTCTTTAAGTGATTCTAATATTAATTTACTGTATTAATTTAATGTATTAATTTACTGTATTAATTTAATGTATTAATTTACTGTAATCCCACCTTAATATGTGGTAGATAGTTCTTAGTGTATTGATGGACTGATTCCATATTTATTAATTCTTCAAATGTCAACCAATTTAAACAACTATGTTGATTATCTTTTAATAAAACGGGCTCTATATCTAATTCTATTAAATATGCCGATACAATGTAATGTGTTCCAAATGTATTGTCTTTAAAATTATTATTATATATATGGTCAAACACCCCTAATAGTTGGGCATTATTAGGGTCAATATCTAATCCAACTTCTTCTTTAGCACCTCTAATAATACCATCCGTAATAAGTTCATTTTTACCTGTTCTACATCCAGGAACAAAATAAGTTCCTTTAGCTGGATTATTATTTCTAAGTCCTACTAATATTTTGTAATTATATATAAATATAAGATCAATAGAAGTAAGTGTAGTAAGTTTAATAATATCATAATAGGTAGATTTGTCTAAACTCATTTTTATATAATTAGGTATAATAGTTAGTATTTAAGTATATGTTTAGTATATATATTTTCTACTAATAACTAATATATTATTAAGTCTATTGATACGTACTTATAATACTGGTATTATAGAATTATTATTAAATATAACTAATTAAAAAAAAAAATTGGTATGAATGCCCATATTTAATTTAATATTTAAATTTATCTCGTTAATTTGTTTCATTCGATAATCACATATAATTAAATAGGAATCATTAGTTGTTCTATTAATTGTAATAAATACTATTTTTACTTTTTCTTCGTTTAATGAATTTTTATCTATTGGAATAATTTGGGGTTCACTTACATAAAATCCATTTTTGTGCCAAGCACCTATTTCCATATTATTTTGTATATCTAAACAAATAATAGCTTCGGTATTATTAGAAAAAATCATATGATTAAAATATAAGTATTTTAACTGTTTTTTTAAAAAATTTTGATTAATACACATAAATCCACTTCCAAAGTTATAACGTTGACATTCTACTTTTTTTTTATTTAAATCAAATGTAAGTTTTTCTAATATCTGTTTACCAAATTTAGGTTTCCTTTTTTTTAAATTTTCTAACGAAGCTAGGACATATGGAGATTTATCAATATTTTTAGAAACCTGTCGATATATAACTACTTTATGAGGGTTTATCTCAAACGCATATTCCTGGTGTCCAACATATACATTGTCATTTTCAATTTCAAATACTTTAATTATTTCAAATGTAACTTTATTAACAAATAGATATATATTATTTGTAGTTTTTTTCATATCAACAGAACTAGTAAAAGAGGGTGAAATTAGAAATGAAAACAAAGAACCACTAAAAGTCATAATACTTAGATTAATAATAATATAATGCTTAGTTTCATAAAAATCGTGTATATGACTATTTTGTTTATTTAACTTAAAATATTTAATTTTCTGACCATTATTAATAGAATAATAACAACCTTTTTTAATTAGATATTGGTGAGTAGTTATAAATGTATATTTGTTATTTATTATTAACCCGTGTGGGGTTGATATTGTAGTAATAGTTCCATTTTCAAAATCATTATATTTTAGATTCCAAGCTCCAGCTTCACCATAGCTAACAAATTCTCCATTAGAATTTTTATTAACAATAATATTACAAATAGGTGCAGATTTTGGGTCGAAAATACTTAAAATATTTGTTAATGAAAATTTTTTATTTTGTTTTTCATATATCTGAAAAACAGGTTTTTCATTTTTTATTTTATAGTATCTTTTATTTTTAATTATTTTTGTTTCAATATTTATCTGATTATTTTTAAATTCTATTTTTAATAGTAAAGGATGGAATTCAAACAAATGATTTTGATTTGATTCACCTATATTACTATTAAAAAAAAATGTACCATTGGGTACATCAGTTTTAATATTAATAGTGTGTTTTTTACTACTATTAATTTTTTTAAAGTTAATTTTATAATCATTTATTGGTGAAATATTAGATATATTGCTTAATTTTATAGAGTCCTTCATATTTTTTGTTATAATTTCTGGATAAATATTTTCAATATGTTTCATTATATAATAATAATATAAAAAAACAGTATCAAATACAAAATAAATTAGATGTATTAATAATGATATGGAAATTTAAAAGACAATGACTTTAGAGTAGTTTTAAATATGAAGGCGTTTAAATTCTTTTTTGTGTCTTCGCATTTCCCATTAGATTGTGATATCTTCGGGGAGTACCAGTGTTTTTATGGGCAAGTTTATGTCCTCGTTCATAAATACGTTGTCGTGTATTAACAACATATTTTGGACTATTAAGATTAGTTTGAGGAATTGTCTGGGATTCCAATTGACTAATAATACCCATTAGAGTAAGAAGATCCATTGCGTTGTGTGGTGATGACATGATAATAATTATATATTTTAGGTATGTTTATCAAATCAAATTATATTTCTAATTCTTCTGAACCAAATATAGTTCTATAATAATTATTATTTACGACCTCAAAACCATCTAAATAATTATCATTATGAAACATATTATTAATATAATTTGTATCTTTTGTCATTCTATCTAAAACTCTTTTTAGTGTTATCGGTTTATTATAGATAGACTTAATGATAGTGTACCCATTATCGATTCTACGATCCTCTATAATTATTATTTTTTCATTTGTAAAAGGTTTATCTAAATAATTTATAAAATGTTCAGGCAAACAAATATTAAATGGGCTGGTTGGATACAATTTTTCCCACAATGGTATTAGATTGCAATAATATTGGTGTGTTTTTTCTACGATAGTATCAGTAGTAATCCAGTCGAATTCCATTAAAATAAATTATTATGACTATAAATAAATCAATTTTAAATTAAAGTATTAACAATTATGTACGAAGACTTTTGGATAGTATTTTAATAGATTTTTGAAGTCCTTTTATAAATCCTAATTTACTATTAATTATATCAATTAAGTCTAATTTTTCATAGTTCAATTCTTCAACACGTTTATTCTTGGCATCTAATGACCTACGCAATATCTCTATCTCATTCATTGCTTCCTCCCAAGCTTCCTTTTCTATAATAATTTTGTCTGTTCTGATAGATGACATAATGCGTGATTTACCATAAAATTATATATATATTAATTATCAATTTTTTTATCTAATAATGATTATTCCATAAATTATAAAAAAAAATACTTAAACTATAGATTAGTTTATATATATACAAATGAATGATATTATTTTGTTAATAGTATTATTATTATTTTCTATTGTTATTACATTTTTTTCATTAGAAAAATTAAAAGAATTAAATCTAACTATTAATGATTTAGATTTAATGGACTAACTATATAATTATTTTATAATATAAGTCATACTATAAATTAAATTATGACTTAAAAATATATTAATATCATTATACATAAAATGTCAGGGTTAATGGTTTATTCAGGTGGTATAAATAAGTTATGTAATGTTGGTGTAATCGGGATTTCCAGTATGGTTGGTTTAGGACTTCTATATACATTAATAGAGGATGATTTTAAATCTCCTAATAAGGATTTAAAATCTATATTATCTTTTAATAATATAAATAATCCATTAGGTATGTTAGGATTAATAGGTGGTGTATACTGTGGCTATTACAATAGTCCCATTCGATTTCTTAGATAATATTGTTATAAATTTGATATAATTACCAAATGTATTATAAAAAATGTCTTCGATTTATTTCTTTAGACCCTATGATAGGGAATTAGGTTATTTGAGTAATTTTTTTATAATAGAATTTAAGGATAATAATGGTTTAGAGTTTATTTGTAGTGAACAATATTTTATGTATCAAAAATGTATGTTATTTGATGCAAAAAATACGGAATTAATTAGTAAAATAATGTGGGAAGTTGTACCATTTAAAATAAAAAAATTTGGGAAACAAGTCAGAAATTTTGATGAATCTGTTTGGGAAAAAACGAGATATGATATAATGTTAGATGGACTTAGATATAAATTTGGACAAAATGAAGATTTTAAAAAAAACTAATAAATACAAAAGATAGTATATTATACGAAGCTTCCAAATTTGATAGAATATGGGGTATTGGCTATGATAGAGAGACTGCTATTAAAATAGATAAGAGTCAGTATGGACTCAATCTATTAGGTAAGGCTCTAATGGAAGTAATAACTGAATTTGTAAATTATTAGAATTACAATTAAATTATTAGTTATATTATGGGAATTAAAAGTAGAATTACAATTAAATTATTAGTTATATTATGGGAATTAAAAGTAGAATTAAAAATTTTTTAACAGCTCCTATAAAAACACATAGAGATATGGGAGATAAATTAATGATTATTTTACCTATTATAACATTATATAAAACATCATTAAAAAAAAATTTTATTATAAATTTAGTGTTTACACAGACATTAATAGAATTTTTAAAAAAAATCACTAAAAAACCTAGACCCGATAATAATACACCACATAATACATTAGATGATTTAAGTTTTCCATCTGGACACGCTGGAGCAGCTTTACTCGCTGGGAACTATTATTATGAATACGTCAACTCTAAGTCACTTATATCTAAAATAATATATTTATCAGGATTTTATGTTAGTTGGACAAGAATTAATGCTAAAAGACATTATTTAATAGATATAATAGGGTCTTATATAGTTGTTGAGTCATCTATTAAAATTTTGTTTCCACCCTAACTTTCATATGCAAGTAAGATCTGAATTTTCTAAATAAATTAATTATCTATTAAACTCATTTGTAAGTTGTTCTGCCAACTCTCCACACTTATGCTCTACCCAAATATAATTCCAATAATCACCGTTTCGTCCTCGCCGTCGCGTACTAATCCCATTAATACGCACTCCTAATTCTATAGAATCCAATACATCCCAATATATTATGGGAGAATCACTACGATTTAGGTCCAAACTTAGATATTCGTCTATACATTTAACATTATAAACTCCTGGTAAATTATTAATTATTTTCGCTACTCTATAACATTCATTTGGATCGGTGGTGTTTGTTACCCTTAAAAATCCACTTTCACATTTATAATTCTCTAATAAATTATTTAGTTCCTCGCTATCACCTATATATTTCTCTAATATACTCTTTTCTAAACAATCACATTCTAATGCGAATGTATTTGGTACTACTAACAGTAGTAAAAACCATTTGGAAAAAACCATTTTAATATCTTAAAAATATAGATAAATATATATCAAAAATTTTTATCTATATTTAAAGATTTTTTTCTTCCTATTATATATTATGTTTCCATTATATTGTACACCAGAACTATTAGCAACTATCAAAAAATATAAACCAACTTATAAAGAATACTATAATAAACGTTATTTAGAAGAATGTAAACCATTCTATGAACGACCAACTTTATCGCTTCACGTGGGGCCGCTATTACATTATATACAACAAGGGCTAGAATCTAAAATTAAAAAAGAATATATAGAAAAATATGGTTCATTATAGAATATTAATTTGATAAATTTTTTTGTAATATTAACTATATTACAAAAAAAATGTGTCATTCCAATATCGAACGAGGGACTTTCCAAATAGCCCGAATGGTTATGAATTATACTAAATACCAAGTCCCTAAACCAACTATCATTAAGACAGTACAACCTACATCTACACCTTGTCAAGTGCAAGTGAAACAATTTCCCGATACTATGCCAATTATTAAATACACGTTTCCAACTTACTGGCAAGAACCTATTGTATAATGTCATTCGTTTTACTTAGATAAATAGACCTATTATAAATAATTATTATTAATAAATAATTATTTTTTATTAATAACAATTATATTTATTTACAATTATATTTATTTACAATTATATTTATTTACAATTATATTTATTTACTATATAATATCCTAATTCTCATAATTTATTATAGTATCTCTATCACGACTCTCTATACTATTTTCTTTTAAATAATTAAGTTTATTTTCTATATTTTTAGGTATTAAATCATCATTTAATATCTTATCTGGATTAATAACAAATTTTATATTTATCTATACTTATATCTCTAACCTTTGTACCATTTTATCCTGCTGCAATTATAAAATGACTAACACTTGTAGAGTTTATTCGGGTAAATTCACTATTATCAAATGAATCACTATATACACCAGCCAATTGTTCATAAACTGTATCATCACTTAAATGTTCGTGACATTGTAGACACATTTATTTATTATTTATTATTTATCTTTAGATTAAAATATTCTTTCTATAATATATAAATGTATACAAGTATTATTAATCCAATTACTAATAGAAAAGTGGGAATACATACTAAATTGGGTAAATCCATTATTAATAATTATTTAAATTATATACAATTAGGTGGTATGCACATTGCTATGATTTATATAGAACTTAAAGCTAAACTTAAAAAAAACAATGAACTATTAGAATGGCTTAATGAAAAACGGTTAGATAAACCACGTGGTATTTTAACATTTATTATTAACAAATTAGCAGAAGAATCCAATGATACTATTATAAAACAAAAAATAAATAAATTATCTAGAAATATAGAAACGATTAAAAAAATTAAAGAAAATAAAACAATAACAGAATTAGAACAAAAAGATAAAATATTGGAACTTATAGAAGGTGATTTAGATGAGTTAGAAGATGAGCCAATTGTATATTGTAAAGTATGCCGTGAAGCGAATTGTCCACGTGGTATACGTTGTGGACGTTCCTATAATTTTGAGGATGATAATTAGAATTTTTTTAAGTTGAAGTTTTATAGGATAAAAGTTTTGTTTTTAAAAATGAATGTTAGTATATTATTATATTATAATATAGTAATAATGAAATTTTGTATTTGTTTTTTTGGAGTTATAGGTAGGTCCATTGATTATACTATAGATAGTATTAATGAAAATATTTTTAATGTGTTAAAGGCTAATAATATAGAGTATGATGTATTTATTCATAATATGATTGTTGATAAAATGTATAATCCTAGAACT
>Ga0206123_10000923_pt1 | contig 28407 bp, 17 predicted proteins | sample Helgoland_Spring_2_FD_160086 | JGI IMG/M metagenome (GOLD analysis project Ga0206123, IMG submission 160086) | Pelagic subsurface seawater microbial communities from Kabeltonne, Helgoland, North Sea - Helgoland_Spring_Bloom_20160316_1 | ecosystem: Environmental > Aquatic > Marine > Epipelagic ...
TTTCTTCTTTCTCTTCTCGTTGTTCTTCTTCTTCTTCTTCTTTATCGTCGATGTCCATCGTGATTGTCATCGCGCCTTCTCGTAATACTAATAATAATACTATAATACAGTTGTTTACTGCGCGAGTTGTATGACGAGTGTTGATGGAAAAAAAAAATAGTAAAACAAAAACACATCACAAAAAAACCAACAACGCACGTTCAGTCCAGAAAAAGAACACACATCATCATCGAACGATTTGAAGAAGAAATCATGATCACGATCGAATCGCCTCCGCAGAAGTGCATGTGTAAAAACTGCAAGTGCGAAAAGTGCGAGTGTAAGGTTTTGAGACGGTAGGTAAAACGAAGACGAAGTCGTTTTTTTCCTCTTTTGTGTGTCTGGGTCGTATTTTTGAGAAGCTTTTCAGATACAAAATATTCTTCTTCTTTCTTCTTCCTCTCAAACAAGGCTCTTTGCTTCACTTTTTACAACAACAAACGCTGACGCACAAGACTCTCTCGATGACGCGTAGGATTTTGTTACCCATCGATTCAACCGGCGAGGACGTCGAGGTTATCAAGTGGGTACTTGATAACGTCCATAGAGCTGGTGATCAGCTCGTCCTTTTACACGTGTGCGTTGTTTTGTCTTTTCTTGTTTAGCACTCTCTCCCTCTCTTTCTTCTTGGACGTGACGATGATGAAAATTTTCACCCTCTTTCTTCACCACACCAAAAAACACACAGGATTCCCGCGCGCTTCCCGCAGTACGCCTGGGGGATGTACGACGATTCGTTCGTGGAAGTTCCCGATCCTGAAGAAGAAAAGAAGTGGCGCGAGGATTGCGCAAAGTACGTCGCGGAGACGCTTTTACCAATCCTGGATCAACGTGGTAACGTGACGTATAAGCTCGATATCATCGCGTACGAAATGAACAACACGTCCATCGGAGAAGTCGTGTGCGAAAAAGCGAAGATCATCGACGCAGATCTTGTCGTCATGGCGAGTCATCGCAAGGGACGACTTCAAGAGTTTTTTGTCGGCTCAGTGACAAACTATTGCCTTCATCACTCGAAAGTTCCTCTTCTTGTGTATAAAGGGCCGAAAGAGACCGATATAAATACAAAGTATTACACGGGCGATATCTCCAAGAAGGAGAAAGAAGCGTCGCCGTCGAGAAAAGAAACTAAGGAAGGCAAAACGACGTCTATTGATTTTGAAAAGGCGACTCTCCAAGAGGGTTAGTAAAAGTCGACGCCGAAAGAAGACGAACGAGAGAGACAAAGAGAGAGAGAGAGAGACGCTTTTAATAAAATGTTAAGATCTTTACTCTCACAACGAGAGGCGAGTTTTATTGAACTGTGTTACTTTCTTTTTTATACTTCGCGAAACGAACGGTCGTTCATTCCTTCCTCTCTCATGCCTTCCGTATCTCTCCACAGCAACAATGGTGTCGTAGCGTTATGAACCACGGCCTCGGACACTCGTCCGATGTGCTTGTTCGACCTTCCTCGCTGTTGCGATGCACTCATCACAATCATATCGCAGTCCTTTGCAGCCTCGCATATTTTCTTTGCAATCTCACCCTCCTCCGTCCCTTCCGTTTGTTCGACGAGCAACTTTATTCTCTTCACGCCGTGAAAGTTAACGATCGGAACTATCACGTCGTAGACGTAATCTTCTTCGGAAACGCTTTCTTTCTTGTTCATCGATACGTGAACGAGCCGGATCTCGTCGTTTTCTTTCACTTTCACTAAAGGCAAAAACCACTTGAACAGCAACGTGCCGTGGCTCCTTTCATCGTCCGCTTCCGAAATCGGTATCAAAAACTTCCTCTCTACCAGCGAGTCGAAACACTTATCTTTACATTCGCAATCGACTAGTTTGCAATCCACGCATTTCAACCTCGTCGTCATTTTCGTCGTCGTCGTGGATGACTCCATCCTCCTTTTCTTTTTGTTGTGTGCTAATATTTTTGTATCTCGTTAAAAAATACGCGAGGAAAGAGCCGATCAAATCTAAAAAAAACGACACAAAAGTTACGCTTTTGCTGCTGCTCGCGACGCACTTCTCCGAGAATGAAATCGGTGGAAGAGCAAGCGGTTGTAAATCGACAGCAACCGACGATCGTGTCCGTCTGTTTGAACTGTAAAAAAGGCGCGTGCTCGTGCTCCTTTCACGGGAAAGAGGAGAGAAGGTTCTTGTTCCCGTTCGAAGAGAACGAAGAGGACTCGCAGGAAGCTTTGCGGTACTTTTTGAAACACATCTATCGCGGCGAAGGGGACGAGATTATTTTCTTGCACGTCGTTCCGACGAGTTATCGAAGAGTATACCACGATACAATGGTTGTGCAATTGAAACCGGAGAACGAATTTGAGTGGCGAGAGAAGTGCGCAGACTTTGTCGAGAGAGCCCTTGTTCCTATTTTGAAAGAGAAGGATGCGAAGCACAACCGCTTGGAAATGGTGAGTTACGACCCGAGCGAACGATCTATTGGTGAAGTTATTGTTCGAAAAAGCGAAGAACACGACGTGTGTTGCGTTTTCATGTTGGCGCATCACAAGTCGAGAGTGCACGAATTTTTTCTCGGCTCGTGCGCAAATTACGTCTTACATCGCACTTCAAAGCCGGTGATGTTGTACAAGAAGGAAGAGTCTAAGAAAGAAACCGAAGACTTGGAGTGAATAACATCTCGCGTCTAATCTTTTACTACTATGGCTGGTAAAACTACACAATAACGCTACAGCTACATACATTCTACTAGTTGTCTAGTACATTTTCAAACTCGCATTTACTCGGAGAGAACAAAGCTCCCGCGTTGAAATTATTCACGTCGATAAACGCCTGCACTCAAATTGTATCAACTCAACTCGCTTCTCTTTCTCATAATAAGGAGAGATTTAGCGAGAAAAGCTTCACGGAATAAATTTTTGTGCATGCATTCAAACGCTTCTTTCTCTTAATTCGCGGTGGTTTTGTTCGCCGCTTTCGCCGCTTCTAAAACCTCTTCAATCGGCGCGCAATCGCCCCACTCCTTCTCGCGATGCGAATATACGATTTCACCCCCCTCTTTAAAAACCATCAACCCACCCATAATCAACCCCTCTCCCGTCAAATTATTCCTCGGCGTTCTCTCGCCAATACTCTTGAAGTTTTGCACGATTTTATACATCTTCACTGGATTGATTAAAGTTAGAAACAAGTTCGACCTTTTCAAAACGCCTCCGCCGACGGCGCGAAAAAACGCCTTCGTCTCGTCCAAATGCAACTTCTCCTCGCTCTTCCAGAAGTCCCTGCTAAACTCCATCACTTCGGCTTCGATGGATTCTTTCAGAACGCAGTGTAACTCGCAGTTCACGTCGTTTAATTTCTTCTCGATTTCTTTCAGACGACGGATTTCTGCGCGACAGAACACTCACCCGGGCCTTCGCAAAACGCACACCACCGCGGACGTTTTTTGCCAAATCTCTTTCCCTTTTCTCCTTTTTATTCTTTTTGGAAGTTCCAACAGAGGGGCTTCGGATACCATCGTTCTCGTTCTCGCCGCCGCCGCCGCCAAAGAAGAAGAAGAAGAAGATCTGTTCATTATTTTCTCCTATGGAATGAAGCAAAGTGGATAAATTTCAGAGGAACGAGAAGACCACACAAAGTTTTCTCCTCTCTCTCTCTTATTTATTACATACACACTAGTATAAAATATCTATCGCGCGCAAAAAGCAGCTTTAATAAGAAGAGAAAGAGAGAGAGGTACATAAAAGAACACTATCATGCGTTCGGCGCGATCGCGGAACGTTCCCAACGAAAACAATTGGGACGCAGAATCGAATCGAAAACATCGCGATGATGATTTCGACGAGAAGGACGACGAAAACAAAAAGTATTTATTCGGAGACGGGAAGAAGCATCGATACGTGCGGTACATGCTCAACGTTCCGATGAAATTAGGGAGGATGAAACTGATTTTATTGACGTTGGTTGGGTTTCTGGTTTTGTTTTCCGTCGTCTTTAGCGGAAGGAGTGAGAGTCGTATCTCGACGACTTTGGGGGCGAGCGGAAACCACCGTCGGAGTAATCATCATCGCGCGAACAACAACAATAAAGGAGAAGAAGATGATGAAGAAGAAGAAGAAGAAGGAGGGAACGAGACAGACGACAACGAGAGCTTAGATTTATCCGGAGGAGATGAGGAGGAGGAGACCAACGCCGACGACAACGAAAAGGAACAACAAACGCAAGATGACTTGGACTCCTCGGAGCAAAGGCTAGAAGAGTTGTCCGTGGCTTTACGAAAGAGATACGCTAAAGACATCAATCGAAAAGGGAGTGATTTACGAGACAATAACAGCAACAATAACATTAAAGAGCAGCGAGTGAAGAACGAGAAAGAGTTGGAGCGCGCGGCGCAAAGTGGGAACGATCGAGATATTGCGTCGGCAATGTTGATGAAGTTGGTGTTGGATCGAGCGGAGAGCGATAGAGAAGTGGAGGTGGACGATGGCGACGACGACAGCGGGAAAGTAATTAAATGGGATGCCGTGAGAGCGGCGTTGAATGCCAGGTTTGAAGCGCAGAGGCAACAAGCATTAGCGAGAAGGGAGAGAGAGCGAGAGAGAAAGAAGAGAGAGGAAGCGCGAAGAGCGAAAGAGGCGGCGGCGAACGCGGCGGCGCATAAGCTGAACAAACCGAAACCGCAAAAGCCGCACACGCAGGCACAGATTATTGCGGCGGAGCAAAAAGCCAAGGAGGCGTTCGAGGCGGAGCAAAGAGAGACGGAAAGGATTAATAGACAGTTGGAGTTGGAGGAAGCGAGAGCGGAGGAAGTTCGATTGGAGATGCAAAAATTGGAAGCGGCGAGACGAGAGGCGACGGCGAGAGTAGAGTTGGCGAGACTAGACGCCGAACAGCACCACAAAGAGTCGGAAAAAATCCAAAAGAGAGCGCAGATGCGATCGGAGGCGAGAGAAAAGGCGGCGGCGGCAAAAGATGCTGCGAAGAGACGTGAAGAAGAGCGGATACAAAAAGAAATCGACGAGCTCAGGCAACAGCAAGCGTTGGCGGAAGAGAAATTGAGAGCGGCGACGTTGCAAGATCCTCTCGTGGCCAAAGCGGCGGCGGAGAAGCGGGAGGTGGAGATGAAAATGGCCGCACGATTAGAAACGTTGAAGAAGCAGCAGCAAGCAGAGATAGATAAGCGCGAAGCCGCGGAGAGAGAGAAGACGATAGCGGAAGCGGTGAAATTCGCCCGGGAGAAAGAAATCGAAGACGAGAGGAAAGCGAGAGAGGCGGAAGAGGCAGAAGAGGCGACGAAAGCGGCGAAAACTACCGCCGATAAGGACCGACAGAAACGCGCGTTGAACAGAGCGGCGAACGCGCAAGGTGCGGCATCGCACGCGCACGCCGCGAACGAACACGCCGCGGCGCATAACGCCAAATCGCACAGTTCGAGAAACTTGTTAGTCCCTCCGCCGTCGAAACTTAGCGGACGATGGGTCACTGACGCCAACGGTATGTCTAGATATTACACTAACGACGCCAACGAAGCGCATCGAATGAACAAGCAACACGGTCCGAGACACGACGAATCGTTCGAAGCCGGGTTCGGTGCGCAACACAAAACCATAAAAGAGAAGAAAAGAGACACGACGAAACAAATGTTGAAGGAAGAGTTGGAAGCGATGGCGGCGAACGTCGACGACGAAGAAGAAGAAGAAGGAGAAGAAGAAGAATGATAAATTACTACTAGTATCTAATAATCCATAGAATACAACAAAAGCTATGCGTCCTTCTACTCGTCCGGCGGCGGCGGCTGTTCTCCTCTCTCTCTAATCTGATACTTTCTCTTCAACTCCAAAAGCTCCATCTCTTTCGCGTTCAACTGCTCGTTGATTCTCTCGACCACGCCGTCCAACTTTTCTTTATTCCCTTTCACGGCGGGTAAAACCTCCTTCACTTTCCTTTCCACCAAGACGCCTCCGACTAATCGAAAGCACTTCCTCTCCGGGTCTAAATCCTTGATCGCATCCACGACTAACTCGTGTTCTTTCGCTTGATTGGAAAGCTCGTTGATTTTCGATCGAGCTTCCTCGCACACGCTCGTGAGGTTGTTGTAGTGTTGCAGAACGTCTTGTTCGTTGGTAAATTCAGGGACGAGCGGGGGTGGTTGTTCCAGCGGTGCTTTGATCGTGCCCATTATTCTTCTCTTTCGTTTGTTGTTGTGTGTGTGTGTGTGTGTGTGTGCGTTATGCGCCTCTGATGAAAGTCTGGAATGACTTTTCGTCAAAGTTTTCTTTTGTTGACTAATCAACTTTCTTTCCATTTTTCATGTGAGTGTTGACTCTGCAAGAAGAGACTTTTTAGGGAAGGTCACGCTGAAACAAGCTGCTTTACGAAGAACACCACACTTTCGCTTTCGACGGAAGAGGAAAAGAAGAAGAAGAAATAATAATAATAATAATGGAGAAGGAACGTCGTCATATTCACGACGACGACGAGGAAGAAATCTGCGACCAGAGGAAATCGAGAACAGCTAGGCAGGCGTTAGAAGAGGTTCGTGTTATTATTCTTCATGTAAACATCATTCGCTCACCAAATGCATTCCCCTACTTATGTATAAGTTTTTCTTCCCGCTGTTTACGAACGAGCAAGAGGAGGTCTCGGAACGATGTCCGTTCAAGAAAAGCAGAGATTTGTATCGAGAAATCGAGAGCAGAAAAACGCGCAGGTATAACAAAAGGAAGAAAGAGGAAGAGTGGAAAGACGTGGACGGAAAGGTAGGTGTTTCTTCTTCTTCTTTTTTCTCGTAAATATCTTCGCTCCTCCTGTCGTCTAACAACAATATCATTAGGTATTTAAATCTGAAGCGGATATCGACGCGTACCTGAGTGGACGCTTTTTGAAAAGCACGAAAGGAGATGTCTGTCTCGCAGATTATTGCGACGTTTTACAGTGCGACGAGTATTACGAGTCTTTAGAAACGTCTTCGTCGTCCTCGACATCCTCTGGAGAGAAGGACTACGCCGCGAAAACGAGAGCCGGAGCCCACTGTTACGCGTTGACGAAAACGTGCTTTCCTGAACGTTCAGAGTCTGCGGCGCAAGAGAAGAACGCGAGGCGGTTTGAGAGCATATTTTGCGACACTTTCGTTGGCTTGCACCAAGATGGACGGAATGCATTCGCGCATATACGCAAACAGGAGTATAAGTATCCAGGACACGTTCGCCACGCGAATACGAACATCGACGCTTCCGCATCATCTTCCTCATCATCATCATCATCATCATCTTCATCATCTTTCCTCATTATATCCACCCTTTTCACATTCCTTGGATTTATATTCTATCTCCTCTTCGTTCTCGCGCCTTCCATCAACCGCCGCGCGAGCGGCTCAGATTTGAAAGCGAGAAAAGGAAGACGGACCGCGTCGAAGAAAAAGTCGACGAAAGATGTCGCGTTTGATTTTTTTAATCGCGCGTTGATCTTGTCCGGTTTTAAACCGAAGAAGAAGCGGTATTAGTACTTCTAGCGTTTAATGTGTGTATATTTTGCGTAGTTGCTGCGATTTGCGGTGTGTATATTAGATTATTTCGTCCCCTCTTTCGCGTTTGGTTATTATTAACAATTCGAAATTGCTCTTTTCACCTCACAACAACATCTCACACTTCACACACAAAGAAAGAAATGGTTCCGAGGAACAACAACACTCGTCCGTTTTAACCACGATGAGCGCGCCATCCTCTCCCGATGGTGGAAACGGCGAGGACGACGCGGCGGCGGTGGGTATGAACTACTCAATCGCGGAAGCGTTGATTCGACGATACACGTCCGCGTGTTTGGAATTGTCTTCATCATCGAATTCTTCAAGTTTTGCGTCGTCTTCAACATCTTTGGAGGGATTGTCGCCGTCGTTTTTGAACGCGTCGTCGTCGGTAGGAGCACACGGGGGGGGTAACGACAGTAACGATGTCGGTGGTGGTACGAGTGCTGCTGCGAGTGCGAGTACCTCTGCATCCTCGGCGCGAATGGAGGATATTCAGCGCAAGTATGGGACTTTGTTGGATGCTTTAGCCGCGATAGCGCCAACGCACGCGAGAGTTTTAGTCGAAAACTTAGTCAATTGGGAAAAGGAAATTTCGCAACGCGCGAACGCGGGCGAACCCGTGAATACTATTAATGGAAGGGGAGAACAACAAAAAGAGAACGCTTTGTGCGCGCTATGGCTGGCAGTTGAAGCAATAGTGAATGCAGTTGTCGTAAATAAGGAAGGAACGACGTTATTGGATAAATCGACGACGAATAAAATGTTCGTAGAGTTTCTTGCGCCGCTCGCGCTCGGCCACTTGTGTGAACGCGCGAGACACCATTTAGCGCCAAAGAGAAAATTTTGGTTGAAAGAAGACTTTGTGAGAGCAAGCATAGAAAAGACTGTGGAGGAGCATCGAGTAGACGCGAGATTGAGTGATAGAGAAAGAGATGGTATTTCCTTGGACGAAACGGTCAAGAAAGAATCGAGAGCGAAAGATCTTCTAACGCCAGATGAAAGGGTAAGAGGAGGCTCGAACATGAGAGATATTTTGATGCGTACTCCTTCGAAGGATAAAGATCGTTCACTGCAATACTCCCCCCAGAAGCTAACAACACCATCCGGATCGTTTATGCTCCAACAACAGCGATCGATGAAGAAACTCGATATAGAGATTGACCAGGAGGCTGCGCTGAGGATATTTCGGGAGGAAGATGATGTTGGACTCGCAATATCGCGGGTAATCGCTTCTTTGTTCTCAATCTCATTCGATGAAGCGCTTGATTATTTCGTAGGCGCGCTCAAAAGTCGGCTGACAGAAAATCAAAGAACAGAAGCAAACTGGATCATGTTTGCCGTTTCTGGGGCAAAGCTTAGCTTGGTAGCTGGTGCGGAAACGCACAATTTTGGGGTGAATATAGAACACGACGAGGAGAAAATCCAAAACGCAGTAAAATTTTTGAAAGCGTTTAATCCAACAGAATGGATACCTCCATCTAGAGCGAAGCCGAGCAATTTTCGTCACGGGTTATGCGTGTTGCTCTCAAAGTGTATTGATATTCGAGCACTCGATAGGAGCGGCGAAGAGTCAAATTTCGAAATCCCGCTGGAGTGGACGAAGACGTGTATTCAAGCCAGAGTTTTCATCACAGAGTGGGCAAAGACGAACGAAAAGCATTTAGAAGATGCGACACCTTTGCTCGCTACGCTTTTCGCGTGGGAACTTGCGGGAACTTTACGGGAAGATAATGCCATCATGGTTGCAGATAACTCCGGGAAACATCCGGATCTGATAGAATTTTGTGACAACGTAAGTAGACGCGCGAAGAAATTCAAAGGGAAATCTGCCGAAGCTGTGGATGTTGCTCGCCGATTTTTCGGAGTTGCCAAGAGGCGGCTAAATGGAAGTAATTCGAACGATAAAGTAATTACAGACAAAATATTTAGCGTCTTGGAAGCTGGTATGGATGCGCTTGCGTCGGTGCAGCCTAAGGATTTTGTAACGTACACCGCGTTTGCATCCGACCATGAGCAACCATCCCATGTTCGTTTCATGAGTGCTATCGCACTTTCAGCCGCATATCGCGTCGATAAAACGCGCGCCATTAAAATTGCGTTGAGGATGCTCTCTAAAACAGACCCTTCGGACGCTGTCGCAGTCGCTGTAAATGTTGCCGCTAGCATGCAGCTTAAAATGAAATCATCATTCGATACTATTGAACTCATGGAGCATTTGCAACGAGTAGTAGCTCGCGCGATGGAAATCAATCAATCCATGTATTCGGATTCTGGATATACGGTCTCACGAAACCTTGGTAATGAACAGTTGAATCAGATTCGTGGCAGCTATCCCACTTTAGCGGCTGTTTTGCGGTGCATCCCGAACGTCGAGGTGCCGAATGTAGATCCCATCAACTTCGTTCCGCACTTTATCACGCATACAAACTCTGAGATTCGCGTAGCTGCTGCTGGTGCACTGAGTAGACTTATGTTGTTCAGTGGAGTAGATGGTACTTTACCCTCTACAGATGCGTGTAATCGTTTAGTCCAGGCAGCGAGCTCGAGTTTGTTGAATTTGAGAGATACATCTGATCACTCGTTGAGAGAGTCCGCGGCGAAAGCTCTGACCTTCGCTCTCAATCGACGTCGTGCAGCACTTAATGATAATATGAATGAAAATGACCCCACCCTTGGGCATTTAGATCATGGTGGAATAATAGAATCAACGCGACCGGAAGCTGCGGGTTTAGTTTTACTCTGCGATCCCGTCCCATCGGTTCGTCTGGCTGCTTTAGCGTTACTTCGGGAAGTTTCACACTTTCAGTTCATGGACAACAGGTATAAAAAGGGGCAAAATAGTGCGAGTAAAAGAAATTCGCCTCGGCAATTCACCACTTCATCTCCCCGCAAGCGCAGAAGCATTGACACAGTTAATCAAAGCGATTTGCCACGATCTGTAGCGAGCGTCATCGACGAGTGTCGCTTTCGTATGTATGAAGAAGCTGATAGCTTTACACATACATCACGCGGTGCTAAGTCGCACCGCTCTATTACTGCTGAGGAGATACTTGGAAACGAAGCGCTTCAAAGCAACGCGTTGTGTTCAGCGATTGGCGTATTAGCGAGATCTGTGGCCACACCATGCAAAGCTGCTTCAGTCACGGCCAGAGCACAGGCTTTGCAGCGAGTCCAAGCCATTATGGTGTTAGAAGGAAAAGGTTCTATGATGCAAGCTCCTACAGAACCAGGCTCGCACATCTTTGAGTTATGGCGAAACTACGCATGTTTTGTATGCTCGGCAACAGACAAGGAGGACCTCGAAATACGTAACTCTAAGAAAAAAGAAAATCCCGATGAGAATGGATCTGGCCCTAAAATCGTGACTATAGGATCTCGCGGTTCGCTCCAGACGCTCTTTCAATTGACAGTTCCATCCATTCTCACGGGTAAAGGTGGCCAATTGGAGGCAATTCTGAACGTTTTGGAAAGATTGCCGCCTTTCGTGGTTCCGAAGCTATTGGATGCGTGCGCGGATGTATTTAAATCGATTCCGAAACTTCAGATACTAAATACAAACACCACTCATTCTTCCATTACGAGTATATTTGATTCAAGCGCGGTGGATGCTGCGAGTGTCACGATCTCGGGTGGTAACATGATGAGTCCTCAGTCCAATATGAATTCCGTCACTTCTGTCCTATATGCTTGGATGACATTGGCAAAACTTTACAAGTTACTCGTAATACGATATTCACCGTTTATCGAATCAACGGCGGATGATAATGATACGAAACAAACTATGTGCGAGAATATTGCGAAGTTTGTGGAAGAGGCAACTTTCATCGCAACTATTGCAGCGAAAATGGTACCAGGCGCGAAGGATATGAAGGATAATGACATGAAGCCACTTGCAGAAGAGTTGAAAAGTTCTGTCGCACTCATCATACGCGCAACTATCGAAGATATACCAACGTACTGTGCTACTGTGCTACAAAAGCAGTCACGAATGAAGCTTTGGACACTTGTCTCGGGATGGGTAGAAGAAGCTCTCGCTGAAAGCTATCAACTTGCGGAAACGAGGAATTTTCAAAGTGCATTGGCTTCGATTCTAGGTGCACCTGCTTTCGATGAATCTATGTTGAGAGAAGATGGTCCAGTTTTCGATTGGATTGATTCTTTACTTGAGGCGGGTGATGGTGAATTAGAACGTGTTGCGCGAAATGCAATAGTAGGATTCTGCTCGAATAATCCTCAAGTGTTACGGATAGTTATCGAGAAGTGCTACTCTGCCAAAACAAGTGTTTCGACGATTTATTTTTCCGCACTCGCGATCATTGCTTCGGATGCGTTCAATGATACCGTCAAAGGTGGAGCACCAGTTGTTAGATTTATGGTGCCAGCACACCTTGTGACGTTGTCGTACTTTAATCTGATCAGCCTCGATGCTCAAAATAGGGAGAATGCGAGAAAGCTCATCAAAGCCATCTTCATTGTATCTGAGAATACCGAGGACGATAAAGACAAAAGTAGTAGCGTCTTCGAGGATGGTAATGGTAGTATGCATGCAAGTAGACTTCTGGCTTTGTTCCAAGATTCGTCATCACAGCCTGAGCTTCCGGAAGTGCACTACAATCTCTTGCAAAATGCTTCAGAAATAATGGTACAGACTAAAGACGCTTCAAAGTTGGCACCTGAATTACTCATACAAACATTTTCAAGATGCTGCTTTCTCATGAGTGATGATGGTAGTAGTAGGAGTAATGATTTGCAACTGAACAATACAATCCGCCAAGTTTTAATTGCACTAAAACCATGGGTTCGGTCTTTAAAACTCGAAGATCTTACGAAAGCTGGGAAACGCCAAGTCTGCAACCGCCTTCTTCTTGAATTCTACGATATCACGAGGATTTTGAGCAGAAAGTTCGGAGCAGAAATCGAGTCTCTCTGGGGTTGTTTAGCGATGAGAGAGAGCTCTCACCTTCTAACACCGCGTAATCTCGAAATCGCTCTGGACTTTTTGCTTTTCAACGGCGTGAAGACGGAAAATGTAAAGATCTCCAACATGATGATTTCTGGAGATGTAACAAAGAAGAAGAACGAGGAAAATGAAACGATCGAATCTTTTGAAGGCAACCTTTTCCTGACTCCGAAACGAGCGTGTTTGTATTTAGCACGAGTTGCGCCACAAGAATGTATTGATAGACTTGTTCGGGCTGTTTCTTTTCGCGCTTTGGAGCCAGAAGGCGAAATTTACTCGAACACAGACGCTTTTTACCACTCCCAAATCGAAGAGCCAGATTTGGCAACTATTCTTCTTGCTGAAATAGCTGCCGAACACGACGAATATTTTCGTTCTCAGTTAATTGTGCTCGTTCACGCAGTTGTAGCTACGATAGCAACCTCGAGAAATGCTTTAGTATGTGCACATTGTCAGCAGCTTTTGGCTAATTTACTGCACAAGCTGGCTGGGCAACCTCTGGTAAGACGCATCGAAAATTATGAGAATGATGATCAGAGTCTCTCGAAAATTCCTGCCAAAGATCAACGCGCTCTAGTCACAGTTCAAAAGTTACAAAAGCTCGTCGGAAGTCGAGGGCTTGAGGCCGGGAGTTCTTGGAATGACTCAAATTTGGATCTCTTCTGTCATCGCTTTCCAGACTGTATGGTATTTGAGGCTTCGCCGAGGGAAAGATGGTCGAGTGAGGCTTTGCGTTGGGTATCGAAGGCAAAATCGTTTACTTTAGCGTTAGCATCAATGGATATTCTCGGGGCTTTGCGTCACCCGCTCGATAACGAAGAGTTCAGAACGTTTCTGGGAATCATGTGTACTTCGGCGGCTATGTCGGAAGGGAAATTTTTGTCTGGATCGACGGTCCCGCCGAAAAAGTCAAATGTTCATTCCCCATCATCTTCTCCCCGAGGATCTGAGGACGGAACGGTCACCCATCGTATGCAACTCGGTATGAAATTTACCTTGTCTATACTCGTTGCTTTGAGGAAGTCGCCGTTTGTGTATGTTCGCATCGCACCTCAGACATTCTGGTTTGGCGTCGCGTGTTTGCGCTCGACTAACGAACAAATCTACGAAGCTGCCGTGCGACTGGTGACTGTTTCTCTGATGTCTGCACCATTGAATACGTTCGGTTCTTCGGCTTCTTTTTCAACCTACGCGGCGTCTGCGCCGCTACCGTTGCGAACTCGCTATGCTGACTCAAACTCAAACGGTGGGAAAAGCGCCGGTTACCAGGCGAAACCTGCAATATCTCTTCAAGATGTTGTGCCCTTGCTTCTGAAAGGGACGCTGAAAAATGCAGCAGCGACGAGAGGATCAGCAGCGACTGCGTTAGCATCAATAGCTCCATACTGCGCTTCTGATATATGGGGCGGCAAAAAAACTTTAGCGTGCGTGCTTTGTGGATTATTACCTATTGCCTTGTACGCATTCTACGGAGAGGAAGAAGAAGAAGATAATGGAAGTTATGAAGACTACGGCAGAAGAGATGGAGAGACTCCTGAGCATAAACGAAGAGACGATGAGCAACTTAAGCGAAAGAGGAAGAAAAGTACTTTCGGCAAAAAGGAAGCCATGGTGGCGCTTCAGTTGCTCGCCGAGGGTTGTCGACTAGTTTCACCAGTGCTTGAGGACACCTTACACTGCATTATTGTCTCGCGCGATTCTCTAGAGCAGAACAGTAACGACGAAAATAAAGACGAGTATCATCGCCTCACGGGAATGCAAAAAAGTGCCAGGCGCGCTTTCGGGCAATCTTCAAACGGTTTTGAAAAACGTGGCGATGGTGACGACGACGATGATGCTTTTGGTGATTTTAAGGGCATGTATAAATTTTTGAACGAGTTTAGTGGCGTCACAACGCTCGAGCAGGCGTGTGAGCTCTTGGCGCAGCCTTTGTTCGATGGTTTTTTGGTTCCAAACGATTGCGCCGAGTGCGCGATTACTCTTTTAGGGGATATAGCAAACTCATCAGCACATCACGGGAACGCAGAAGGAGCTCTGCATTTGCTCTGCGCGGCTGCGACGTATTCTCCGTCAGTTCGAGACGACATATCTCTGTACGGAGAGACGGGTGTGTTTCACGCCTTGGCTTTAGAAACGATGGAAAGACAACAAAAACGAAATAACAACAACATGGATGAGACGACAACGACGAGGACGCCGGAAACACTTACCGACCGTAACGAAGGATTAAACGAAAACATCGCCATGAAAATGTTAAAGAGCGTAGCAATGAACTATTCTGCGGCTTCAAAAGTCGCGGAAATGAAGAAAATAGAAAAAGAAGAAGGAGAGGAAGAAACAGCAACAAAGACGACGACGGCGAAGCCTGTTTTCTGGCAAGGTAGCCTGAAGCGGACGAAAGAAGAACCGATTTCAGATTTGACCTGGGGGATCTTGTTGAGCGCGAATTTCGATCCCGAGCACGCTTCGCTCCCAGCTTCTTTAGAATAATAATACTAGAAATGATTTTAGATAGAAGCGCAATAGTTTTGTAGTATAGATATTTTAGCATACACATCACCTAATTCACCTTACTCGCCGTCGCCGCCTCGCGTAAAACTCGGAGGCCATCTCGGTGGATCATACCCTCTCCCCCCAAACGGATTACACCTCGCTATCCTCCACGCGGTTAATATAAATCCTTTCGCGGCCCCGTACTTTGTATAAGCCTCGAACGCGTAATTCGAACACGACGGTATAAAACGACAGCTTTTCGGCATAAACGGAGACAGTTCGTTGCGATAGAAATCAATCAGAGAGAGGGAGAGTTGTACCAGGATATCCTTCTCCTGTTGTTTATTCTCCTCCTTACTACTCTTATCACTATCACTACTACTACTACTACTACTACTACTACTATTACCTTCTTCTTCTTCTTCTTCTTTTTTTTCATCTGATTCATCGTCCTCGTTTCTCCCAGACGAAGAAGCGAGAGAAGTGAAAGAAGAAGACGAAGCACCGGCAAAGACTCCACCCATCCGGTGGTGGTGGTGGTTAAAAACACACCGACTGCATTCCAACTTCAACGCTTCCTCTCCTCTTCTTGTTTTTCTTCTGTTACGATTCTTGACAGCAACAACAACATCAACATTTACATGAGCACTCGTATTAGCAGTAACATTCGTACGTCTCTCTCGTCGTCGTCGCTGCTGATGCTGATGATGATGATGCGGCGACAAAGTTCGTCCTTTTCTCGAAGAATCAACACCCCCCTCGCGGGGACAACACTTAGTATTGGAAGTACGAAGAGTAATAAACATTTTGTTGTGAGGGAAACGACACTTTATATAATTTTTTTTTTAACAACACGGCATCTTTTTGTCCTCGGCGGCTATACTACTTTTAAACTCTATCTATGCTTTCAATTGTTTCTGGAGACTGATCTATACTCTTCGTTGAAATGCGTGACGCACAAGTTGCTCGAATGCACAAACTCTTCCTCGGCGTCTGAAACACGTAAATTATGATGGGCCAAATCCTCCGCGCTGTAATTTACAATCGCTCTCGCGATTTCTCTCCCTTCTTCATCCTCGACGATTATGCAATCTTGAACTTTATAGCTGTTGCTGCTACTCTTAGTACCATTGCTATCACTTATTAAGACGTTTTTCACCAACAGCGGTTCTCCTGATTTTATATCCTCCTCACCTTCTTTGTTCACTCTCACGCGATCCTTCACCGGCACGGAAAGCATCCATCGTTTCTTGCCTTTAGCGGCATCCGCGGCGGCTAAAAATAACGTGTATTCTTTACTGTTAAGAGAAGGGGTCACTTCTCCTCCTCCTTTTCCTCCGTTTAAACCTAATGCACACTCGACAATCTTTTCCATGTCTGTGCTTTTCCCGATGACTGTTTTGCACCCGGCTGCGCTCGCGATTCTCGCGGCTGTAAGTTTAGTCACCATCCCGCCGGTCCCACCCGCGGATCCAGCGCCGCTGGCCACGTCCACTTCACTCATCAACTTGTTTATATCATCTACCACCTGAATTCGTTTCGCGTTCGGATCTTTCATCGGATTCGAGGTGTATAAACCGTCCACGTCTGTGAATAAAAACAAATACTCGGCAGATATCAAGGAAGCGACGTGCGCGGATAACGTATCGTTATCGCCAAATCGTAACTCCTCGACCGCGACGGTATCGTTCTCATTCACGATTGGTACCACGTCGTAATCGAATAAGGAGGAAAACGTATTCATCGCTCTGTTATATTGCGATTTCTGCGATAGATTTTCCAACGTCAATAACACTTGCGCGGTTTTCACTCCCAGAGTGGCAAACATGTCTTCGTAATAATGCATCAAATGCGCCTGACCGATTGCCGCTAACGCCTGTCGTTTTTGTAACTCTTTCGGTTTTTCTTTGATGCCGAGCTGGAGCATCCCCGCGCCGACTGCTCCCGAGGTCACGATCGCGCATTGGAACTCGCTCGATTTCTGCAATTCGGTTATCTGCTCGCATATTTTCGCCAGTTGCGAGAGATGAATGACTCCAGTATCCGCTTTGATTAAAGAAGACGTGCCGACTTTAATCACGATTCTTCTTTTTTTCTTCTTCTCAGTATTAGTAGTATCCATCATATAAGTTCCTTCTTCTTCTCTCTTTCTCTGTCTCTCGGTAAGTAAGTTCGTTCTTTTTGCGACACGCAATAACAACAACGAGAGAACAACTCTTCCTTCGTGTGTTGTTGTTGTTGTTAAGAATACAATTCGGGTTAAATCGGAAAAAAGCGAGTAAAAAAGCTAACTGTAATAAGCAAATTTAGGAAAAAGAAAATATTTAGGGCTTGAACTGTGTTCTTTATATTTGTACAACTAAACCCTACAGGAGATACGCACACAAAAGCGAACTGGCGCAGCGGAAGCGCGTTGGGCCCATAACCCAAAGGTCACACGATCGAAACGTGTGTTCGCTAAGCGAATTTTTTTTTGCATTATATGTACGTGCGCGGTACGTGCGCGTCGATATTTCATCATCTATAAGTACTATTCTTCTTCTTTTTTACCGTCGCCGTTGTCGCTCTCATCAAGTCTTCGAACGCGACGCGTTTGGTCGCCGCGGAGTTCCCAGTGGTTTCTTTTTTCGGTGGAACGTAAAAGTTATTCTTCTTCTTCTTGTTCTTCTTCTTTTCAACATTCTCTCCTTCGCGTTCACCATCATCAGTATCATCATCATCAGTATCATCATCATCATGTACGGTACAACTCGCTTTTACGACGCACTGAACGAGACGCGCTTCACTTTGGCAATCCATCAACGCCAAAGAGTTCGTAATCAACGCTTCGTGCTTTTGTTTCCTCGATCGCACATCTTTCCACTCCTCGTTGTGGCCGTTTCTTTTAAACTCCACGAGTTTTCCAACTTCCTCCTTTTCTAAACTAAACTCTTCTTCTTCTTCTTCTTCTTCTTCTTCTTCTTTTTCTTCTCGTTCTTCTTTTTCCTCCATCAACAGTGATTCCTTCCCAAGTTGTCTCAACAATACGCGTTCTTCCACTGTTCCTAAACTCGCCAATCGATACACAAACACCGGTTTCTGTTGTCCGTCTCGCCATACTCTCGCCATAGCTTGTCTATCGTCTGCGGGGTTCCAACTCGCATCCATCAATATCAAACAATTTGCACCAATCAAGTTCAAACCAGCGCCGCCGGCGCGGACGGAAAGTAACATGACATCTACGTTGCCGGTGTTGAAATTTCGAACCATCTCGGAACGCTTGTCCTTGTCAACGGAACCGTCCAATCTAGTCGTCGTTAATCCTTCGCGCTTGCACAGCTTATCGGCGTCGTCTAACTGATCGGAATACCCAGAAACAATCACTACGCGCTGGTAATTGCCATTGTTTACGCTTCTATTTTTCTCGTTTATACCTTTCAAAGATTGCAAAAGCAAACAAAGAGCGCTTAATTTGCCGCTACATTCTTCTTCTCCTTCGTCGTCTTCTTCTTCTTTCTTCTCTGCTGCATCGCGAATGGTATTCGAAAACGTCTTATCGAGCACGGTTGATCGACCGATGGCATCTAAACAGTGTTTTGCAGAATTCGCGCACTGCCTCAAAATGCCAATCGCACTCAACGCGTTGTTGTTCTTGTTCGTATTCTTTTTGAAATAGTTTGAGCCAGCTTCGTAACATCTTTTCTGCTTCCCGGACATGTTGCACAACATCAAATACTCCGTTTTCGGCACCAAATACTCTTTCAATACGAGCTCTGCTTTCCTCCTCAGGATTCTTTTTTTCGTCACTTTCCTCAACTGAGCCTCCAACTCTTTCCCTCTCTTCTTTTGCTCCGCGTTCGCCTCGCTCGCTCTCGCTTCCATGATTGGTCTCTCGTACATTTCCTTGAACTCTTCCAACGAGTTCCACCCAAAAATTGCTTTCGCGCGCGGTTGCACGACGTCTAAAATTGCCGCAAATTCCATCAAGTTGTTCTGAATCGGTGTTCCCGTCATCAACACGCGATGTTTCGCGTTTACCGCTTTCAACGCGTCTACGGTTTGATTCGAATCGGATTTCAATCTGTGCGCCTCGTCGCAACACAATAAATCTGGTCTGGCGTGATTCGGTATTCTGAGAGCCATTTTCCTCATAGTTTCGTAAGAAGCGATCAAAATCGGAAACCTATCAAACGATGATTGCATTGGTTTCTCTTCCACGTTTTCGTTCGTCTCGATCCATTTCTGAAACGCCCGTTCGACGTTCTCGGCGCCGCCGTCCGCAGTCACGCACTGCGCTCGAACGTTACCGATCCATTTCTTACTCTCATTCCCCCAATTCCCAACTAACGTCGCTGGACAAGTGACTAAAATTCGTTTAAACGGTTTCTTCAACGTTGGAAACGGCGTCTGTTTCAACACCGTCCACGCCAGCGCGAGCACTTGCAACGTCTTGCCCAATCCCATATCGTCCGCGAGTAACACTCCAGAGTTCTCGATAATATTGGTATTACTATTCCTACTGCTGCTAATCTCGCTGTTGTTGTTGTTGTTCTTATTTTCATCATCAAACCCGAACAACTTCCGATACATCCATCGAACGCCTTCTTTTTGGTGCTTTCGTAACTTTCTCGCAATGTTCGGGTCCATGACGACCGCCACGCAAGGCACTTTGTTTTTCTCCCTCCCACCAAAACCACTCTCATCGTCTAATTTCTTTCTCGCCTCTTCAGCGGTGACCAAAACTAACGCGTTCGGGGCGCACGGGTCGTGCAACGGTTTATAATTATAAACTTTTTCATTCTCCTCCTGTGGTTTTTTGTGATGACCTCCTCCTTCGTCATCATCGTCATCATCGGTATCTGAAACGACCAAAATTTGCGGGAGGCTCTTCTTGTTTTTTTTAGGCGGAGTGGCGAACATCATATCTCTTTTTTCTCTTCTTCTTCGTCTTCTCTCAGTCGCTCTCTCTCTCTCTTTCTCTCTCTCTCCCTCCGAAGGGTGGTGAAACGTGTAATAGAGTAGTAGTTTTGGAGACGAGAAGAGCACGAGAAGACCCGAAAGAACGTCTGCCCCGTCCTCGATGAGAGAAAAAAAGTGAGAAGAATTTTTTTTGAATTTTTCACCTAAACCGCACAAAGCAAAAAGCAAAAAGACGACAAACAGTTGTTCTTCTTAGATATATACGAGCAGCGATGAAACGAAAACACTCCGGGGGCGGCAACGCGAAGAAATAAAAGAAGAAGATATCATGCATTCATCTTCATCTGTATCAAATTCGTCTCTCTCGGAAATACTCGACCGATTCGAGAGACTGACGAAATCAGCCGGGGAAAACGCACGCGCTTTGCGATTTGGAACCAGAGCCTTGTGCCAGGAATGTATCGTCGAGAGTAAGAAGATAAAGAAGGAGAACGAGAACGAGGAGGGTACGAGAATACGATCGAGAGATGAGAAATCGCTCCTGAGAAGGTGTTTTTTACACGAGAGCAGAGTCGTGGTGGACGAAATATCTCGACGCGTGTGTGATTTGGTCGAGCACAATGTCGTCGATAAAGAAGTCGTTACGAGCGAGTTACTCGCGGCTTTAGAAGCGACGACGGATGGGACGAAAGGGAGGTTTTTAGTGAGAGGGATATACGATATTTGCGTTTCGAACAACAACATCAATGGGAGCGGTACTTTTGCCACCGCAAAAGGAGGGGAAGATGGTTATGATGATAGCACTTACATGCCTCTGTATCGAGCGATGAAATCCGGCGGGGCGCACGTATGCAGCACGTTCTTGTATTACGCGACTTTGAAAGAAAAGGACATCGAACGGTTCCAGAGGCTATTTTATCGAACGATTTTGGAGAGGAATGTGAGTGGAGCGATGGCATCGACGTCTTCGTCATTACTTCCGGGATTAGCGCGAGTTGCGCTCGTCAGGGACGGGTCTTTTGCCGCGCTGGAGATATTGACAAAGTGTTTGCCATGGTATAAATGTTCGAGCGCGGAGGATGTCTCGTGGGTGAGCGAAGCCATCGCGGATATTGCAGATTGGTGCGAAATGAAAGTAAATGATAATAATAAGAAGACAGAGGAAGAGGATAGAATAAACGCGATCGTTGTGAGAGCTGAGTTGGGTGCAATGGCGCAACTGTGCGATGCCGTGAAGAAAGGCGAAGACGTTGTGAGTCTTTCTTTCCACACGCACCGAATACTACGCATATCGCGTCGCGATAGTAAAACAAACGCACTCGCCGCGTGTGATTTGATCTCAAATTGTGTTGGGAAACTTTCGATTGAGGACCAATCTTCTTTGTTTTCGTTGACTCAAACGTGCGTTCGTTCATACCCGGATGTCCTTCGGATGCACTTGCTCGAACTTTCGGCGACGCTCTCAGAAAATCACCTAGGCGAGAGCGAGACGGCGTATATCGCAGCAGAACAAGGTTCTTTTTCTTCTTTTGCTTCAGATATCTCTGAAATGTATAATATTTATCCATTGACTGAATGCTCTGTCTTGCACGACCTTTGTCAGGCGATAGAATCAAACCAAACGATGGCTTTGGAAACAAAAGAGAGTATCTTCGAGCATGCGTTGCGGAGAAACGAAGAGAACGACGCCTTGTTCACACTCGCGTGCATGTTTTCACCGATATCGCTTCGCGTGCGAAATGCGGCTTTAGATTCAGTTAGAACACGGTTTAGGAAGAGTCCTGAGCTTGCAATTTCAGGACTTCCAATCGTTTCTCTGGCGTTGGCTAGTATTGAAAAGAATTTTTTAGTCTCTCCCCCGCCTGCGCAGGATGTAGCGCTCGCGACTTTGAGAGGATTGAAAGCTGCGGCGTCTTCGGCGTCCCATCCTCTGAGTGCAAACGCAGCTTTACGAACACTACTTCCTATTGTTGAACACATAGATAACGAGGAGGACGAGGAACGTTCGTTGGCATTAGATCTAGTTTTATTAGCGGAAGCGTGGATTTCTGCGCCTTCCAGTGGGAGTCAGCTTTCGTTTCGCTTCCAACAAGCTATCGAGCGCGCAATAGCGAGTCATATCTTCGAAGAAACGTTAGCTGGGGCAAATGCTATGTTGGAAGTTTCAAAAGGTGATCCTTTTAGAGCGGCAGAAACGTTTGCAAACGCCATACAGACGTGTATTGAGCAGAAGAGACCTTCGTGTTGTCGAGCGATTGGATTGGAAACAATCGAAGTGTTGTTTCAAGCCGAAGCTTTGGATTTTTATCCTGCGTTTAAAATAGTAACGAAAGAGATGCCAACGCGGCCAAAAGATTCGAATTTAGTCGCCAAACGGTGGTTACGACTTTTAAAATACGGAGTCGAGGATGCTGATGTCGTACCAGAGGCCGGTTCTCTTGTCGTCAATGCTCTCATAGATTGTGCGCTCGATGAATCAAAAACAACAGACGATTCACTCAGAATTGAAGCATGGAATTCCTTGAATGAATTCAACATCAAACAAGTAAAGAATTTGCTTAATATTTACGATGGAGAAGACGATAACGAAAGCGAGGAAAGTAAAACGAGTTTCCTCGCTTTCACACGTCTCGTCAACACATTCATAGAGGAAGAAAATGAGGATGTTGTGAGAGCGGCTTCAAAGGTGATTGCGCGGATTGTTGAATTGGAATCTGAATCCTTGAGTAGACGTGCTCGCGCGTCCCAGAAAAAGCGAATATCTCTCATCGGAGGCAGCTCCATAAATCAAGATGAAGAGAAAGTTTTGATGGAAATTTCCGATCCGTTCTTGTATAGGCTCGCTATTGGAACGGCGAAACGGCTGCGAAAAAACACGAAATCGAAAGACGATGAGCTCATTTCGCCTTTGCTTTTACTTTTACTCTTCGATGGCGATTCGTACGAAATGCAATTCTGTGAATTCGTGAGGAGAAATAAATTTTCGCACGCGTGGTGGAACGAATACGTTATTGAAAATACGATGATGCAGTTTTTGGAGCGGTGGATGGTTTCATGGAGCAACGCAGCTGCAGATGACTCGAAAAGTAAAGGAGAACGTATTCTCGACGCTGGATTTTTCTCGCGCATTACAGGTGAGCGGCTACAATCGCCAGATGCCATACAAACGACCCGCGTTGCTACCAAAATTGTAGATGGGTTCAAAAGCGATGCCGTGAGTACGCGCGCGAGAGATGAAATCGGCATCTTAGTTTCTAAATGTTTGCGCCTAGGGTGCTCAAAGCTTATTTTCCGAAGCGTTACTCGCGACGAAGAAGACAGCAGCGCAGGCACATTTTTTAATGATTTCAACGAGCAACATCCCGAATATATCTTTGTTCGATTAGCAAGTTTTGTTGAAGCGGTGGGAGACTATGAACTCGCATTGAAACTATTTGCGAATTCAATCGAGTACTTGGAAGAGAATGATGGTAAGGAAGATGAATCGTCATGGCGTCGCGCTCTTCTTTGCGCGCTTCCAATTCTTGCGAGAGTCGTGAAGGAAGGAGAAGGTGATAACAATGCTCTCATAAGTCGAGCTATAAAAGAAACTTTAAGCACATTTTTAGTCGAAGAGCAGGCATTCAGCTTAATGTCTTTAGGCGCCCTCGCGAGTCTTGCATTGGAGAGAGGCATTCCCGTGGAAAACGCGCTTTGCGAGAAGATTGTCACCGTCCTGATTGTCACCGCGACGGATGCGCATCGCAAATGTAGCTCTGAAGATAGATGCTCTGCTGTACTTGGCGCGAGTGCGTTACTCGGTGGCTCGAGTTTGTCGTGGTGTTGGCTACCGTCTCCACCAAAGCAGAGTACTGTTCATAAAATGCCCTCTTCTTCTCTCGTTGACGATGCAAACTTCTTCGTTCGCCCGTTACTTTTCGGGAGAGGCCAGGATTTGGCCAAGAAACTTCTCAAGACTTTGGAAAGCATATCATCTTCTTCCGCCGGCGGCGGCGGTAAGAATTGTCGAGTTGGCGACATCGCATCTTTGGCGTTGGGATTCTCTTCGATTTCGGCGCGAACACTCATACTATCTGCAGGAGATGTCTCGAAACAACATAAGAGTGCTGGCGTGGACGCCACCAACAATTTCGGCGCGTGTTCCTTGAGACTTCTCGATTCACTCTTTGCCGTAGACGCAGAGTTTCGTAAGAAGTCAAACGCACTCGAAGCTCTCGCAGCGCTCGGAAATATTATTCCATTACCAAACGGTGATGGTCCGTACCAATCTCTGTTGCGCCGGTATTACGGAGAGAAAGAGTTGGTAGCCTCCGTCGTGCGCTTCGCCTCGTCTCGGCCTGCGAAACACATCGGAGGCGAGATTGTAAACCGCACTATTGCAGATTATGAATGCGCTCATAATAGCATCATCAATAACGTGAATGTGCTTAATGCCGTTCGAGCGGCAGCAAAGAGTGAAGATGTAGATCTTCTCCGCGCCGCGCTCGCGCTTCACGATCAAAAATGCGAGAATGACTCCGATGCTACGCATGTATTGAAACATATGTGGCTCGGTTCTCTTGAAATCAACGCGGCGACAAGTTTTGCAGAAACTCTTCTGATTGAGCTTCTGAGACGCACAAGTCTTAAAAGTGACTCTTTGAAACACGCGACGGAAGGATTGTATCAGATTGCGGCCAATATGGCAAAACACGTCGAAAAAGACTCGATGGTGAGATTCTCGACGACGCTTCGCGAAGGGTGCGAAGACGACGTCTTACCTGTCTTGGCATCTAGGCTCGTCTTACTCGGCGTAGAAATAGTACGTTTGGACGATCTCGTTTTACCACTCGCACGTTGGAATACAAAACGATTGCGTCGAGATGAACTTTTACACTTTGCGCTCGACGTTCGCGAAGTGGAAGGCTTCTTTGAGAAGCAAAAATTGGGCGCCAGACGCATCAAGAGGATTTCCGAATTTAAGAAGAGGTTGATTGATGACGCGTGTCACTTGATCAAAAGAATCAGTGAGGATGCGAGCACAAGTGGAGAATTCGAGGCGTGCTCTTGCTTAATGCTTCTTTGTTTGCGCTTCGGTCGTAAGACGAACAGAGGGTTCATCTATGCACAAATCGTTTCTTCTTCATCGTGGGACTTCCGGAAGAGATTTTTCCCTTTCGCCCTCTGCTCTGCGCTTCAAGAAGAAGAGGATGTGAAGAAGAAGGAGAAGAGTACAGGCGAAATCTTCTTGTTTAACGCGAAAACAATCGTCGATTCTCTCGTCGTTCCAAGCGCGAGTGGTGAAAATTCAACGTGCGCTCGAGCTTTGCGAGAAATTATGGGTAAGTTCGATGTGAAAATCTCTCTCACATCGTACGAATCGATTGCACGGCGCAACTTCCATGTTAAAAAGTAGTAGTAGATCTAATAAATAGTTGTATAATATACAATACTCAGGTACTAGCTTCTCTATAGATTTCTAAACTAAATCGTTGCTAAAGGCAAAAGAATCGTGCGATCGTCTGATCAAGTTTGAAGAGTCCGGCGCCTGATTTTGCGTCGATGGCACAGACGATAGATTTACCGAAAGGTTTGAATAATACCTCCGATCGATTATCTCTTTAAAGAACGCGTCGAACGAGGAATGATCCACCCGTCCGTGTAAAGCAGAACACCTCAGACCTCTTGGTATTGGCCTTTTATCCAACGCGCCTCTCGGTACTCTCGGGTCTAAGAAGTAATCCATATTATTCCCGCTCGAGCCTTGGCGATGATGATGAGAATTTCGAAATCCGAGCGTCGGCGAACCTCCTTGCGAGGAAACTAAATCATTATAATCCTCGTCAATGAGTCCCATGGCGTTGTTGCTACTACCGCTAATATTACTATTCGACGTCGTCGTCGGAAGTATTGGCTGTAATTTCAAGCCAATCTTCTTCAAAAATCCGCCAAACGCCGTCTTCGCTTTCAATCCGGCCACGTCCCCTTTCCCGAGAACGTACGCTTTATCGCTCTTGTTCGAAATCACCAAACACGGCACCGGTAACCCCCCAAACCCGTATATAACGTGCGGATCTCTCGTACTCGTCACCCACGGATTTGGTGTGTGCGTATCCGGTGCCACAAACGTCCCTTGTTGCGCAATTTCTCTCGCCCATCTTTCCAACGTCAAAGCGCTATTTTTCTGCGAGGCATCGTGCACTAAAATGACAGCATTTATGTCCCTAAAAAACGCCGCTCGATCGTCTTTAAACTGGTCGTGACCGCCAACATCCCACAATTCCACGAAATGCTCCGTCCTCGCGTGTTCGTGGAATATCAATTTCACGTCCGCGGAGCATCCAATCGTCCTTTCTACGTTTTCCACCAGTAAGTTCAGCATTTTTGTCTCGTTCTTTTTATTTTCACTTGTGCTTTTGCTCGTCGTTTTTGAAGTCGTTGAAGTCGTCGTCTGAACCGTCGTCTGAATCGTCGTCGATACGTCCACTTCGTCTCTCACGTGTCTCAATAACGTCGTCTTCCCCGACCCGGCGTTGCCGCAGACGAGCACTCGCACTTTGCCTCGCTTCTCCGCCGCTTCCATTTTGGTATTATTTTTCTTTTTCTTTGTGCAGACATTTTTGGTCGTTGTTTAAAAGTGTTTGATGTTTGACATTTTGATGATGTTTTTTGACAAAAATGATGAGTCAGCCTTGACATTTTTTTTTTCATCTTCTTCTGTCTTTCATCACAAACGACGAATTCTCAACACAACAAACGAACGACAAACCCTTCATTGTTTTTAAATAGAATACAAACGCATAAAATAATGGCGTCATTGGTAACAGTGGCGCGCGCGGGTACTACTGCGAGCACTCATCGCTCGAGCGGCTTAGCAACGCGGGGAAAGTTTTCTTTCATGAGAAAAAGTCAATCACAACAAAATTTTGCGACGACGATCCCTAAGAATACCAATAACAGTAAATCAGGACAACGGCATTCTTCTGTCGTTCTTCACTCGAGGATGAAAGTCTCCGCTAATGCTGCTGGAGGAGAAACAGCATTTCAGTATAAAAAACCACGAATTGACGAAGGCTACAACTGCGTGGTTACAGAGAAAGGGGCGATTATTTCCGAAGATATCCCCTCGGGGACGTACGAAGTCTCCGCCTGGTGGGGAGGGACGAAGAAATCGAGAGACGATAAAGAGGAGGAGTTTTTAGCGCCCAGGTGCGACACGGAGAGACAAAAAGGGTGCGAGGTAAAGTGCGAAGTCGTGGAGGAAGGATGTTTGGTGTGCGAAGGATTAGCGGAAGGGACGTATCGAGTGACCAACGTGAAAGATTTGAACGAAGAGTGCGAGGTGAGCTACGACGGAACGAGTATAAGTTGCGACGAAGCCGACACGGAAACGTTTGACGTGGGCGATTTGGAAATGCAGGAGAAAGCGGACGACCATAGCATTCGTTTAGGTGGATAATAAAAACGAGAGGATAGTTTTGATACGTAATGATGATGTGTGCTATTTATTTGAATGCGCTAAAATCTAAATCTAATATAAATAAATAAATCATCGTCTTCGATTGAACGACTCAAAGCTCGGTTTCATGATGTTCAACAGCGAGTTTGGATTGTCGATGTGGACCCAGTGACTGCTATTTTCCAAGAAGTGTATTCTCGCTCCCGTGTTTAATAATCTGTTCACGTCTTCCTCGGCCCAAACGAACGCCGACCGTTCCGCTCGAACGAAATCTACCTCTAAACCTTTCGGTTGCGTTTCGAGCATCGGCCATAAATTCGTCGCCTCGTAACTCGAATACATATCTTTAATGCCGTCTAAATCAAACACCCAATCTAATTCGCCTTTGTTCCCATCTTTCGCGGGCTTTAAATTCGTCGTCATCCACTGCGCGCCTTCGATGGTAAACCCGGCTCCAGTCAAGGAATCCACCAGATGTTTCCTCGACGCGAACGGCGTATCCAAAGTTCGAACAAAATTAATGGTATCTTTCGGATGGTCGCCTGTCCTCGCCCAGGCATCTCCCGGGACCGTATCTAACACCCACACTTGAACCGGTCTCGGCAAGACCTTATTCCTTTCGCCTTGCGAGAACTGATGGACCATAGACATGGCCACCTTCCCTCCGAACGAGTGCCCGACCAACATGTGCGGGTAAAACTTTAGCGACTGCAGCGTCTCGATAACATCTCTCGCCGCGCTTTCTACGCTATCCTCCCCGAATCGTCTCTCCCCACTCTCCGTGCTCTCCGTGTTCGTTTGTCCGTGGCATCGTAAATCCACCAATAAAAATTGCCAACTCGGCATCTCTTCCGCCATCCGTTTCGCGAAAGACAACAAGTTCCGTCGAGAACCGAGAATGCCGTGGAGGAAAACGCACGTCGGTGGATGCGGTCCTTTTTTCTCTTCCACCGTGTATTTCACCAGAGCGCCTTGGACTAACTCGTACGATAACGGTGATGAAGTTTGCTTTGCTGCTGATGATGATTGCGAGGGTTGTTGATCCGCTAACGCCGCTTTCGTTTCAGAAGAAGAAAAAGAGATTAATCTTCTCCTCGTT
>Ga0206123_10000928_pt1 | contig 28302 bp, 43 predicted proteins | sample Helgoland_Spring_2_FD_160086 | JGI IMG/M metagenome (GOLD analysis project Ga0206123, IMG submission 160086) | Pelagic subsurface seawater microbial communities from Kabeltonne, Helgoland, North Sea - Helgoland_Spring_Bloom_20160316_1 | ecosystem: Environmental > Aquatic > Marine > Epipelagic ...
TTGGTTCCATTATGTGGTTGCTGACCATATCGGTGAGGCAATAAAAAAATATTTTAATAACCAATCTATTGGTTTTAATACTGAAAATAATGAAAGTCAATGTAAGTATTTAAAATCACTAGTGAGTGAGGCATAATGAGTAATTTTAAAGACAACAGTGGTTTAGAAAAAATAAAATCAAAAATGTCACAAGAAGAGCGTGATGAATTAATGAAAAAATTTTTAGAAAAAGGTGGCAAAATAGATAAACTGAAACCTGGTATGGCATATAATATGGGCTCTTTAGATAAATCAAAAAAACCTGCCTATACAAAAGAAGATATTGCAAAAGGTGTCAAGGGTAACACTCCTAGACCTAATTATGATACATATAAAAAAGGATCATACCACGACTATGATGTTGGGGGCGATAAACCACCTAGGTGGGAAAGACAACCAAAAAATGAGATGGGAGGTAAATAGTAAATGTCAATTACAGTAGAAGTAAGAGGTGACAATTTAGAAAAGGCTTTACGTGTTCTTAAAAAGAAAGTGCAAAAAGCAGGAATAGTTAAAGAGTTAAGAGCTAAACAATATTTTTCTAAACCCTCTGAAATTAAAAGAGAAAAGGCCAAAGAACGATCAAAAATTATTAGAAAAGCACAGAAAACTAATGATGAAATTCTTGGTTATAAGTGGATAAAAGGTACAAAAGTAAAAAAAATATAAGAATTCTATACCGTCTGTGTTGAAAGAATATATATATTATTACTACATGGCTATTCATAAGACCTTGTAGAGGTGTAGATTGGGTAGATTATTCTACCTAAAAAAACGGTGATCTTTGCCAGTTTAACTCCGTGACAAAAGAAAACTGGCGCTTGAAATTATATAAATAATTATTATATAATATATGAACGCCTTATAGGGTTCAGAAAATAAACTTTGCTTAACAAAAGGAGGTTATATGACCAATACAAAAGCACTATCTATTTTCAATCAATTAAGACCATTATCAGTAGGATTTGACGACATGTTCGATCATTTCGAATCTATGTTTGATCACCCTACGGTTAATTATCCACCATACAATCTAGTTAAGACAGGAACTCATAAATTCGATATTGAGATTGCTCTTGCAGGTTTCAATAAAAAAGATATTGAGATCACTAGTGAGAACAATATACTAACTATCGAGTCTAAAGTCTCATCTGTTGCTGTAGATTCAGTTGGTGCTGATAAACCAAAAGATCAGGCAATGATTCATAAAGGTATCTCAAAAAGATACTTTAAAAGATCGTTTACTATCGCTGATGATGTTGAAGTTAAAGGTGCCGAGTTAAAAGACGGCCTATTGAAAGTGTCTATGGAGAAGATTATTCCAGATGCTAAAAAACTAAAGACTATATCTATTACATAACAAACCAATACGTGCTATGTTTTAAACGCATAGCACGTATAAATACTTAATATCGTTCATCTATTCAATAGACGGAAGTACCTATTAAGGGAAGGAACGCACCTAACTATAAAAGGAGGGTGTATGAGCTTTTTAAGTGAAAGTAGATTTACCCATTTATTTAAAGCAAGAAATAAAGCAAAAAAGATTGCTGACAAAGCAAAATCATTAATGTTTAGTAGAAGTGAAGTAAATATAAATGGTGGAGGCACTTCAGGTTACACAGTAAAAGAGGGTGCTAACAAAGGTAAAATCTTAGGACACAATTCAACTAAATCTACAAATAATTGGTAGTACAGACGCTTGACAAACTGACGTGATTCGTGTATAATTAGATTATTAAATAGGAGAAATAAATTATGAAACAAGGTGATAGAATACCTGATATTAGTTTTAGAACTAGATCATTAGGTGAATGGAAGAATATCAGTACAGATGACTACTTCAAAGGTAAGCGAGTAATATTGTTTGCTCTACCTGGTGCATTTACTCCAACATGTTCAAATCAACAACTACCTGGTTACGAAAAATTACATGACGTATTTAAACAACATGGTATAGATGAAATTTATTGTTTATCAATAAATGATTCTTATGTGATGAACGCTTGGGCTGCTAATCAAAAATTAGAAAAAGTTAAAGTGATACCTGATGGTAATGGTGACTTTACAGATCAAGTAGATATGCTTGTAGAAAAAACCGATTGTGGTTTTGGTATGAGATCATGGCGTTACGCTGCAATTATAAATGATGGTACCGTTGAAGTTATGTTTGAGGAACCTGGTAAGGTTGATAACAATGATGGAGATCCATATAGTGTATCTTCGCCAGAGAATGTATTGAAATATTTACAATCAATAGCTGTTGACTCAAATGCAATTTAGTGATATAATAATATTATGAAATACAATGAAGATAAGATACTAAAGGAGATCAAAGAGTATATTGAGTCTACATATGGACAACATTACTCATCTGGTAAAGATGGTATACAAACTTTAGATTTATTAAAGTCTATTGGTATTAAGAGTGATTTTTGTCAGGCAAATGCAATCAAGTATTTGTCAAGGTATGGCAGAAAAAGTGGTTATAATCGTAAAGACTTGCTTAAAGCATTACATTATGTTATACTATTATTAAATAATGATAAGGAGAAGAAATGAAAATAAGTGATAATACGATTAGTATATTAAGAAATTTTAGTGACATAAATGCTAATATACTATTTAAACCTGGTAAAACTTTAAATACAGTTTCTACCATGAAAAACATTATGGCAAAGGCTGATATTGAAGATGAATTTGAAACTGAATTTGGCATATATGATTTGCCAGAGTTTTTAAGAGCGATTGATTCTTTCAGACAACCGCTTTTAAAATTTAACGGTTCAGCGAATCTGAAAATACAAGATGAAAAAACATCTCTTTCAGCAAGATATGCTTTTGCTGATAAGTCGACTTTAGTAACACCTACTAAAGATATTAAAATGCCAGATCAAACAGTTTCATTTACATTGAAAAATGAAGACTATGATTCTGTTAAAAAGTTATATACTAACTTGAGTCTACCCGATATTGCTTTTATAGGTGAAAAAGGCAAGATCAAATTAGTTGCTTTAGATAAAAAAAATAGTAACTCAAATGAATCATCAATTACAGTAGGTGCAACAGATTTAGAGTTTACTGCATATATTAAGGCCGAGAATATGAAAATTATTCCTGGTGAATATGAAGTTGTTTTATCGAAGGCAAAGATTGCTCACTTCATAAACAAAAAGGTTAAAGTACAGTATTGGATTGCTTTAGAAGCTGACTCAACATTTTAAGGTGGTAATATGTCAGATTTTCTATGGGTTGAAAAATACCGTCCACGAAAAATATCAGAATGTATCTTAACTGAAGATTTAAAGAATACTTTTTCTAAATTTCTTTCTCAAAAAGAAATACCAAATCTTCTTCTTTCAGGCACAGCAGGTACGGGTAAAACAACAGTTGCTCGTGCCTTGTGTGAAGAACTAGGTGCTGATTACTTAATCATCAATGGTTCAGATGAAGGTAGACATATTGATACTTTACGTACCACAATCAAAAACTTTGCGTCCACTGTATCACTAGACGAATCAAGTACACATAAAGTTATTATTATAGATGAGGCAGACTATATGAACGCTGATAGTGTTCAACCTGCATTACGTAATTTTATTGAAACGTTTTATAAAAATTGTAGATTTATTTTTACTTGCAATTTTAAAAACAAAATCATACCTGCATTGCATAGTCGTTGTACAGTTATTGACTTTCGTATTACAAATGGCCAAAAAATTAAAACTGCCACTGCATTTATGGAAAGATTAGGTGTTATTCTTAAAGATGAGAATATAGAATTTGACAAAAAGGTACTTGCTGAATTAATACAAAGACATTATCCAGACTTTCGTAGAACTATCAATGAATTACAAAGATATTCCGTAAGAGGTAAAATTGATAGTGGCATACTTATATCAATGTCAGATATGAATAATAAAGAGTTAGTCAAGTTATTAAAAGAAAAACGATTTGGTGATATGAGAAAATGGGTTATTGAAAACCTTGACAAAGATCCTTCTTCACTATTCAGTGGCATTTACGATATACTATATAAGAATCTACAACCACAATCTATACCTGCAGCTGTGTTAACGATTGCTGATTACCAATATAAATCAGCTTTTGTAGCTGACCATGAGATAAATATGGTTGCGTGTCTGACACAGATCATGGCAGAATGTAAATTTAAGTAGAGGATAAAATGGCAAGAAGAACATTATTGAGAACTTTAATAGTAAAGTTAAGAATGTGGTATGCTGATATAAGAGGTCATCATGGTAAAAGATGGGATTATGAACCAAGCGATTACTATATGGGTTCACATAAAGGTCATATAAAACACGAAAAAAAATATAAATGAAATATTCCGAAGTAGCTCAGTTGGTAGAGCAGTTGACTGTTAATCAATTGGTCGCAGGTTCGAGTCCTGCCTTCGGAGCCAGAGCCGTTTTAGCTCAGTTGGTAGAGCAACTGATTTGTAATCAGTAGGTCCGCGGTTCAAATCCGTGAAGCGGCACCAGAAAGTATATTATGATAGAATATAAATTAAGTGATTATTTGAATGCCATCAACTGGTCTAAGGTAGACTTACTTGATGGAGACGATTTAACTTGGGAAAAAAAGTATCCACCATTTGTTATAAATCGTTGTTTATCTCAACATGTTGACGCCATAATGATGGCAAATGAAGTTAACATGAGACATTATATCAGCAATAGGTTACAGTTTCATTTTTTGATAAATAGTATTCGTAAGAGAAAGAGGTTTGGCGGTAAATGGGCCAATGCGTCTAAATCTAAAAATTTAGAGTATGTGAAAGAATATTATGGTTACAACAACACAAAGGCAAAAGTAGCCCTTGACATACTGGACAAAAAACAATTAGACTTTATCAAACATAAGTTAGATAAAGGTGGGAGAGAAAAATAATGAATGAGACTTACAGTTGGTCACCTGAACAAATGCTTGAAGTTACTATTAAGCAACCAGATGATTTTTTAAAAATTAGAGAAACACTATCACGGATAGGTGTAGCCAGTAGAAAAGATAAAAAACTATATCAATCGTGTCATATTTTGCATAAACAAGGAAAATATTACATTGTTCATTTTAAAGAACTTTTTGCTTTAGATGGCAAAAAATCTACTTTAATTGAGAATGATATACAAAGAAGGAATACAATTTCTGTTTTAATGCAGGATTGGGGTTTACTTACAATCTTAAAACCAGAAGAAGCACAAAATAAAGCTCCTTTATCGCAAATAAAAATTATTGCATTTAAAGAAAAGAAAGAGTGGAGTTTAGAGGCTAAATATAATATCGGTAAAAAAGAAAACACTGAAAGTAAATCTAAACAAGAAGAAGTTGAAAAAACTGAAGAAATAGTACAAACTGAAAATTAATATTATAGGAGTATATTATGATTAGATTATATAGACTCACCACAGGTGAGGATATGATTGGTACACCAATCACTGAAAACGAAAACGATACTTATCAAGGAATTAAAAAACCTTTTGTATTGATTCCAATGCAAGGTCAACCTGGTAAACCAATGCAAATAGGATTTCATCCATACATACCATATACAAAAGATGAAGTTGTTAATGTTAAAAAGGCAAATATAGTAGCTGAAACAACACCAGATGATAATATGGTAGCAGCTTATCAACAAAATACTGGTCAGTTAGTTACACCTAAAAGTAAAATTATCACATAGTTGACTTTTCTAAGTCTTTGTGTTATAATATTATATGAATTTAGCGAGCACCTTTTATACAAACGTAGTTGAGCATAGAGGTAAATTACTTATCCGAGGTGTCGCTGACGGTCAATCGTATTTGAGTCGTATTAACTATAGTCCTAAACTATATTTACCCACAAAAGAACAATCTCAATTTAAAACACTAGATAACATAAATCTTAAGCCTAAAAGATTTGATTCTATTTCAAAGGCAAAACATTTTTATAGTGAATATAATGGCATGCCTGAATATAAAATCTATGGCATGAATAGATATAACTATCAGTATATCGCTGACGAATACAGGGGTGATATGAAATGGAATAAAAATTACATAAAGATATTCACACTTGATATTGAAACCGAGTGTGAGAACGGCTTTCCAGATCCGGATACTGCAAAAGAGACTATTATTTGTATTACTGTAAAAAATCATAGTAATAAACAAATTATAACATGGGGTACTGGCGACTTTACTACTAAACAATCCAACTCAACATATATTAAATGTCAAAATGAAAAACACTTATTATTAGAGTTTTTAAAATTTTGGTGTAAAAATCATCCTGATATAGTTACTGGTTGGAATGTAAAATTTTTTGACATACCATATCTTATGAATCGAATGAGATATATGTTTGATAATGATACAATTAATAAAATGTCACCGTGGAATTATGTCAACGCAGATAGAATACAAGTTGGGAATAAAAACAATCAGATATGGAATATACTAGGTGTTTCTATCTTAGATTATTTTGATTTATATAAAAAATTTACTTATGTTAGACAAGAAAGTTATAAACTTGATTACATTGCTAAAGTAGAATTGGGTCAACAAAAATTAGAAAATCCTTATGAAACGTTTAAAGATTTTTATACGAAAGACTATCAGAGATTTGTAGAATATAATATACAAGATGTTGAATTGGTTGATAGGTTAGAAGATAAAATGCGATTGATTGAATTGTGTTTAACTATGGCATATGACTATAAAGTAAATTATACAGATGTATATTCACAAGTAAGATGTTGGGATACACTGATTTATAATCATCTACTTAAAAAGAATATTATTATACCACCCAAAGAAGACCATGAAAAGGATACACAATATGAAGGTGCGTATGTAAAAGACCCACAACTAGGACTACATGAATGGATCGTATCGTTTGATTTAAACAGCTTGTATCCACATTTGATTATGCAATATAATATAAGTCCTGAAACATTTGTTGGTGTTGAATCGCAAACAGTAGGTGTTGAAAACTATTTAAATGAAAAATTTAATCTTACTTGGGCCCAGAAAAAAAATGTAACTATTGCACCTAATGGTGCTATGTTTAAAAAAGACAAACAAGGTTTTCTTGCTGAGTTGATGGAGAAAATGTATAGTGATCGTGTAGTATTTAAGAAGAAAGCGATTCAAGCTAAAAAAGAATTTGAAAAAACAAAAGATCCAATCTATGAAAATGAAATTGCTCGATGTCATAATATTCAGATGGCAAAAAAGATTTCACTTAACTCTGCCTACGGTGCAATTGGCAATCAATACTTTAGATACTTTGATGTTAAACAGGCAGAGGCAATAACACTAGGTGGTCAGTTGTCTATTCGTTGGGTTGAAAGAGATGTAAATAAATTTATGAATAAAACTCTAAGTACAACCAATGTAAATTATGTTGTTGCTTCTGATACAGATTCAATCTATTTAAGGCTTAGTCAGTTAGTCGAAAAGGTATGTAAAGATAAAACGGATAAACAGATTGTAGGTTTTTTAAATAAAGTATCCGAGCAAAAGATACAAAAAGTTATTGATAATAGTTTTGAAAATCTTGCTAAATATGTAAATGCATATGATCAGAAAATGATTATGAAACGAGAAGCAATTGCTAACAAGGGTATATGGATTGCTAAAAAAAGATACATGATGAATGTATTTGATGAAGAAGGTGTCGTTTATGATACACCTAAACTGAAAATTATGGGTGTTGAAGCTGTCAAGTCTTCTACACCTGAAGTGTGTAGAAGTAAGATTAAACAAGCTATTCGTCTTATTATGAATGATAATGAGGATACAGTTGTAAAATTTGTAAATAGTTTTAAAGACGTATTTAATACATTATCGCCTGAAGAAATTGCGTTTCCTAGATCATGCAATAACCTTAGTAAATATACTAACTCGTCAAGTATGTACAACAAAGGAACTCCTATACATGTAAAAGGTGCTTTGATATATAATCACTTTATACATAAAAACAAACTTGAAAGAAAATATCCATTAATTAAAGAAGGTGATAAGATTAAATTCCTAATGTTAAAACAACCCAATACGGTTAAAGATACTGTTATTTCTTTTTCTACAAAGATACCATATGAATTTGATTTACATAAGTATATTGATTACGATATGCAATTTCAAAAGTCTTTTACTGATCCACTAAAATTTATATTAGATTCAATTGGATGGAAACTTGAACGAGAGGCCACACTTGAAAGTTTCTTTGAATGATAGATTTTTTTCTAGTTATGGTCATGGCACATTGGGGCTATGCTACAGGAGGTATTTTAGCAATTAAAACAGACTGGAGTATACCTAGATTTTTAATTACAATATTATTATTATGGACATTGACAAAAAGTATAATGTGATATATGCTGATCCACCGTGGTCATTTAAGACATATTCAGACAAGGGTAAAGATAGAAGTCCTGAAAAACATTATAGCGTTATGAATTTTAAAGATATATGTAATATGAATGTGAGTAGCATATCAAATGATAATTCGGTTTTATTGATGTGGGTTATAGATCCTTTGTTAGACAAAGCCTTTGAGGTTATAAATGCATGGGGATTTAAGTATAAAACTGTAGCTTTTACTTGGGCAAAAACTAATAAAACAAAACCAGGATTCTTTACAGGTTTAGGATATTGGACAAGAGGTAATCCCGAAATGTGCTTATTGGCAACAAAAGGTAAACCTAAAAGAATTAGTAAATCAGTACCACAATTAGTTGTAGAACAACGTAGAGAACATAGTAGAAAACCTGATATAATGTATAATCATATTGAGAACTTATTAGAAGGACCTTATATAGAACTCTTTGCTAGAACACAAAGAGTTGGCTGGGATAGTTGGGGAAATCAAACAGATAAATTTTAGTATGGAATTGACTTTATCAATATTTTATGTTATACTTATATATTCTTTTATAATATGGTTATTAATAAGGTGGAATAATGAGTGATTATTTGAATAAGTACAATGGCAAATTGCCTATAATGGATCAACAAACGTTTGAACGTGTAACAAACGATATAGGCAAAGAACAGTTTAGATTAGATTTAGCAGATTATATTGCTAAACATAGACCTATCTTTCCTTTAAAACAAATATCTTATGAAGTAATGCGACAAGCATTTAAAAGTCTACAAAAACAAGATGTATGGCAATATGTAAAACCATTAGAACAATTAGAGAAAAATGTAAAAGAAAAATATGACGATTACAAATATAATTTTAAAGAACATGGTTTAGGGATTATAGATGCGCCGTCCATTTACAATGACGTATCAAATTATTTTCATCAATATTTAAGATTGAATTGTAGTAGTTTTGGTTTTAAAGCTCCGTTGGATGTGTGGAAAAATGGTACAGCAAAAGATATATGGCGTTGCCTTGGTCCTATTTGGCGAGGAATTAATAACATGAAACCTGTAATGGTAGATGGCAAAGAAGAACTACGGGGTGGTAGATTAGATGATAAGAGTTACATGTCAGCATTTAGATTAGGTACGTATATCGCAACACAATTTAAACCAAATGTAGCAAAGACAATCTATCAGATGACAAATGCCAAAAGAGTATTAGATACATCATGTGGTTGGGGTGATAGACTTGCAGGTTTTTTTGCTAGTGATGCTGAAGAATATATCGGTTGTGATCCTAATCCTAATACATACAAACAATATTTAAAACAAGTTGAAACATATAACAGTTTCTTATCTAAACCTAAAAAAGTAACTATCTATAATTGTGGCGCTGAAGACTTACCATGGGATAAAATAGATGATATAGATTGTGCATTTACAAGTCCACCATACTTTTCTACTGAAAGATATAATGAGGGTGGTGAGAAAGAAGAAAATCAATCATGGTTTAAGTTTGATGAATATTCTAAATGGCGTGATGATTTCTATCTGCCTGTCGCAAAAAAGAGTTTTGAAAGATCAAAACATATGTTTGTTAATATAATGGATCCTAATATAAAAGGTAAAAGATATTATTCAAGTGATGAATTAGTTGATAGTTTAAAAGAACATTTTGTAGGACAAATAGGAATGAGAATAATGCAAAGGCCTAAATCAGATAAACTATTTGAAAGTGAAGAAGAAAAGGCTGAGTTTATGAATAGAATATATATTGAAAATGTTTGGTGCTTTTCAAAAGAAAGATTAGATTACTTTAGACACAGTAGAAAGGCAACTTTGTTTTAATGTCGGTAGTAGATGTAGCAATAACAAACTTGTGTAATGCAAGATGTCCTCAATGTCAAAGATACTGTAAGGTTAAATAATAAATATGAATATGGCTATTACAAAACAATCATATGCAGATTTAAAAGAATATTGGGACCACCAAAGACTATTAGAATATAATAGAGAGAGATTACAAAATTCATTAAAACCAATGTCTGGTAAATTTTTTGATAATGATGGTCAAATGACAAACGATCAAATGTTTGATCACGTATGGAAAGATATTACAACCGAAGATTTAGAAGAACCAAAAGAACATTGGATACCTAAAAATGAAAAATATAGATTCGAGTGGGAAGGTGAACCTATAAAAAATAAAGAGGATAAAAAAGTTGTATTAAGAGCAAAACCAGGACAAACTGTAAAAGGTAATGTATTTGACGCTTGACAAAGTTGAATAATTTTGATATAATAAGACATAAAAATTGATAAGGAAATAATACAAAATGACAGATGATAAATCAGTAGATAAATCTTTTGAGAATGAAGCACCAGCACCATCACCTATGGTACAAATATCTTTAAAAGAATATGATAAATTAAGAGAAAAACAACATTACATTACTGATAAAGATTTAATTGCTTGTATAGACAAGATAGAAGAATTAGTTAGAGCAGTAAGAAAACATATAGTTAGAACAGATATATAAAGGAGACAATTGAATGAGTGATTTTTTAAAAGATATAATCAAAGAAACAGGTAATGAATATGCAACACTAGTGAGTGAAGGTGTAGAAGCTGGTGATGTTGATTCCTTTATTGATACAGGTTCCCTTGCCTTCAATGCTTTACTATCAGGATCAATCTATGGTGGTATGCCATCAAATAAGATTACAGCAATTGCAGGTGAAGCTGCAACAGGTAAAACTTTCTTTGCATTAGGAATAGTAAAAGCATTTTTAGAAAAAAACAAAGACGCAGGTGTGATTTACTTTGAATCAGAAAGTGCGTTAACAAAAGATTTAGTTGAAAGTCGTGGTATAGACAGTAGCAGAATGGTTATTGTACCAGTTGCCACAGTACAAGAGTTTAGACATCAATCAATTAAAGTGATTGACAAATATATAGAACAAAACGAAAAGACTAGAAAACCTTTAATGTTTGTATTAGATAGTTTAGGAATGTTATCTACTACAAAAGAGATGGAAGATACTGCCGAAGGTAAAGAAACTAGAGATATGACTAGATCGCAGATTGTAAAAGCTGCATTTAGAGTATTGACTTTAAAACTTGGCAAAGCAAAAGTACCTATGATTATGACCAATCATACATATGATGTAATTGGTTCTATGTTTCCTCAAAAGGAGATGGGTGGTGGTTCAGGCCTTAAATACGCTGCAAGTAATATCGTGTATCTATCTAAACGTAAAGAGAAAGATGGCAAAGAAGTCATTGGTAATATTATTCATTGTAAGAATTACAAGTCAAGGTTGACAAAAGAAAATGCTTTAATTGATGTAAGATTAACATATAAAGATGGCCTTGATAAGTATTATGGGTTATTAGAACTCGCTATCAAACACAATATATTTAAATCTGTCTCTACAAGAATAGAACTGCCTGACGGATCAAAACAATATGCTAAAACAATTAATAATGAACCTGATAAATTCTTTACTAAAGATGTTCTCGCTCAAATTGACGAAGCAGCCAAAAAAGAATTCCTCTATGGGGCAGAATAAAAAAAAATATGTTTTTGCTCAAAGAGATGCAGATGATTTTAGCTGCATTAAGTTGACAAATGAACCATATTCTGATATAATCTATTCATATACAAATGTTAAATTTGCTTCTGAACAAAATTCTGAAGGAAGATTACCATTAAAATTTACTTATGATATTAAAAAAAACCCTAATGACGTTGATGTACAAAGTGAAGAATTTAGACAGTACATTGGTGATATATTAATAGATGTAATAGAGGAACAATTAGAAAATGGCACCATCAACTTTAAATGAAAAATTTGAAATAACAATCTTAACTAATCTTCTTCACAATGAAGAATTTGCCCGTAAAGTTGTACCTTTTTTAAAAGAAGAATTTTTTAAAGATAGAGTGGAAATAACTATCTTTAAACAGATAAATACCTTTATAGAAAAATATAATAATCTTCCTACAAAAGAAGCCTTAATAATTGAGTTATCAAATCTAAAAAATATTACCGAGGAAGAATTTAAACAATCAAAAGAAGTTTTGAATACATTAAATAATGAGTCTAATATAGATCAACAGTGGCTGTTAGATACAACTGAAAAGTTTTGTAAAGAACGTGCTGTATATAATGCTGTACTAAAAGGAATACAAATTATAGATGGCAAAGATAAACGACATACTCCGGAGGCGATACCGAGCATTCTTAGTGAAGCTCTTGCTGTTAGTTTTGATTCTCATATTGGACATGATTATCTAAATCAAACGGATGATCGATTTGAATACTATCATAGAACTGAAGAACGACTAAAGTTTGATTTACAATATTTTAATCGTATAACAAAAGGTGGTCTTCCACCTAAGACTTTAAATGTAGCACTTGCAGGTACAGGCGTTGGTAAATCTTTGTTTATGTGTCATATGGCTGCAGCTGCTATTACACAAGGTCGTAATGTTTTATATATTACTTTAGAGATGGCTGAAGAAAGAATTGCTGAAAGAATTGACGCTAATTTATTAGATGTAACTATTGATGAACTTTATGATATGCCTAAAAAATATTATGACGATAAGATCAATAAGATGCAAAATAAAGTTAATGGTCAATTAATCATAAAAGAATACCCCACTGCGTCTGCTCATTCAGGACATTTTAAAGGTTTACTTGATGAACTATCATTAAAAAAATCATTTAAACCTGATATAGTATTCATTGACTACTTAAATATATGTACAAGTAGTCGTTTTAAAGGCGGTAATATATCATCTTACTTTTTAATTAAAGCAATTGCTGAAGAATTGAGGGGTCTTGCTGTACAATACAACGTTCCTATTGTGTCTGCTACTCAAACAACTAGAACTGGTTACATGTCAAGTGACGTAGGTTTAGAAGATACATCTGAAAGTTTTGGTCTTCCTGCAACTGCTGACTTTATGTTTGCTCTTATATCTAATGAAGAACTTGAGGAACTAAATCAAATTAAAGTTAAACAGTTAAAAAATCGTTACAATGATCCTGCTGTTAATCGTGCCTTTATTATTGGTGTTGATAGAAGTAAGATGAGACTATATGATGTTGAACAATCAGCTCAACAGATAGTTGACAGTAACCAAGAGACAAAAGAAAAACTAGAAAGTCCATCAGGACCTCAACCAACTGAAATTTATGATAAATTTTCAGGATTTAAAATATGAAAATAAAAAAGTTAAACTCAAAAGAGACTGTAAGAAAAAGAAAGCCATCAATTTACTATAAAACAGAAATGGTAAAGGTAAAGAATGAAATACTTTGGCGGGCTGTTGAAATGCCAAGTAAGTTGGTAATAAAAGAGTCTTTTTTTGAAGAAGATATAAAGGAACTTGTCAAGTTTCAAAATAAAAATAAAACATTTGGTATCTTTGGTTTCCCACCGTTCTTTGATTGTAGAGATGAGAATGAAAGAATATTGGATAGAGGTAAGAGTAGTTATAGTAGATAAATAGCTACATGGCAGACGTAACAACATTAGCTGAAAGTGCTCAAGCAATATTCTGTGCTTATGCAGATTATGTAGGTGAATCTAAAGCACAACAAAAACTTAATATAAAAACCTATCCTACGTTTGATAGTTTTGCAAATAATGAGAGAAAAGATTTAGAAGCTGCTATGAAAGGCGTTGACGTTGACGCTCCTGCAAAAGAAATCTTTGAATTTTTATCTCAAACTAAAAATGGTTGGTATCAATCTTCTATTACTATTGCTAAGACATTAGTTAAAGATTTAAAGAATATAGATAAAGATTATAATATTGCAAAGAAAAAAAGAGATTACTTTTACCTACGAGGTAAAGTGGGTGTAATGAGAGATATACAAGAGTTGTGGTCTATAGCAACTAAATCTAAACCCACACAAGAAGCAAAAAAAAACGTAGGCGGGTTTATAGGTTTCACAGATATTAATAAATGGAATCCTGCGGACATATATCTAGCAAATAAACAAGGTGAAGAAGGTATATTGAAGGAATTAAAAGAAGCAAAACAAGATCCATTATCTTATAGTTTTGATTATCTAAATGAAAAAATAAAAGAACTTATGGATAAAGGTGCATTGTTACCATTGTCACTAAAGAAAACTAAAAATAGTGCGAGACTAGTTAAAGTAAATTTTGTTGCAGCTGCAAAGGATGAAGTGTTAAAATCAGTTATGTTTAAAGGTACAACAGACTGGCAACCATATAGAATGTTAGCGAGAACACCTGAACTGTCGTTTGAAAAGTTAAGAGAGGGTGGTGCAAAGACAGTTACAAGAGATATACAAATACAACTTACCGCTGAGGATAAAGAAGGTATAATTAAAATCAGACATGATCCATCAGGCAGTAGTGCAAATGGTAGACTTGTAATAGAAATTATTATGAAAGGTGATCCCGCAAAAGGTGGCTCAATCGCTTCAGAGAAAGCAATGCACAGCCTATGGTCAACAATAGACAAGAATGCTGCTGATAAATTTTTAAGAGGTTATCAAGTAGGTGGTAGATATGGTGGTAAAGGTGTAAAAGAATTTGCTAGATTAAAAACAATGTATTTAAAAGATAAAGAAATATTAAGAAAATCAGTTAACCCTAAAAAAGGCGATAAAAACAAGTACGATCATTATCTTGCAATTGCAAGTGCTACAAATATCATAAATGAAATTATGCCTATCATTAAAGAATGGTTTAATACTAACAGCAAAGGTCCTAAAAGCAAGGCAAATAAGTTAGTTAGATTAATGTTTCAGATCGCTTCATCAAGGTCCCCTCTATCATCAAGGTTTGTAATCGCAAAATAGTATAAATAGTATTGTAAGTAGTGATTTATTAATGGAATTAGTGATATTTTTTGCTTGACTTTAGGCAAAAATTTTGATATAATGGATATAGTGGAGAAATATGTATAGTTTTAAACAATATCTTAATGAGGCAAAAAATACTCATTTAGAACATTTAGAAGACGAAATTATTAATAACGGATATCAAGGTGGTATCAACGCTATTGAGTTTCTTAAATCAATAAGAAACATGCTAGTAGGATCATCACGTAGAAAATTAAATCTATCTGTTAAATGGGATGGTGCACCTGCTGTATTCTGTGGTGTTAATCCTGAAAACGGCAAATTCTTTGTCGGATCAAAATCTATATTCAACGTAACTCCTAAAATCAATTACACACAATCAGACATTAGAAGAAATCACTCTGGTGGTTTGGTAGATAAATTATCTATTTGTTTAAAAGAACTACCAAAACTTGGCATAAGAGGTGTTGTACAAGGCGACTTGTTATTTACACCAAAAGATATTAAAAAGGTATCTATAAGAGGTGAGGATGCTCTTTCATTTACACCTAATACTATAACTTATGCAGTACCAGAAAATACTGACCTTGCTAAAAAAATTATGAGAGCTAAACTAGGTATCATTTTTCACACTACTTACAATGGCAGAAAAATGGCTAATTTAAAAGCAAGCTTTGGCGTCAATGTAAATAGTTTTGCAAAGACGCCATCAGTATTTTATGATGACGCTTCATACAAAGACACCTCAGGTGTTGCTACATTTACAACAACTGAAAGTGACCAATATGATAGTATGTTAAGAATGGCTACGGGATCATTGGGTAAAGGTAAAAGAATATTAGAACTATTAAGAAGACAGACAAATTTATTATCTGTAGGTGCTAGACTTAAAATATTTTTCAATACAAAAATAAGAGATGGTCAGACTATTGCTAATGTTAAAACTCTACAATCTGATTTTAGAAAATACTATGCGTCTGTATTAGATGATGAGATGTCAAGTAAGAAAACAGCAAATGCTAAAAAGAAATACGAGATGATAAAAAACGATGGTTTAAGATTTATTGATAGTAACGAAAACGATATTTACTTTGCAATCGCAAGTTACGTTACACTACAAAGAGTTAAGAACCTTTTAATTAGTAAGATGAATCAAATTAAATCTATCGGTACGTTTTTACAAAAAGGTAATGGGTTTGAAGTAACAAATCCTGAAGGTTATGTTGCTGTAGATAGAATGGGCAACGCAGTAAAATTAGTAGATAGACTAGAGTTTAGTACCGCAAACTTTACTTTAGCAAAAAATTGGATTAAAGGATGAAAAGTTTTAGAGATTTTATATTTGAAAAATTAGGTAGAATGAGAATCATCATGTTAGGTGGACCTGGGTCAGGTAAATCGACCTATACAGAATACTTAATTAAACATTTTAATATTACACACATTTATCCAGGTGGCATGTTAAGAAAAGAAATTGAAAAAGGTACAGAAATAGGACAGATTGCAAAAGATATAGTATCAAAAGGTGAGTTTGTTCCTAATGAGATAGTATTAGAATTAATTAAAAAGAAAGTAGAACAATCACCACAAGGTTATGTATTAGATGGATGGCCAAGATATATGCAACAAGTACAAGACATGGAAAAATCAGAAATAGGATATGACTATGCTGTATTTTTAGATGTTAGTACCGAAGAAGTAATGAGAAGATTACTTGCAAGAGGTCGTGCAGACGATACGGAAGAAATTATAGGTAACAGAATAGAATTATATAAAAAAGAAACAGGTCCTGTAATAGAATATATGAGAAAAAGACCAGGATTTTTAGAAATAAAAGCAGAGGGTGGTACACCTGAAGATACTGCTAACGAAATTATAAAAAGAATAGAAAATGAAAGTAAATAGTTTTATACAACACTTATCTGAAGGACTTTACGATCCAGGTATATTTAAAGCCTTTTTTCTTGCAGGTGGTCCTGGGTCAGGTAAAACGTTTGTTACATCTAGTGCCTTTGCAGGTAGTGGTTTGAAATTAGTTAATTCAGACGTTGCATTTGAGAGAGGATTAAAAAAGGCAAACTTATCTTTAAGTATGCCAGACGAAGAAACATATTTTAGAAACATAATAAGACAAAGAGCAAAGACATTAACTATCACACAATTAGATAAATATGTAGATGGAAGACTTGGTTTAGTTATTGATAGTACCGGTAGAGATTATGATATGATTGCCAGACATCATAACATGCTAGAACAAATGGGTTACGATTGTTACATGGTATTTGTGAATACAAGTTTAGAAGTTGCATTGGCAAGAAATGCTAGACGTGAAAGAACTATACCAGAATACATAACAACAAATAGTTGGAATGGTGTTCAAAGTAATATAGGTAAGTTTCAAAGACTATTTGGTATGAGGAATTTTATTGTAGTTGATAACAACAAGTCAGATTTAGAATTGACAACGCTCACAATGAATAGAGTAAGTAAAGTAGTAAGAAAATTTATTACAACGCCTGTATCAAACTATAGAGCGAAACAATGGATGAAAAAGGAATTAGAGGCTCGTAAAAGATGAGATTTAAAAAGTTTAACGATATAGAAAATATTAGGCATGCTAAGGTAGAAGAGCAGCCTATTAAAAACTATACAGGTAATATAAACGAGATAGATTGTCCTACGCCTAGTAAGAACACATCAGCTGCAACTAAAAAAGAAATGGTTGAAATGCAAGGTATGTTCAAACAAAGAAATACGGCAATAGAACAATCAGTAAAAAACCACGACGCTAAATCAGAATACGCTATAGAAAAATATCTAAAAGAAAATAATTTAGAACTTAATACAAAAGATACAGATAAAATTATTGAAACAGGCGCCGCTATTGCTAAAAAACTAAAGAACAAGTTTGAAAGAGCAAGACCATATCAACTTGCAGAATCTATAGGGATGGAGTTTAACAGTATGCCTTTAGAGTCTGATAGTATGAAGACACCAGCATACCCTAGTGGTCACTCTTTACAAAGTAGATTGATTGGTGAATACTATGCAGAAAAATATCCTGATCATAGAGAAGGCTTGATTGACGCTGCTGATGAATGTGGTATGGGTAGAGTATTTGCAGGTTGGCATTATCCTTCAGACCACAACGCAAGTGTTAAATTAGCAAAAGAAGTTTATCCTAAAATTAATTTAAAAAGAAAGTCTTTAAAAGAAAGTATAATTGATATACCTAGAAAGACATATGCAAGAGGAGTATTTGATAAAGCAGATACACCTAATCCAGTATTAAAACCATCTGTGAAGAAAATGGCATTAGATGGTATAAAGACATTTGAAAAATTTGGTAAAGTAGTTAAGTATACCTTAATTGGTTCAATACTTACAAAGCAATATAGAGCTGACGCAGACCTTGACATTAATATCTTATTTGATATACCTGGTTCAAAAGCAGAACAAGAAAAGGTACATGATGAGATTAGAGAATATCAAGCAGAAATAAATGGTAAGAATATACCAGGCACAGAGCATCCTATCAACTACTTTTCCATAATAGATCCTGTAACATTTAATAAGGCAAGGGACATGGCTGATGGTACTTTTGATATCGACTCTAACAAGTGGATTAAAAAACCAGAACCTGGCACCTTTGAACCCGAAAAATACGTTACGGATTTTCAGAAGCGTGTTTCTGAAATAGATGTTGTTAAAGGTGAACTCGTAAGAGACATGATTGATTATGAGGAATTAAAAGATTTGACAAGCTCTGATATTGATAACTTGTCAAGTTTAGTTTCTAAAAAGTTAGCTGAAATTAAAGATTCTATTAACACTCTAATTGATATAGGTGACAAGACTATTGCAGACCGAAAGGATGCTTTTAGTACAGATATGTCACCAGACGAAATCAGAAAGTTTGGTGTTAAAAACCGACTTCCAAAGAATGTGATTTATAAAATGTTAGAAAAGTATCATTATCTCAAATTTTTCAAAAAGTTGAACGAGATTATTGAAGATGGTAAAATATCACCAGACGAACTGAAATCGTTATCAAAAATAAAAGAGGCCAAGGGTAGATCAATAGCATTTACCTTTGGCCGATTTAACCCACCTACAATAGGACACGAAAAACTTATTAACAAAGTGGCTCAACAAAGAACAGATGACTACAGAATTTATTTAAGTAAATCTGAAGACACATCTAAAAACCCATTAAATGCTAGAGTTAAGTTAGCAACAATGAAACAAATGTTTCCTAGACATGCTAGAAATATAATGCTAAACCCTTCAAACATGATATTAGATATTGCTACTGAACTATACAAAAAAGGCTATTCTAACGTTACGTTTGTTGCAGGTAGCGATAGAGTAAGAGAATTTGATACTATCTTAAAAAAATATAACGGTGTTAAGAGTCGTCATGGTCTATACGACTTTGATGGTATAAGTGTTGCAAGTGCTGGTGAAAGAGATCCAGACGCTGATGGTGCAACAGGTATGAGTGCTAGTAAAATGAGAACAGCCGCAAAAGATAAAGACTTTAATGCATTTAAAAAAGGTCTACCATCTGGTTTTGCTAACACAAAAAATGCACAAGATTTATTTAAGAATGTAAGAAAAGGAATGATGCTAACTGCTTCATACGATATAGAAGAAGGTGCATTAAGATTTAAACCATTTATAACTGCCTCTACAAAAGAGGAGTTAAGTAAGATGACCTTGAGAGACAAATATATTTCTGAGCATCTTTATGATGTAGGAGATATAGTTGATGATGTTGAAACAAATGTCACAGGTGTTATCATAAGAAGAGGTACAAACTATGTTACCTTAGAAGACGAGGATATGAAATTACACAAATGTTGGTTATACAATATAATGGAATCTCCTGTCTATTCAGTAAAATTAGAGGAAAGATCAATGAAGTTAAATGAGAATAAAAGAAAGAATCCGTATGACAAAGAAACGGATCAACCTAAAAAATACGTTAAAGGTTTAAGTGATAAAGATAAAAAATCACACGATAGGCATTTAGAAAAACAAGGTAAAAAGTCTGATAGTGATAAATCTGCTTATGTACAATCTCCAGCTGATAAAAAAGCAAAAACTAAAACAAGTAAACATACAAAACGTTTCAAACAAATGTATGGCGAGTTAAAGACAAAGAATGAAAGAGAACCTCAACATAGAGGTAACGAATTTAATGACACAGGAATGCCAGAGTCTTACGATATAGGACATGACTATGCGAAATATACTTCTTCAATAACACCAGGTGAGAAGCATTATAACAAAAAATATCAAGGCAGTTCTTATAAACCAAGTAAACATAGTGATAATTTAATCAATGTTTATGTAAATAAAAAACATATTGGTGTTATACCAAATAATGAAAGTAAATATATGAAACCCATAGATAAAAAGGTTGAATTAAAAGATATAGAAGAATGGGCAACTAAAGAAGAAACGATTAATAAATATAAAGAAAGATATGGAGAGGAGTGGCAATCTAAAATTGAAGAAACATATAATAAAATGTTTGATAAAGTGATTGACACCAACGCAAATATGCAAGAAGGAAGAATGAAAGACATCGCTATAGACCTTAAATCAAAAGATGAAGGTGGATTAGATCCAGAGGAATTTCAAAGAAAGTACAGTAAATCTAAAGCAGAAATGAAAAAAGATTTAGGTGCTTCTGAAGGTTTCAAGTTGTCATTTAAAGATTTTATGCACGAGGAAGCTGATGATTGGGGTATTTATCCATCACAGATAAACGAAGCAGAGTATCAAGGTAAAACAGTAACTTTAAACAAACCAGTAAGAGGTGGATCTAAAAAGTTTTACGTTTATACAAAAAACGAAAAAGGTAATGTAGTAAAAGTATCATTTGGTGATCCTAATATGGAAATAAAAAGAGACAATCCTGCGAGAAGACGAAGCTTCAGAGCAAGACATAATTGTGATAATCCAGGACCTAAATGGAAAGCAAGATATTGGAGTTGCAAAAAATGGTAAGTAAATATAGAACAAGTTGGACAGAAATCCAAGAACAAATGAACGAGTTTTCACTTGTTTACGTTGCAAGGTGGAGAGGTAAAGATGGCAAAAGATATGGGTCACCTTTCAAAACAAAAGACTCTGCCGAGAAAAGAGCAAAAGAATTAAAGTCACAAGGTAATACCGAGGTGTCAGTAACACAAGATACACTTAGAGGAAATATTAAGTGGAAAAAAGATAATCAAGCTGATATAAAAGGAATGCAGAAAGAAAAAATTTCCTCAGATGACGATTATAGAGCAAAGAAAAAGGCGTTACAAGATATTCAAGTCAGCCCAGCACAATCAGCTATAGTGGGGAAAGATAAGTTACAGATGAGAAAAGATAAGTTAGACAAAGAATATCAGGCTTTTAAATCTGGCATAAATGAAGCAATGAGTCCTGTTCAAATCAAAAAATTAAAAGATAGTTGGGCAGATATAAAATTAATGTCACCTGAAAAAGTTAAAACATTAAAAAACTTTTTAGACAAATACTCTACAGACACTTTAATGCAACTTGCACAATCAAACATAAATTTTGTATCTAATATGGCAAGAAGTGTTGCAATGAGAAGAAAGACTGCTACTCCAAAACACGCAGGTAGTCATAAGACACACAGCGTAAAAGAAGAAACTAAAACTGATAGTCAAAAAGTTGCAGATTTGAGAACTAAACAAATGGTGTTGCAAACAAAAGCTAGAGATATGGATCCTAATAAAGATGAAACTGATATAAAAATAACAAAAAACAAACTTGACAATATACAGTTAAGAATGGATAAAATTAAATCTAAAAATGAAGAGGTACATCCTGCAAAAGCATTATTAGAAAAACTAGAAGGTCTTAAAAATAAATCAGAAAAAACAGGTATGCCTTATTCAATATTAAAGCAAGTTTATAATAGAGGTATGGCTGCATGGAAAGGTGGCCACAGACCAGGAACAACTCCACAACAATGGGCGATGGCTAGAGTAAATAGTTTTGTAACTAAATCATCTGGTACATGGAGTGGTGCAGATAAAGATTTAGCAAAAAAAGTAAGAGGGAGTAAAAAATAATGAACAAAAAATACTTTGAAACAAAAACAGGAAGTATAGAAGAAAAAATTACCAAAATTGCTATTGAGCAACAGTCAATAGTAAAACAAGAACCGAATGTAAAATTAAAAGTTGAAAAAACTTACTTTGATGTAAAACCAGGATCAGTTTCAGACGTTGCTTCTAAGGTTGTAAGTGAAGGAATGGATCCAGTTAATAAAGACGCTGTTAAGAAAAAGTTTGACGACAGAAAAGACAAAGACATTGACAACGATGGTGATACAGATTCAACAGACAAGTATCTTCACAAAAGAAGAGCTGCAATATCTAAAGCAACTGAAGCAGTAAGTTTTGCTCAACAAGCTGCAATTGCGATTTCTAAAAAAGAACGTGGTGAAAAACCAAAGAATGAAGCTGTAAACCAAGATGATCATGGTGAAAAACAAAATGCTAAAAAAGTTAAAGACTATACTGATCCTAAAAAAGGTGAGAAGAAACCTTTTAAAGCTTTAAGAGCAGAAACAAAGATTATCAAACTAGGTGATAAAGGTAAAACTGCTACTGGTAAAGAGGCAGGTGTAATAGACGTAGAACCTAGTGCTAAACCTATCTAGTTGCGACACTTTGTCAATTGACAAATACGCTATTATATGATAGTATAATAGTATAAAGAAAACACTATGACTAAACCTATCATATATTGTGACATGGATGGAGTTCTTGCAGATTTTAAAAAAGCTGCAATAAAGACCACTGGAATGTCAATTAACAGATGGATGAACATATCCACTTCAAAGGAAAAGTGGTCTAAAATCAACAAAAACAAAAATTTTTGGTATGATATGCCATGGATGCAAGGTGGCAAACAATTATGGTCTTACATATCTAAATTTGACCCTCATATATTATCAGCATATGTTGAAGAGTCTTATGACCCAAATTGTATACCTGGTAAAACTGCTTGGCTAAGAAAAAACACAGGTTTAATCAATAGTCAAAAAATCAATCTTGTAAGAAGAAAAGAAAAGAAACTCTTTGCAAAAAGAGGTAATCCTGCAATTCTAATTGATGATTATGAAAAAAATATTAGAGAATTTACACAGGCAGGTGGTGTAGGAATTCATCACACAAACACATCAAAAACTATATCTCAACTAAAAAAGTTGGGTTTTTAATCGTATAAATAGTAGTATTAACAACACGGTATAAATTTATATCAATAATTGAGTACCTTATAATAAGGGAGAGAATAAAATGGCAAGTTGGGGAAAAGTAGATCAACATCAGGATGCACCTTTATGGGCATTAATGATGATCAATAAAGCACCTACAAGTGCTAATATGGGTCCTGCTGGTACAGGTAAGTTATTTAATAACGCTACAGCAGATAACCTTATTACAAATTTAACAGTAGGTTTATTTAACTATGCAGCTAATGAAGTGCCAGCAGGCGCTCATCAAGGTTGGGTATTAAAGACCACTGGTAAGTCTGGCTCTGGTAGAAATGGTAGAGTACAGTCTCAAACACTTGTTACTTTAACAAGTAACACATAATAAAAATTAATAGGGGTCGCTTCGGCGACCCTTATATATATTAATAACATGATGTAGGAATATACCTACAGTAGCATTCCCGTAAGGGTTTATAGGAGAATAAAAATGGCAGATAAAAAAATTACAGCGTTAACCAATTTAGGTGACGGCTTAGCAAGTGAAGATTTATTTCATATAGTAGACGATCCATCAGTAACACCAATTAACAAAAAAGTTTCAGCAGAAGATGTATTTAATAATATTCCATCTTGGTTAGGATTATCACAACTAGCTCAAACAATTACAGCAGATGGTTCAACAGCAACAGCTGTTGACGTAACTACTGCTATAACTTTAGTTAACGCTACTTCAGCAACACATAGTTGTGCTTTAGCAGACGGTTCAGATGGACAAGTTAAAACAATTATTAATTCATCAACTTCAGGAACAAACGCAGTTACAATCACACCAGCCAATGCTGGTGGTTTTACAACAATCACTTTAGATAAAGAAGGTGAATCAGCAACATTACTATTTAAAAATTCTAAATGGTATGTTATTGGTGAAGGTAATGAAGCTACTATAGCATAACAATTAGGGGATTTATGGCAATAGATTTAAAAATATTAAAAAGTGAACGTGAGACTTTACAAAAAGATTATGATAATATGAATTATAAAATATCTGAAAGTGAAAAAAGTTTGAGTAGAATGAAGAATAATTTAAACGCTATATTTGGAGCTATTCAACAAGTAGATAGATTTATAAAAGCTGAAGTAAGTCAACCTGAACAAAAACAATTATTAAATGAAAAACAAAACATTTCAACAACTGAGGTTCAAACTAATACAACTGAACATGTTTTAAAGGAAGTATGAAAAAATATATTGAAGAAGATTTTTTAGATGAATTGGCAAATAATACACCAAATATGAGTCAGTTTGATACTATTAAAGAAAAAAATATGGAAGAAGTTGAAGAAGACCTTACAGGTGGTAAGTCTTTTAAAAAATTAAAAGACGAAATTAAAAAAGGATAAAGATGAAAACATTTAAACAACACATAAAAGAAGATGGTCAAATGGGTGTTGGTACTACAAGTCATCATACTTCGGTAGAAGATGGATCAATGGGTGCTCACAACATACATGAACCTGCAATCTTACAAAGAGTAAATGCCTTTGTTGGTTCAATAGCTGATAGGGAATATTTACAACCTGAGGCTGCTCTTTCTCAATTAGAAGCGAGATTGACTAGCATTGGTGTACAATTAAAAGACTCAATTACAATTAATGATAAACAAGGAACTTTTGAAAGTGCTTTAGTATTTAATGGTGGTCGTTTTGGTAAAGATACCGACGGTTCTGACATAAATGATGATGGAATTAGTCATAAAGTTGGTAAAGAGATAAAACTAAAAGGTAAATACGAAACATTAGAGAATGGCGCTGTTAAAGTTTATGCAGAGCTTGGCTAATGTTTCATAAGATAACAAAAAAAAATTGGTTATTTTACGCCATAAAAAACTATAATGTTCCTAATTTAGATAGTGAACAGGAGTTTTATGAAGATGTAAAAAGATTTAAATATCTTAAACGTCTATTTCGTAAATACGAAAACACAGGTGAATTAAAAACTAGATTAGTTTTAAATCACATTATAGTATTAACAAATATATTTGGTAATGAGGCAGCTGCAACTTTATTATTGTTTAAAATTGAAAAAGAATATTGGTCTATATTAAAGACTTTTTTACAATATTTAAATATTATATTACCTGACGAGTTGCCTGATATTAAAATACACAAAACCATGTTGTCAACTTTGGAGAAATTATAATGGGAAGAGCAATAGACTTATTAATAACATATAGAATTATAAAGTTGTTAGTAACGCCGTTTGAAAAACAAGAGGCCTACAAATATGGGATTATTGATAAAGATGGCAAAGTATTAAGAAAAAATAAAGAATTAAAATCTGCTAAAGAAAAAGATTCTTATACTATTTTACATAGATTCGTTTTTAATTTAAAACGTTTACTTAATAAAATACCAGGTGGTAAATCTAAACTAGGCACATATGCAGCTGCATTAGGTTTACTATTAAAAGAACAAAAAGATATAAATGCGATTGAACTCGAAAGAAGCCTTTATAAACATTTAGTGGATAATAAATTAATTATCTATAGTGATAATTTGAATGAGTCCGCTGAGTTTGATTATTTACCCACAGGCCGTTTTACAGTGATTGATAATTTAGAGGATTTGAATGGTGAAACATCAGCTGAAGTGGGTGATATAGTTTATACAACTGAAAATCAAAAACCATTTGATACATACTTTGGTGTAAATTTATATCATGTTGTAAACGAAGATACAGAAAAACAAATAGTTGTATCAGAGGACAACATAGAAAGAATAAGATTTTAATGTGGCCATATAATGATGAAGAAAGTGTATGGTTATCTAAATCTAAAGGAGAGTAATGAAAACTTTTAAAGAAATACGAGAGGCTTGTTGGGCAGGCTACAAAGCAATAGGTCAAAAGAAAAAAGGTGGTAAAATGGTACCTAATTGTGTACCAGAAGAAGCACCTGCAAATTCGGTAGGTGATGGTTCAAATGTTGCAATGCCACCAGCACATGAACCTGGTGTGCATAAAAATAAAAAGAAAGATTTAACAAAACTATTAAAACGTGAGGATTATGATAGAGTGGAATTAGAAAACGTTGTTAATAAAATTTGTTCAAACCAAGAGATAGAAGAAACTCAAATTAAACCTATCATAAACAATATAAAATCTAAAAAACAAAAAGGTACATATACTGAAAATTTTGGTATAAAAGCATTTAGATATGTTGTAGATAATCAAGTTTCAGATACAGTAACGGAAGAGTTTAAAAACGAAGTTGCATCATTTTTATTGGTGAAATATGAGTAAATCTTTTAAAGAATTGCGGGAGTATGTTAGAGGCTTTGCTATAGGACCTATTGACACATTAAAACCTATGTCATCATTGGGTGGTGCTCAATTTTCTCCAGATAGAAGATATACTGCAACAATGCCTCAATTAACAGCAACAGCAAAAGGACCAGGATTAGGAACAATTAAACCTATGGTCACAGCAAGTAAAAAGAAGGAGAAGAAGTAATATGGAATTACTAATCGCATTAGCAATGAAATTTTGGCAATGGTCAATCTTAATTGCTGTAGTAATAATAACATCTCTAATTAATTTATTAGACAAGAAAAAATCAAGTAATTTAAAATTTAGTTATAAAGAAATGCCAGAACTAAAACCTATTGCAATCCCAACAAAGGGTAAAGGGTTTTGGAAAGGTATAGCAATGTGGTTACTTTCAACTAGAAATTGGCAGATAACAAAAGACTGGCACTATAGTATTGATGGTACGGGTTATGTAATACCAGCAGGTTTTACATTTGATGGTGCAAGTATACCTAAATTTTTAAGAACCTTTTTCTCACCAGTTGGCGTATTACTAATTGGTGGTCTTGTGCATGATTATATGTACAAGTACGCTGCTTGCAACCCAAGCACGGAAGGTGCACCTTTAATGTTAGTAGATCAAAAGAGAGCAGATCAAATCTTTAGAGATATTAATATTGAAGTAAATGGCTTCTATTCAATGAACTATCTATCTTACTGGTCATTAAGACTAGGCGGCTTTGTTGCGTGGAATGGACATAGAAAAAGAAACGCTAAAATAGGAGACTAATATGTTTTTAACATTAGGATTAATTATAGGATTTATATTAGGTTGGTATGTAAACGAGAAGTTTGAAGACTTAGTTGAAGTATCTAGTAAACTGAAATTTTGGAAAAAATAAATGAGATTAATATTCATAGGCATTATCATCACGTCATTACTTGGTGCTGGTGCTTATGTTTTAAAGTTACAAAAAGATAATGTAATTTTGAAAGAGAACGCAGTTAAATTAGAGTCTGCTATTAGTGAACAAAAAACTTTAATAGAAAATCAGAAAAAAGATTTTGAAGAAATATTAGACGCTAACAATAAGATGAATGAGTTAGTAGGTGTATTAAAAAAAGATTTAGAAGATTTAGATAAACGATTTAACAAAAAGAATAGAGATGTTGGTAAGTTAGCAATAGCTAAAACCAAGTCTATTGAAAGAATAACAAACGGTGCAAGTGCGCTGGCTACAAGATGTATTGAAATAGCTAGTGGATCACCACTAACAGAGGCAGAGAAAAATGCTACAAAGAAATCTGAAATTAATTCAGAATGTCCTAGTATTGCTAATCCTAAGTATATTCCTTACTAATTGTAGTGGAGTAAAACAGTTAGAGATATTTAAGCAAGAAGTACCTAGGGAAAAACTCAATCTGAACACCCCAACTCCTTTAGAGTTAGAAAATCTACGATGGATTATTAT
>Ga0206123_10000932_pt1 | contig 28271 bp, 25 predicted proteins | sample Helgoland_Spring_2_FD_160086 | JGI IMG/M metagenome (GOLD analysis project Ga0206123, IMG submission 160086) | Pelagic subsurface seawater microbial communities from Kabeltonne, Helgoland, North Sea - Helgoland_Spring_Bloom_20160316_1 | ecosystem: Environmental > Aquatic > Marine > Epipelagic ...
CGATAGGTTATAAAAAAAAAAAAAGAAATCTATTTATGACAAAAATAACATCTAATATTAAAAAAAACTATGAAAAACCAGGGTTTTTACTGAGTGCAAATATACACGGAAATGAAACATTAGGGAGAGAATTATCAATTTATTTAATAAATTATTTATGCGTAATGTATACTAAAAATAAGTTAATAAAATATTTAGTAGATAACACAACTATATATATAATGCCATCGTTAAATCCTGATGGATTTGAGAGAGCTTTTTTAGGTTTATGGATACCATCACGTTTTAATAGTAATAATATAGATTTAAATCGAAATTTTCCAGACCAATTTATATCTACTTTGAATCCAGATGAAAAGAGAGAATTAGAAGTAGAGGCAATATTAAGTTGGGCTAAAAAAAATAAGGTTCATATGTCATTATCTATTCACGGTGGAGCTGCGGTTGTTAACTATCCATATGATGGTCCAATATCAGGCGTATATAGTAAAAGTGACGATGATGATTTTTTTAAATATTTAGCACAAGAATACGTTAAATTAAATTCTGATTTATTAAAATCGGAATTTAAAGATGGAATTACAAATGGATCGGAATGGTACGCTTTATTTGGTGGAATGCAAGATTGGCAGTATCATTTTAAAAATACGTATGAATTAACATTAGAATTATCTGAAAAAAAAGTGGTTAGGGAACGCGATATAAACTATTACTGGACAAAAAATAAAAATTCACTAATAAATTGTATTAAATTATTACATATAGGTATACACGGTAAAATAATTAATACACTCGTATCTAAAAGTATCGAAGAAATAAAAATTAGAAATTTAAAAACAACTATTGAAAAAACAATACAAATAGATTCTAAAAATTTCTTTATACCTTTAAAACCAGGTCAGTATAAATTACTTTATAAAGATTTGGAAAATGATATTATTATTAGCTATAATTATATAACTAAAGTAATTTACAATGATTTAAAATTTAGTGTTATTAATGAAAGATTGCCTGAAAATATCATAGAATAATAAAATTAAATAATATAATTAAATAATGAAATTAAATAATATATTAAATTTCCTATAGTATTAATTATTTATTATTTAATTAATCTCTTTCTATATATTATAATGGTTTCATCCTGTCAAAAAAATAGCGATACAGAATTAGAAGACAATTTTACTAGATTTGCTAGAACGTTACTTAAATCATTTGTTTTAGTAACAAGTGTTTTATTTTTAATTGTCCTTAAAAAACAGAATCTAAATGATAAATCTACATTATTTAATTTTGCTCTCTTTATTGTGCTTTCTACTATAATATTTTCTCTAATAGGTCTTATAGATACTTATTTATTTAATAATATTATAATAGGTATGGGTATAGCTATAGGTATGCATATTATGAAGTTTTAATTAGTTATTATGAAGTTTTAATTAGTTATTATGAAGTTTTAATTAGTTATTATGAAGTTTTAATTAGTTATTTTATAAAATTAATTATTTATTTTATAAAATAAATCTATGTTATATTCTTAGGGTCTAAATAATCGGTAGAAACATGATCAAACCGCGTGTCTTCGTGTAATTGTCCACCTATTTTTTGTAGATTAATAGTTAAATCTTTAAGAAATGATGGGGTATCTTTTAAAAATCCTAACTGTATTTTTTTTTTATGAGCACGTTTTCTTTTAAAATTTATATATTTTTCACCAGATATATAGATCGAAATAATAGATAACATAATTAGTAGTAAAAATATAACTAATATCATTATATATACTAAGATATTAATTGGTAATCATTATCAAGAAATTAATTATACTAGTAAATTAAAACTTATTTAATTTTTTATGTTCTAATGCAGTGTATTTATAATTATAACCAGATTTAATAGGGTATTTTTTAAGTTTGGTATTTTTTAAATCTAAATAGTTAGATATATAATTATAGTCTATGTCAGATAAATTCTTAGATTTTGCTGTAAATGTTGAGTTTTTATTTAATTTAGTGCCATTTGTAAATTTAATAATAGAATAGGTTAAATCTGAATCACGGGAACTTATTTTATATTTTATATTTTTAGATAAATGTATAGAACTATTTATTAATTCTTTAATTTCTATAGGATATGCGTCATCATAACTAGTAATATTTTTATAATATTTTTTTTTAATTGTTAAATAAAGTTCGGTTATTTTAGATGCTTCTATATCTGTATCTAAAATTATTATTTCATTTGGATTATGTGTATATTTTGTGTTTTCATCAACCAATTTAATATTATCTAAAATTTGGGACCGTTTAAATTTATTTCGAATAATTTCTTCCAAAAAAGTATTTAAAAAACTATCATATAAACTTTTATAATTAGAAGGTTTAGGTCCTTTATAAATAGTAAAAATATTATATTTACATTTAAAATAATCCAGTTTTATTATATTTTCTATAATTGTATTTATAATGGTTTTATTGGTTCGTATTTGAGTTAGTTTTTCTTTAATAATATCATCACTATCTTCTATTTTTAACGCCTCTGTATAAATAAACTCAAAAAAATTTGTTATATTATCTTCTTCATTTTTACTAATAGCATAGTCAGTATTTTCAGTTAAATATGTTGTTAAATTTTCTTTTGTACTTAAAATTGTATTATAATTAGGATAATATCTTAGCCATATTTTATTAAATAGCGACTTATCTGTATCTTGTATAAAATGTTTTTTATCTTGTGAAGTACATAACTCTTTACAATCTTTTGTAGTATTTAATAACAAACAATTTGGTAATGTATTATTTATAGTTAATTTATTAAATTCCTGTTCTTCTATTAATTTATGATCTCCAACTAAACTAAATAATTTATTTATTATAAAATAAATATCATTTCTTTTTTGAGTTATGGTTTTACCTAAATAATTTAGTTGTTCTTTTAAAAACTGTTTTATAACATAATTTTCAGATAATTGTAAAAATGTACTGATTGCCTTTCTAAGTTTTATATAAAGATCTTTTTTATACTCTATTTGCTTTATATGTTTTATTCTATCGTCAATATATACCGAGTCATATAATTTTGGTTTTATATCATCTATATGTAAATTAATATCATTATCTATTAATGAATTTATTAAATAATTGTGACCTTTTCTCTTAAATATTTTAAAAATTGGTTTTATTTTTATTATACTTTCCTGTTCTAATAAAATAGCTGTAACTTCTTTTTTATTATTTATTATGTTTCGGATAGGTCTAACTCCTAATATATAATTAGAAAATTTCCATAATTCATAGTAATTATAAATAGTTTTATCATAATCATCTACATAAAAATCAGATTCATATTTCTCAATTTCATCTATGTCTAAATTAATTATATCTTTTATCTTAATATCACTATAGGTTATAGGTTCTATTTCTACAAGTAACCCATTTTTTAAAATAACCCCTAATACTATACCTTGTTTTATATATAGTTTTTCAATTTTTTTAGATGGGTCTAAATATACATTAACAATAGTATTTATAATATCAGTAATATCATATATGGTTTTTTTACTAATAAAAAATTTATTACTATAAAAGGTGGAATAATTTTTTATTTTACTATCTATATTCTCCATATTTTTATTTATAGGCAATTCATTATAACTTGTGTCGTACAATATATTAATTTCCGTTTCTTTTGTTGGAATTATTAAACCAGTTTCTAATTCTAACGAAATAACTTTATCATTTTTAACTATTTTTTTTAAAGGATTAATACTATAGTTTAGTAATTTACTTAATCTATCTAAATGTTCCATCATCTCATTTCCATAAATAAGATCTGTTAATTCATTAATTATAATATAATGCTCATTTTTAATCATCTTTTCATCTAATACATTTGGAGTGCACGGAATAATAACGTTTCCCAATGTTAATATACCGATTATTTTATTATAATCATCGACTAAATATTTTTTAATTTTATAATTTAAAGAACTATCCAATTCTTGAATACGAGAAGTCAATTTTAATAAATCTACAGTATCTTTATAATTACTTCTAACGGAAAGTGGATTTATTATAGGATTATTTTTAATATTACTTTGCTGTATACACGTTTCAATTTGTTTAAATAAGGTAGAAATATTTTGTTCAGTTTTATTAAAACTTCTAACAGGTTGATAACTTTTATTATATAAGAATACTGGTTCTAAAACATCGTTGGTTTTAATTGCAATTGATATTAATGCGTTTTTATCATACCAACTAGTATCCATAAAATAAGGACAATGTAAAAAATAAGCGTCATCTTTATATTCTAATATTATTAATATTAATCCATTTTTAAATAACCAGGGATGAGGGCGGGTTAAATAATCATAAAGATGCTTATAATTTTTTTTCTCATCAGATATAATATATTCTAGATAGTTCTGGAATGATGATATATATCTTATGTTATCCCTAAATAATATTTCTAAATTACCTTTATTTAATGTTTTAAATTCTTCTTCAGTAATGTTTTTCAGTATTAAATCAAGTATATCATTTTCGTCACTTGTTAAATTTTTAGGATATAAGGAAGCTATTAACGCAAAAAAATTATTATGTGACTGTTTTATACCCATTCTTAAAAAACATTTATTTTTTATATCTAAAGAACCTGTTTTACATTGTTCTTCCGTCATTCCAAAATAAGAAAATAACTCTTTCGGCAATAATCCGATTCTCGTTGGATTCCAACCTAAACTCTTATCAGAACCTTGAATATAATCATTCGAATCATCTACATCTTCCTCTGTATCACCAAAAACAGTTGCTATATTTTTACTACTTCCCTGAAAACAACAAGGAACAAATAAACCATCTGGATGTGTATTTGATTTTAAAAATCCAGGGTAATTATATCTCTTTTGTTTTGTAGCATCCTCAATTAATAAAGATGCTCTTGATGATATTTTTTTCATATTACTAACAACACCTCTTCCTTTATACATTGGACCAAATTCTAAAATATCTGGAAATTTTTTAGATGTTTTAGAACCTATGATTGATTTAGTAGTATCTTCACGCCATTTTTTTTTATTAGATATAAAATCTTTACTCAAATAATTATCACCATATAAAGCTATACCTTCTTGTTCAGATAGATTATGACCTAATCCTTTAAATTCTAGTTCGCTTATATTTAATGATACATTATCCTGTAAATCCCATATTTTAGGACATATATACCAATTTAAATTCTCTGGTGAACTTCCCCATTTTATTGCGGAGCATTTTGTTTTACTATTAAATAAATCTTTCTTCGTTTTAGAACTACAATCTATATCACTTAGAGACTCATTATAGGATTTTGGATGTTGCTCATCTATAAATTTTTTTTTCTCATCAGATATTAAAATAGGATATCTAATACTCTGACAAATTTTGGAGTATCTCTTATTGTTTGAAGGTGAAACCCAATCAAATAATATATTATCGTTATCATACAATCTTTTTAAAATTGGATTTTTAGTTTCATTCTGAACTAATTCATAATCCGATAATATATCTTTTTTTTTACTTTCGTCAAATTCATTAGACATAATAGGGGGTGGTAATATACTTACTTGTTCATCTTCACTTTCTGAATCTGAATCTGAATCCAAATCCGAATCTTCATCTAACCAACTAGTATCAAATTCACTAAATTTTACAGCTGTTTCTTTAATAGTTTGATCTTGTTCTATATTATCACTTATATCTATAATATCTTTATCAAATGTTGATATATCTATATAGTCTGAATACTTGTCAATAAAAGAATGATTTAATAATGGATTTTTAATAATTGCATAGGTTTTTAAGAAATGAAGTAAAAAATGTTTAATAGAATCTAATTCCTTTACTGTTTTATAACCATCGATATGTACTTTGTAACTTTTTATTGTATCTTTTTCCAAGGGTTCTAAATAATTAAATCTTATATTAATACCCATTTGAAATATATTATAAGACAAATCAGATATATCTTCCTCGATTGTTGTATTTATTAAACTTTTAGCGGTTTCGACATTTATTTCATACTCTTTTATTATTCTATTAAATATTATATTTCTACTTTGATTTTGTTTATATAATTTATATATTAACTGTTTTATAGGAGGTTGTTCATTAAAATCTGAAATTCTTTTATAAACCAAATTAATATATTTTCTATAATTAACATCTCCTTTTATTCTGATGAATTTACTATCAACCGTTTGTGTTATTTTTGTCCCTTTTATCACATCGGAAACTAAAATACTATATGTATCATCTTCGTGTATATTAGTAATTTTAGCATCTATCCAAATATTACCATCAACCGTTTCATTAAAAAATTCTATGTTTTGATCTTTATAAAATAATTCATTCCTAACAGATAAATATGGGAAAAAATTAACTGCTAGATTTTTAATACCATCATAAGTTATTTCTATATCTTTTCCTAATTCCAAATCTAATGATATATTATTATATGAAAACAGGGTATTATAAAAGGTAGGATTTAATGTTAATAAATCACTATTTATAGGTAAAATTATATTAGTATAACTTTTAAAATAGTCTATATTTTTAATTTTATCAATAAACTTATTAAATTCTGCTATTATTTTAATTAATATTGAATTATCTATTAAATAATTAGAATTTTTATAATTTATTTTAAGCTCTATCCAACCCTTTTTTGTAATCTCTATATCCGCATATAACGTATCCGAACTATAAAACTCTATTTTATCATCTATTTTATAAGTACTTTTAACATTTTTTACAAATTCTATGTTAATTACATATACTATATCCTCTACCTGAACATCTAATGATACTAAAATAGAATTATCATAGTTTAGTTTAATTATAACACCTTTATTTATAGTATTTTTTAATAATAAATCTATTAATTTTATTTTATAATTAATGAATTTTGGTAATCCTTTTATTGGCGTAAATATGCCATTAACACATTCATAAGAGTTTATGTCTATCCATTCTAATAATACATTTTTACTAACTTCTGGTAATTTATTATCTATTTTTTTTGTTACAGCTTTATATAATTTATAGACACTATTTTTTGTGTTAGGATCTTTGAGTTTTACAAAAGGTAATGTAAATGATAAATCTAATTCATTAAATAATCTAACTAAATCTAAATCTAATGGTAAATTTAGATTATGACTTATAATAGTTTGATTATAAGTCGTATGTGATATCCTAATATCTAAGTCTTCTAAATAGTTATATCTATCATCTATTATAGAAAATAATGAAGTCTTAGTATCAATGACTTTATTATACATTTTTAATGTTTCAGAATAATCATCATCTATTATTTTTTTAGATAATAAGGAAGCATAATTAGAATTTGTTATTTTAGGAAAAAATTTAGTAATAAATCCATTAAAATATTTATTTGTATCTTCTAAATCATCTAAGTTAAATAATTTTTTAGTAATAGTATAGTTATGTATATTTCTAAAATTATAAACAAATAATTCATTATTTTCTATATTCCCAAAAGAATTTAATATTTTATTATTATTTGATTCATCTAACGTATTTTTAATAGTATTTAGTAAAATATCATACCCTTCATACTCTTTATCTAAAAAATGTAATAAAAAATTATTAATATAAATATTTATTTTATTATAAGTATAATAAGAATGAGTTAATAATGGATTTACAATAAAATTATTTAAGTATATTTTTAATTGAATATCTTGAGCAATACTATTTAAATCTAAGGATGATATATCATTTAGATATTTTTCTAGAAATAATTTAGATTCTTCGTCATTATAACCAAATGAAAGTAACTCAAACTTTATATTCTGATAATTTAATTTTATACGTTTTTGTAATATTTTTTTAATTATAGATTGTATAATTATATCTTCTGGTAAAACATCTGGCGTTTTAACATCGTCATATAAATACATATAAGAGTTAACATCCAGTTTACACGTTAAATAAATTTGTTCAGACATAAAGATATCATCATTCGGTAAATAGGGTTGTAGTTTACTACATAGAGTAATTTTAATAGATGAAAGTGTATCATCCTCTCGAATATAGCTTTCTATAAATTTTATAGAAGTATATTTTTTAAAATCTCCCCAAATCTCCCTACAATTATAACCAAAGAATGTATTTAGTGAATCTAAATCAGTCTTAGCAGGATAATCCATTGTCGTTTCTATTTTAATTAAAATAGTTTGTATATCAGTATTAATAGTACCTATAAAAATATAATGATGAAGATTAAATCCTGTGTTTTTTCTATACAATTCTTTATTTTTTATTTTTAATAAATCTAGTAATTGATTATAATCATAGGAATCTTCCTTAGATAAAGTATTTTTAATATTTTTGATATCTTGTTGTAGTTGTTTATGGGGTTCATTATCAAAATTAGAATCTAAAGAAATATAAGTAATTTTATAAGGGTTTTTAATCATATTAATATATTAATACAAAAAATATATAATTATATTCTTAAATATATTTAAATTATTTTCTAATTATATATTATAATGGCTGGTACAAAAATAATGAATCAAACAGAAGAATTGCTTTCTGAAGGGGTTGGAAGTTTTTATCAAGTATTAAAAGATTTTAATGTTATTGGATTTGTCTTAGGTTTATTAATTGCAAACAGTGTAGCAGAAATTGCGAATTCATTTATAGATGGTATTATAATGCCTAGTTTAGACCCACTTTTATCTAAAATACGAAGTAAAGAAGCTCACATACAGATTGGGGGGATGAATTTACATTTAGAAAAATTTATTAATTCATTACTTAAATTTTTTGCCCTTGCTCTTATTATTTTTATATTATTACAATTTGGTGTCAAAATGTCTCGTCCATTAACTTGGGTACGGGTTGAGCAAATTAAAGATGGACTTAAAATGTAAATTAATTTAATTGTAAATTAATTTAATAAATAATTAGTATAAAAATTAAAAGGATGGGTTTTATAAAAACTTTCTATAGAGCAAGATAATTCTAATAAATCTCTAATACTTTCGGATGATGTTCTATAATTAACTAAATGTTTATTATAACCTTTCAGACTACTAAAATAGTTACTATCTAAATTATAACATAATTCATTCATACATTTAATAATGTTTTTTTCTAAATTAGTATAAGGATGGTTAATAGTTGTAATATACCAATCTATATGTGATAAAAAAATTAATAGAACATATCTATCCATAATTATTAATTATTAATTATTAGATAATTAATCAAATTAATACTAATAATTAATTTATTATAGAAATTTTATTAGTAATTAATATATTTAAAATAAATACTATATTAAATATATTTAAAATTAACACTATATTAAATGTATATATTATATCGGTCATTAATATTAAATGATTAAATCTGTTATAATAGGTTGTATAGATTATAGATTTCAAGGTAAAATATATCAAACAATAAAATCATATAATTTAAATTTTTGAGACTATGATTTAATTTTAATACCTGGAGGTGGAGGCAACTTAACAGAATGTATTAAATATCTTAAAATGTCTATAAAATTACATAATCCTCAAAATATAATACTAATTATACACGAAGATTGCCAACAAGGTGCAACGAAAGATGATTTTAAAAATTCTATAAAATTAATTAGAACTATAAATAAAAACATACCTATTTATACCGAGAATTTAAAATTATAATAGAATTATTTATTAAAATTATAATAGAATTATTTATTAAAATTATAATAGAATTATTTATTAAAATTATAATAGAATTATTAATTTAATAAATAAAATTAAATTAATATCTAATATAAATAAATATGGATATAGCGTTATTAAGTGGAATGGCTTTATATTATACAATCAACACATCAAATGATAAAAAAAATAATTTTAATGTTTTACAATATAGAAATCCTAATAGTTACTCAAAAAAAACAAAAGATTTAATTAATTTAGTAACTATCCAAGAAGATATTAATCCAGTAGGTAGTCAAAAATTTAAAGTTGCAAGATATCCAGGAGATATTGATATTATGGAACCAATCGTAAATTGTTGTTCATTAGAAGATGTCGTTATAGATGTGTCCAAATCTATTCGGAAAATTGCTAATAAAATTAAAAATACTCCTAAAGTTTACTTAGGAGATTTTAAAGCTGGTTTAGATAATAGATATAATATTAATATAGGAGATATTAATGCTTATGATAAAGTAGTAGGATATAATCGCACTAAGGTAATAAAATATTTAAAAGAACTATTTAATAAGGGATTGTTAACATCTGATGATTTAAACACTGCTTTTAAATATATTACTAAAAATTTTAGTAGAAAATCCTGGGAAAAATTAGAAAAATTTATTAAACGTTTTAGAGTTATTAGATGGTCTTTAGATGAATTAATAAGTGGTCAAAAATTTATTGGAAAAGGTGCGAACAAAGTCTTACTTAAATTAAGTGAAGCATTAAAGGAAGAAACAATAACTAAATTAGATTTATGGGGACAAGTTGATAATAGGTATACAGAAATTACGAATTTCTTCTTACTCTCTTATTTTGATACCAATGGGGTTGAGAATACTATATCACCTTCACTCACAAATTATAAAGAAAGAATTGTTAAAGATTTAAAACATTATGGACAAGGTACATCATATCAACCACTTAAAATGGCAAAACGATTATGGGCATTGGCGGTATCTCTTAACGATACGTCTGTTCTTGAAAAATTATACCCTCTTTTTTCATCAGAAGCGTCTATATTATATCAAATTAACGCAGAAATAGAGACAATTGTATTAATGTTAGAAAATTGGGATAGTATAGGAGAAGAAATTATAGCAGATAACGCATATATAGATATGATGAATCAAATAGATGAATATAAAATGAGATTAAGTATGGTCTATAATTTAACATTAGATGATCAAGAATTACAATTCTTAATAGATGAAGCATCTAATAAAGATATAACAACAAAAAAAGGTAGAAAAACCATTGTTAAATCATTAGATATGTTCAGTGAAATATTACAATTAGCAATAAATGAATTTAGTGAAAAATATTTAGAAAGTGTTAATCTACTAAATCCAAACTACTATGATCATCTTCTTATTAATTAATACTAGTTAACAGAGGAATGAATACCTTTCTTAAAAAAATTATTTGTTATATAATATCCATTATTTATTGCTTTTTGTTGTTCCAAATTATTCATTGGGATAAATTTCGATATTTTAATAGAGTTTTGTATATCTAATTTAGTATTATACTTTAAAGAATTATCCACACCAAAACAAATAGTAGATTCAGATAAAGTAGCATATTTATTTATAAATCCAGCATCTATTCCAATAGATAATTTATTTAACACTATTAATTCAGTAAAATAAAATGGTATAAAACACGATGCTAAACATATACGAATCAAATGTTCCTTATTATTAAATTTAGTTATATAAATAGATTTCATCCTAGGAAAGTCAGTATATACAACTGTTAATCTATTACTTAAAAAAATGGCAGCTTTATCGTCATCAATTAGTTTAGTTAGAATTTCTTTCAGCCATCCAGACATTTTTCCTATAGGGGTAACATTTTTTCGACATTTTAAGCTCATTTTTTTATATAGTTTAGTTATAAAAGATATATCTTTGTTTAATAAAAATGAGATAGCAGCAATACACCCAGAAGACGTAGATATTATTTTACAATGGTTATAATCAGTGATTTCGTATAATGCCCGTATACAACCAATATAAAATACACATCCCCACGAACAACCACTAAAAAGAACTTCTAATTGTTTAGTCATACTATATATATATATATATATATATAATATAGTTTACTGATAAATAATATAGTTTACTGATAAATAATATAGTTTAATAATAAATATTATAGTTTAATAATAAATATGATTTAAAATTATATATATTATTATATAAAAATGTTTAACATACAAACTTTATTAGAAAAAGAATTTTCTAAACAAGGATTTAATGAGGAAAAAATTAATAATTTAATAATACTAGGAGCAGATATACATAAGCCGGTTAATAATAATGGAGATTATTTGTTACATAGTTTAGTATGGTGTATATTTAAGTATAATAATAATGATTTAGATAAAAAATTTAATTATTTAGTAGATAACAAATGTATTTTAAATAGGTGTAATAAAAAAAATGAGACACCGTTCGAACTAATATGTGGAGGTTGTACCAAAAATTATTATGAAAAACATAAAATAATATCAAAGTTATTAATGTTAGGTGTTTTACATAATAATTTTTACATAAATAGAATATTAAATGTGTGTTCTATACTCGAAGAAGAAGTTCCGTATGGATCACATTATTTGTGTCGTTCGAATGACGATATATGTAGCAGTGTATATACCTATATAAAATATTCACATCAAATCTGGTCGATATATAACCATCATAATACCGCTCCATCTGTTAGAAATGCTGTATGGATAATGTGGTTAATTAGAAATAGGATTATAGAACAGGACCTTTTACACTATCATTTAGCAGTGGAACTATGGTTATTAATATGTTCATTTTTTAATAGACGTATGTGGCTGACTTTAGATGGATGTGTAATGAATGAAAAGTTTGTAAGAGTATCTAAGTTGCCGTGTTCTTTATAATATTATTAAATAATATATAATTATCATAGTTCTATATATAAATGTATTCTAAAATTATTAACTCAAAAAACAAATCGAAGGTTAAATATAACTTCTAAACTTGGTAGATTTATTAGCATTTAAATATTTATATAAGTTAAATGCTAATAAAATAGGTGCTAGTAAAATAGGTGGGTCAGGCGCTCAAAATATTAGTTTAAATAGTTGTAAAAATAAATTAGGAAAAAAATTAGGCACTGGTGCATATAACACAGCCTATACTATAAAAATATGATGAGGATTTATGAGAACAGGAAGAAGAATTTTCTGGTTCATTTACAAAAAAAGACTGTGATTACAGCATTATTTTAATTACTAAAGAAAAAAATAACACTTTCAGGATTAAAATGTCCGAATATAATATATATATGGTAAATATTTATTTAACTGGTAGTTCAGGATTTTTGGGTAAATGTATAGTAGATGTGTTTCATAAACAAGATTCTATCTCAAAAATATATTGTCCTATAAGAGAAAAAAAAGGTTTTTCAGGCAATGAAAGGTTTATTCAACTTTTTAAAAATAAGAATAAATGTTCTTTTATTGAACCGAGTGAGTTTATACCATCTGATACTTCAATTATAATATTATGTGCATTTTCGGTTTCCTTTAATACAGATATAAAAAATACAGTTCACGAAAATGTCTTGCCTATTTATAATAGATTAATTGAATATAAAACCCACAAAAAGCTACGAATTATTTTTATATCAACCGCATATGTATATGAACCAAATATACAACATACAAATTTACCTATACAAGTTGATTATTGTCCGATTGATATTATGAAAAGAATATTATCTGAAAAGTTAAATTGGGAAGATATTAAAAAAATGACAAAAAATAAATATCACGTACATAATACTTATATATACTCAAAAATATTAACAGAGTCATTATTGGTGAAGTTATCAAACAATTTCGTAATTGTTAGACCTAGTCAAATATCTATATCCACTAATGGAAAACATACATGTAAGTTTGGTCCATTGGCAATTCATAAAACAATAAAAACACCATTTATCAGAATAATTAATGAGAAAGGTTATAATAATGTTATTCCGGTTGATATTGTTGCAAAAACTATATTAAAATCTTTAGAAACTCATGAAAAATACATAATGGTAACATCAAAGAAAGGAGTTCGTTTTTTTAAGGCATTACAAATTTATAACAAATTTTTCTTAAATTTTAATAATCCAATATTGTTTTATATTTTTAGAACTATTGAAATGTATATATACAAAGTATTAAGTTTATTTAACATAATTAGAAATAAGGATTACATTCGGATTAAGCAATTATATTTGAATTATGATTTTTTTTTAAAAAATCATTGGTTTTTTCCAATAACGAATAACTTATATAATTTAAATGAGATTAAACATATCTTATTGTGCAATAAGATATGTGACTAATATTTCTTATAAATTTTAGGATTTCTCCGTCTAGTAGAGTATTTATGTATAGCTATAACTTTTGCTTTATTTTAATAATCATATTTTAAATAATTTTTATAATGTTCTTTCTTCACATTTTTCATAGATTTTTAACAGATGTCTTCAAATTTGAATACGTTATAGATTTGTTTTCTGTATCAAAATGATGTTTGAGTTGACTGGAAAAACTTTCAATTGCGTTCGTTTTTGGGCGATAGGGAACGCTGTATAGCAAATGATTTTCAGATTCTGTTAATTTATTTTTGATATCTTTACTTTTATGTGAGCCAGCATTATCCATAATTATTGCATTATCTTTGTATTTATCAGTAAAAGAGACCATCCTTTCATAATTCATTCCACCTTTTTTTATACAATTCCCATCCAACAATTCCTTTACTATTTATAGTACATACAAGAGTATATTTACTAAAAATAGTATTGCTTGTTGTTTTATGGCGGTTCTGATGGCTTGGATGGATATGCTGTGTCTGGTCGTATAAATATAATATTTATATTCACCAATAAAGTCTTCGTAATTTTGTCAAATAAATTGAAGGAAATCTGACACTGTATTCCACATTTTTTGATATTATACATCCATTCTCGTTGGAGTTTTGTTGTCATTCTATGATTTAGATTATAAATAATGTAGCTAGTTTGTGAATGAAACATATAGTTGTCAACTAATCCTATTTTTTTACAATCATTTATATATTTTATATATTTTTCTTTTTCATAAACATATCTAGATTGATTCATAGATACCGCAAATTCTTCTTCTACATTATTAATGAACGGATGTTTATGCAACATTAAAGAGTGTTTATTATTCCAAGAATTAATAATACGAATTGTATCGTCTACATTTATACAAAACTTGTTATCATACCATACAACAAAATCATATTGTTTTTCTAAAAAAGTTTGAGGGAAAACTTTTAACGTCTTAGAATTCATACTATTTTTTAGGTAATTATGCGATGAATCGTGTGAATTTATAACTTCTACATTATTTATCGCGATAATTTTTGTAAAAACGTTTTTTTAATTAAATTGTCAGATATTTTTTTATTATTTGTTATGAAATATGAATCAACATTTTTACTTATTTTAGGAATAGAAGTTGGACTTTGACCAATGTATCCAGTTACGAATGCGATTTTACTCTTATTAATAATCATAGTATGTATACTATTAATAAAGATTTTTTTTATATTTATTCGAAAATAAGGAGACATTTTAAATGTCTGTCGGGTTAAATATTTTTTTTTTCCATACTTCATAAAAATTATTAAAGCAAGGCCCAAACCCACCTTTTTCTACATAAACTCTTATAAAATTATTTTTTATTAATTTAGTATCAATATAATTTTTTTTGTATATCTCAGTATAATCATTTTCCATAATAATTAACTTTATGTTATTTAATATTTCAGGCATATCCATTAAAATATAATAAAACGCGCCTTCACAATCGAGCACTAGTGTATTAAACTCTATATTATATTTATTTTTTAAATTATCTAAAGTAATAGTATTAACCCAATTATATCCCTTTTTCAATGTATCACTTGGTATAGTATTCCAACCTTTTTGAATTAGTTTTCTATTTGATAATGCCGAACATTCTACGTGAAAATTAAAATGATTTAAATCTCTATTTTTAATTAATTTTTTTGATATATTTTTATCACTCTCTAATGTAACCATATCATTATTTTTTAAAATAGATGCGATAATTAATGAATTTCTTCCTATATTTCCACCAATTTCTAAAACTTTCTCATTTCCAGTTAAATATTTAACAACCATTTTCTGTTCAGGTATTTCTTCATTAAAACTACCATACCGTATTTTTAATTTAGAATGTATATTTGTTAGTGTGTCATCCTTTTTTTTCGATCTTAAACTTTTAAACATAATAGTATTAATATATTTTAAAAATACATAATAAACTATACATTTTAAAAATACATAATAACCTATATAAAATTATAAATAGTAAAAATGTGTATATTAACAGTGTTTACTTATAGTTTTAACTCCTTTATCACATAATACACTTGGAGTTTGCGTCCATGTTCTATTTAAAAAACTATCCGCAATACATTTAAATGATTTTTTTTTAAAATCTAATTTCATGCAAGGATATGGTATATTTGCAAAACAATTCCATTTAGTATTAATATCAGGATCCTCCTTAAACCCTGCTTTTTCATAAAAATTACAGTATAAATTACTCTGTTCATCCCTACCTTGATGATAGTTAATACCGCCATAACTGTATTCATCTAATTCATCCTCATCAATATCTTCCTCTTTTTTAAGTCTTTCTTCATAGGATAAACTACATCGTTTAGATTCTTCTAATTCTTGATACTCTAATATTTTTTTTACTAATTTATCTTTAGTACCTGTTTTACTTAAACCAAAATCAATCAATATATCCTGTAGTTCTATGTTTGTCAATTCATAAAGATCCTCTTCTAAATAATCTTCCTCTTCTAAATAATCTGACATAATAGCATGATCATTTGCTACTTCTAATATAGCATAATCATAGTTTAAAAATTTATATAAATAGAGAAAAAAACATAATAAATAGGAACCAACCGCCTTTATACCTGATTTAGATGAAAATGGATTCGCACATATGACACTTAATGATATAATTTTAGGTGTATATTTTTTTTTTGATATTATGATAGTGGGTGGACATTTACACGGGTTGTCTTTGGTAATAAAAAAACCGTGAACTCTATGAAATGGATTATCATAACTGTATCTTCCAAGCAACCGTCGTTTTTGTTTACTAGATTTTGTTCTTATAGACTGTTTTATAGCAGGTGATATATAACTTGTTCTTTTAGATGTATCAACCGCTAAAATTATATTATGCAACTCTTCGTTATTATCAAAATAATCTTGTAGTATATCGTAAATATAATCATCACTAACATTATAATCCCCATATTTATACTTTTCATTAAAATATAAACATTTAAAGGCTAATTCACGAGCAATAACCTTATTTATTAAATCATCTTCTTCATTTAGTTCTAAAGTTTGGTTATCTATAAAATCTGCTATTTCATTTTCGTAGGTTTCTACAAATCTATCTAAAGTAATAATTGATAAATTATTATGTTTTTTTAATTCATTTATAGGATAAATAGTTTTTTTACTATCTTCTACTGAAATTTTACAAACAGTGTCTATTATTTTATCGGTTATCATTATTATAATATAATATTTTAAAACTAATAATATTAATTAATATATTAAATTATTAGTTTTAAAATATATTCTACATTTTTAATCTATTGTAACGGACTATCTGTTATTGTTGTCCCACAATATTTTTCAGGTTTTTTTTTAAAATCTTGTTTCATGTAAATACCATGTTTAATAGCGTGTTTTAGTAAATATTTCATATTATTCCAAAATTCTTCGGTATGTCCTATAGATAGTGTCATCACGTGTGCCAATTCATGAATTGCTACAAACATTATTGTATTAAATTTTATCAATTTCTCATTAGCATCTTTTGTTCGAATACAGAAAACTATTTTTTCACCTTTATTAATAGAATAAGACGTTGTATTTGTACCAGATACTGACTCACTAATTCGCTTAGGATTAAATTTTTGTACTAATCGCTGAACTTTTTCTTTATTTCCCTCGGTGATTTCTAATATTTGTACCAGTTTACTCAATTTTTGTTTTATTTTTGCTAGAGTATTGGCGGCTTTATCTTTATCATCTCGATTTCTAACTAAATATAATTCGTTATCAATGACGGATTTAACATATTCTAGTTCAGAATATTTAGATTCATAATATATATAAAATGATAAAATAAGAATAGATATAATAATAATATTAACAAATTCATTCATACTTACTAATTTAACAGAAAATAATATTGATTAATTATTAAAAATTTTGATTAATTAAATACAATATTAAAAATTAAATACGATTAGTTCTTATGAACCCTGATAATAAAAAATCTATAGAATTTCAAATAATTGATTGGTATACTGATAACTATGAAGCATTAGATGATACAAGCAGCACTGACTCCGATGAACAACCTAAAAAACAAATGGATAAAAGTAAATATAGAATTATTATATTTGGAAAAGATCTAAATAATAAAACGTATTCATTAATCGTTAACGATTTTACGCCTTATTTTTACATTAAAGTCCCCGATAATTTTACCGAATCAAAATTAAAACTCTTAGAAGAATGGATTAAAGATCCAAAACCTAGTAGAGATAATCCACGTGCTAATGGGGGAGGATTATGGTATAAATATCACGACTCTTTGCTGCGATTAACGTTACATAAAAAATTAAAATTTAGAGGATTTACAAATAAAAAGAAATTTAAGTTTGTGCGCTTAGTTTTTAAAAATATGAATGCGATGAGACAGTGTATTAATATATTTCAGAAGAAAATATGGGATAAAGAAGAAAATAAATATACAAGCGTGTTACCTCGTCACGTTCCTCCTATACCTGGTATTACTAAAAAATATTATGTATTTGATTTATATGAAAATATGATAGATCCTATGTTAAGATTTATTCATCATCGGGATATTAAACCAGTTGGGTGGATTACAATTCCTGCCAATAAATATGATATTGCAAGCAATATTACGCACAGTGATATTAATATTGAAACCAGATGGAATAATGTAAAATATAATTCGAAGGAAACAAATGTAAAAATAAAAGTATTAGCATATGATATAGAATGTGATTCTAGTCACGGAGATTTTCCTCTTGCTATAAAAGATTATTTAAAATTAGCTCGTGAAATAGTACACGAGCACGAAAGACTAAATAAATTAGGTAAAAAGGAGATTATAGAAAATAAAAAACTATTTGTTAAAAAATGTTTAGAATCGGCGTTTTATCTAGAAAAACACCAAAATATTACTATTAGCAAAGTGTATATAAAATCAAATAATCCCGAGTCAAAGGCATTAGATAGGGTAGCATTAGAGGTATCTAAACATTTAGTCACTTATAATGCCACTATAAAAACATTAGAAAAAAATAAATTATTAAATACATCTATTGGTAAAATTAACAAAGTATTAAATACCAATTTACCTTTGGTAGAGGGAGATAAAACAATACAAATAGGTGTTAGTTTATTAAATTATGGTGAGTTTAAACCATATCGAAATATTATGTATACATTGGGTTCTTGTGATAGTATTAAAGATACTAAAGTTGTCAGTTTTTCGAATGAGAAAGATTTATTGTTAGCATTTAAAAATTTAATTATTAGTGAAGATCCTGAAATAATAACCGGATATAACATAGATAATTTTGATACACCTTGGTTATTTAATAGAGCATATGAATTGGGAATCGACGAACAATTTAATGATTTAAGTAAATTACGAGATTATAAATGTGAATTAAAAGAGAGGCAAGAGAAATCTTCTGTTGGAGAATTAATAACAGTTAAATATGTGAATATTCCAGGAAGAACACAGCTGGATATTTATAAATTAGTTCAGAAAGGCTATAATCTTAATTCCTACAAATTAGATAATGTATCTTCTGAATTTATCCAGGGGGGCATTAAAGATATACGGAATGGTATAAATAATAGTATTGTTGCGACCGATAATCTAAAAGGATTAAATATAGGGAATTATATCGTTTTTATAGAGAAAGATGGGTATTTAGAAAATAAATATATGGATGGGAAAAAATTTGAGATTAAAAGTATTGATATCGAAAATAATACATTTTCTATAGATGAAACCATAGATTTTGATATTATTAATAAAACATTTATATGGTGTTTAGGGAAAGATGATGTGTCTCCACAAGATATTTTCAGATTACAAAAAGGAAACTCTAAAGATAGATATATTATTGCAAAATATTGTATGATGGATGTTATTTTATGTATCGAATTATTATTAAAATTAGAATTAATTACAAATAGTATTGGAATGGCGAATGTATGTTTAATACCTTTAAGCTGGAGTATACATCGGGGACAAGGTGTTAAAATTTTAAGTTTAGTATCAAACATTCTTCGCAAGGAAAGCTATTTGCTTCCCTATTTATATAAAAGTACATTTAGTGATGAAAGTTTCGAAGGCGCGGTTGTTTTACCACCGATTCCTGGGATATATAGTGAGGATCCAGTAGCGGTATTAGATTACGCATCATTATATCCCAACTCAATGATTATGGGGAATTTATCACACGAAACATTATGTGAAGATGAAAAATGGTTAGGAGATGAGGGTGCTAAAAGATTAGAACAATTAGGATACACATATTATGATGTGTCATATGATACGTTTGATATTATTAAAACTCCTAGTGGAGCAATTAAAGAGAAAAAACAAAGTGGTATAAAAACGGTTCGATTTGTAAGATGTGGAGAAGAAAAGGGCTTAATACCAAAAACATTAGAACATTTATTAAGTGCTAGAAAGTCGACTAGACAGAAAATTAAATATAAAACGGTTTTGCTTAAAAATAATAAATCTTACTCGGGGATTTTAACCGAACAAAATTCTACAGTGACTATTAAAAATCCTGAATTATCCATTAATATAGATAAGGATGCTATTATAAGTACTAAAGATACTTATTCTAAATTTGAGAAAAATATTTTAGATGGTTTACAACTTGCTTTTAAAATTACCGCAAATTCATTGTATGGACAAATTGGGGCTCGTATTGGTGACCTATACTATAAAGAAATTGCTGCTTCTACAACATCTATAGGGAGACAACAATTGGAGATTGCCCAAAATTATTGTGAAGATAATTCTAATTTTGAGAAAATATTAGATAATGGTGAAAAAATTTTTCTTCAGAATGAAACGGTGTATGGAGATACTGATAGTGTCTTTATCAAGTTTGATTGTAGAGATAATGAAGGTAAAAAACTTATTGGTAAAGATGCGCTAAAAGAAACAATTCGATTAGCACAAGTTGCCGAAAAAGGTATTAAGACAAAATTAATGGCACCACAGGATTTAGAGTATGAAAAGACATTTTGGCCGTTTATCCTGTTTACCAAAAAACGTTATGTTGGAAATAAGTATGAATTCGATGTTAATAAATTTAAACAAACCTCTATGGGAATTGTCACAAAAAGAAGAGATAACGCCCCTATTGTTAAAGTTATATTTGGAGGTATAATTGATATTATTATGAAAACAACTAAAATTAAACCATCTATTGACTTTTTAGAAATGACGCTGAATAATTTAATTAATGGTAAGTATGGATTAGATGCGTTAATTATAAGTAAAACATTAGCTTCTTTCTATAAGGATCCGGATAGACAAGCTCATAAAGTATTGGCGGATAGAATGGGTGCCAGGGATCCAGGTAATAAGCCACAAGTAAATGATAGAATACCTTATGTTTATATAGAAATTGATGAGAAGAAATTTACTGGGAAAATTTTGCAGGGAGATAAAATGGAAAACCCTGAATTTATAGTTCAAAATGGTTTAAAACCTAATTATGAATTTTATATCACCAATCAAATTATGAAGCCCGTGTGTCAAATATATGGATTATGTTTAGAAGATATACCTAATTATAGGGCAAATACCGATTATGATAAACTAATGAAAAAATATTTAAAAGATATTAAGGATAAGAATGTTAAAGGCTATGTACTTAACGCCAATGATAGATTAGAAGCTACTAAGAAAGTATTAGAAAAGAAACAAAAAGAAGCTGGGAAATTATTATTTGGTGATTTTCTTCGAACATTACAAAACGAGCGGACAAAGAGTGTCGAAATAACTAAATGGTTTAAAACAACACCGATTGCCGATAAAAAAAGAAATAAAAAATATGCTAAAGTAGAAGAATTCTCTGATTCCGACTCCGAATCTGATTCTGATTCAGACGACACTGATTATAATTTGAATATATAATAATATTTAAATATATAGTTTAAATATTATATTAATTAAATAATGTTTTTTTTGAATAATTTGGCATTAGATATAATTTTTGGGAGGATTTTGGAACATTGAAGATAATGGAAAAACAAATAATGGAAATACATAATAAAGCTAATATAGAAACTTTAAGTAATAAGTTTAAATAAATTATGGTTCTATTTACACAAAAACAAATTTCTGAATTTTTTAGTGTAATTTTTTTATATGTATATTATATATAGAAATGGGTAAAAAAAAAAATTTACAAATATTAGCTCTTGCGGGCTTATCGTCATTATTATTTAAAACCAAAAATACAAAATCATCAAGTTTAGGTGATAAGTTTACTTTGCAGACAAAGTGGGTAACTCAGGCGCAGTTTGCGGGCTATTATGTTGCGTTGGAAAATGGGTACTATGATGATGAAGGTTTAGATGTAACTATTAAGTCAGGTGGTCCAGATATTGCACCTCCTCAAGTTATTGCAGGCGGCGGTGCTGATATTCTAATTGAGTGGATGCCAGCAGCTTTGGCCTCTAGAGAAAAAGGGCTTAATCTTGTAAATATAGCACAGCCATTTAAAAGCTCTGGAATGATGCTGACATGCCGTAAAGATTCGGGAATATCCTCGCCTTCTGACTTCGCAGACAAGACTCTAGCAGTTTGGTTCTACGGTAACGAGTATCCATTCCTGAGTTGGATGAGTAAGCTAAATATGGCAGTTTGGTTCTACGGTAACGAGTATCCATTCCTGAGTTGGATGAGTAAGCCAAATATGGCAACTGATGGAAGTGCTGGAGGCGTGACAGTAATGAAGCAAGGTTGGGGGGTAGAGCCTATTCTTCAAAAGCAAGCAGATTGCGTCTCAACAATGTCTTACAATGAATATTGGCAGGTTATAGATGGTGGACTTTCAGCCGATGAGCTAGTGGTCTTCCCGTATGATGAGCAAGGTGTCTCAACACTTGAAGATGGTTTATATGTCTTAGAAGAAAATCTAAGTGACCCTGCTTTTGTTGATAAAGCAGCACGGTTCTTGCGTGCAAGTATGAAAGGTTGGGAGTGGGCCTCAAATAATTCCGATCAAGCTGCCGATATCGTGCTTGATTATGATATGAGTGGTGCTCAAACTGAAAAGCATCAGCGTCGTATGATGGGTGAAGTTAATAAACTTACCGCAAATGGTGGTAAATTAAATGTTGACGACTACCAACGAACTGTAGATACTTTATTAGGTAGTGATTCTGATCCAGTAATTAATCGCGAACCAGTTGATCCAGTAATTAATCGCGAACCAGTTGGTGCTTGGACTCATAAGGTCTGGGATGCGGCATTTGGTTCATAAAATTTTAATTTTTTATAAAATGCAGTAGATAAATAAATTATTTATCCAAATATTAGATAAGAGTTAATATATTAGATTAGATTTAATATATTAGTAAGCTTAACTTATTATAATAATTTTAATATGCCATTTTAAATAAATAATATTTAAATATATAGTTTAAATATTATATTATATTAATTAAATAATGTTTTTTTTTTTGACTAATTTAGCATTAGATATAACTTTGGGGGGAGGATTTTGGGTCCTTAAAAATACAACCTATGGTGTATATAACCTATATCTGTATCTAATGTATAACAATCAAAAACTAATAAAATATGATGTTGATAAAATAGATGAATCGGATATGAGAAAGTTGTACACAGATCAACAATTAAAAATAGAAGAACTTAATAATAATATAAAAAAATTAACAAAGATAGTAGAAAATAAAAATAGTGAATGACAATTAAAACAGTCAATGATAAATAATCGAAGACTAAAAATTAATAATTTATCAATGTAATTAAGTTAGTTCTCACACTATTAATACTATTTTTATTATAATAATAAGTAGTTCCCTTATATTGATACCCATTGTTTTCTATATCTTTAAATAATGAATCAACTGATTTATTAATGGCTTCTCTTAAATTCCAACTTCTACCACTCCATCCATTATCACATTCTACCCAATATTTAATGCCATACTGATCACACCCATCCGCTTCAGAACCTATTACTGTATAATCTTTATCTATTCTTTTAAGATTACGTGTAAAATACTTTATTAAATGAGTATCTTTATTAGCATCCATATTATTATATAAATATAATAATATTGATTAATACAATCATATTTTAAATAATTATATCAATTTAGATCAATAAATTTGATAAATACCGTCTTAACTATTTTTAATGTAAATGAATCTTTATCAAGCAACATTTAACACACTTGTTAGTTTTAGAATTAAAACTAGACAACAGTTTATTAAATGGATTGAAGACAATGACCGAGAATTATTTTATAATTTAGTAAAAAAGAAGTGTATAGATAATATCCAATATCGTGATGATAAGTATATAAAGGAACAAATAACAAACATATATTCCAAATATTTACATGGATATTCCAACTATAGTGATAAAAATGGATATGATCTAGAAATAGCAATCGATGTACAGGAACAACGATTAGATATGGCGGTGTTTTATTTTCTAGTGGATGAAAATATTAAAGATATAGATGATTTAAGTTTTTATTGGAAAGAAGTTATATATTCAAATGGAGGTTCTGTGTATCCGTTTTTTGTCCAAATGTTTGAACGTGGTGATGAAGTGGATATGTTTCCTGACTATGAGGACTGGATGAATGTCGGGACAGAATATTGGACAGAAATGGAGATAGATAACTGGAAAGAAATTATAATACAAAGTTATTCTAAACGCGTGAAAGGATTTACAGATTGTGAAGAAGAGTTGCACGACGACCTTATTAATTGGCAAAATTCGTTGATATAATTTAGAATTATTTACATATATGAGTGAGTAAAATTTCATAAATATCGTCTATTCTATATGAATATAATATCTGTTCTAATTTATGGGTTGGTATTCGAGTTAGATTTTTTATTATAGTTTTTATATTAAGTTTTATACCATTTGTGGATCTTGGATATAATTTTTCTATAAGTCTAAGTAGATCATTGTTAGAGAGTTTTTTTACGGCTATTATATGATTTTTTAAGTAATCAAATAATGTATTAAATTTTTCATTTTTAACAATAGATAAGAATATGGATGCGTTATTTGTAGAAATTATTGGATTTAAATCATTTAAATTATTAATGAGCGTATATCCTAATTTATCGCCAATTTCTGTACGACATACGTGTTCAATAAAATCTTCACCAGACCCGTGGGTATCCTTCATTGATTTATACTTATCCACATATACTAACGCTCCATCCTGCAGTTGTTTATGAACACCAACTATTTCTTCTAAAAATTGAGTTATATTTTCATAATATAATAGAGAACCTAATTTATCTTTTATTTTAGATAAATCTGCTTTTAAAATATTATTAAATGGTTTAATTCCCATTATACTTCTACATTTATTAATGAAAGATTTAATATCTGTATCATCAATATCTGACCCACTTGTATTTCTATTAAAAATATCCTCTATATATGGTATATTTTTTTTAATATAACTATAGGTTTTACCGCTAAAAAGTGTTGGTTCTGAAAAAAAATTAGATTTTAGTATAAATCCTATTAGTATATCGTTTTGAATAATTGATACAAATCCATGAAAAGGTAATGGTATAAATGATAAAGGCGTGTTACTTCCAGACGATATATAGACTGGTATATATCTCAGTTTAACACCATAAATATTAGTAAATCCCTTTGTATTAGGTAATAACCAAAATGACCTAAATGGAAATTTAGAATCAGTTGGTCCTTCTCCCGTTACATATTTCCATCCAATACATATAGGTACATCTGTTCCACCTGTTTGAGTATTTTTTAAATATTCTTTTCTAGAGATTCTAGTTATTTTATTATTTATTTTTTTATAATAATATCCAAATTCTGATTCTCTGTATTTAATCATTATAATATTATAATATATTTTGTTTACTATAATATACATATAAAAGCAACATAATAAATAAAATACAATGGAACCTGTAACTAAAGAAAAAACTAAACAACAGAAATTAATACACCGTTTAAAAGATTTACGTAGACACACTAAAAAAAATAAAGCAATTTTATCATTTAAGTATGATAATTTAAATTTTAAAATAAATATTGTACAAATAAGTGTTATTATAATATCGACAGTAATAACATTCATAGAAACTCTAAAAACTCACTATGAATTAGAAAATAAATTTTGGAATATTATACCTATTATATTAGCAACATATATAGGATTAGTTATGGCTATTTTACGATTTTTAAAGTTAGAAGAACGAAAAGAAGAATTATCGAAGTGCCGTGAGAACCACGTATTTATAATAAATAAATTTATTAAAACATTAGATTCTGTAGAGAATTTTGATATTACTACTGAAACATTAGATACTTGGAATAATTTAGTTTCAAATTATGAAACTGAAATATTCGATAATTATATATCGATACGGGCGAATTTTGATACTATTATGAAATTTACAGATGTTATTTATTATAAACAAAAATATAAAAATCTTTATTTGGAGGAAAAATTTGTAAATCAGGATATTAATACCATCACAGAATTTAAACAAGTTCCCAATAATGAGTATAAATCTACCTCTAATTGTTGTTGTTTTTCTAATACTAAAATAAAACACGATAAATTTTTTACTGAGACCCAAGATGGAACATTAAATAAATATTTAAAATCTACTCAAACACCAGAAATGAATAACGATTTCTCAGAACAATCCCCAATTAATAGTATAACTGAATCAAGCATTGTTTAGTAATATGTCATATTGTATTGTTTTGGACGTTGTTAAAAATATATTCCGTTTATTTTCTTTACTAATAGTTCATATATATTTAGATTTATACTGCATTATTGGTTTTCCACAATTATTCTTATTAATATAATTATTCTTAATAATTATATTAAGTGTCTACTAATTACGTATATATTCGTGAATTAATTAAAATCTATATAAATAATTAATTCATATAGTATATAATTATGTTATTCTATTATTTAAATAAAATATATATTATAGTAAATCTTTTTTCCACATATCTATATCTTTATTTAACACCTTTTTTAATGTATTTTTATAAAAATTCAACAACTATGAAAAAGAAATGGTATAAAAATTATTTATATAGGATGAATGTAGTATCTAAAAATATTAATATTTATAGTAGTATTATTTTAAATAATCCTATTAAAATTAAAAAACAGAAAATGAATTTAATTATTATGAATCATAGTTCTATTTTAGATAATTTTATTCTAAGTAAATTATTAGTTTATAATAATTTTAGTTGGAATGATATTAGAACTATATCTAGAATTTCTACTAGGAGTATACAAAACAAAACACTTAAAATACATGGGTCTCTGCTCTTATCTAAAAATTTACAAAAGGATCTAAATAGTTTAAAAAAAATTGTAAATGTATGGAAAAAATCAAAGGATTGTGTACAAATAATATTATTTCCAGAAGGAATTATATATAGTGACGAAAAAAAAAATCAAGAAAATAACTATAAACATTTATTAATACCTAAAATAGGTATATATCACCTATTACTAGAATCTTTTAATAAAAATATAAAATATGTATATGATATTACAGCTGTATACACGTCTGGTAAAAAAAGGGTGGAAGGGGAATTAAATATTTTAGATGCTTTATCAAAACATAATCTTGATATAAATGTAACTATAGAAGAATTTAAATTAAGTGATATTATAAATGATAAAAAATGGTTGCATAAAAGATGGAAATATAAAGATAATTGGATAAATAATATATTAGTATAGTATGGATTTTATAAATAGATCAAATGGAACAATTTTAGAAAATAATATAGATTTATTATTTAATTTATTTTTAGTTAAACATAAAGCGAGGAAATCAACATTAATAGAAATAACTGATTTACCGACTTCGCATACACCCACGGAGTATTTTAACGCAATTACCACTATATATAATGAATTTATGTATACAGCCGAACATTATATTAATGGTTTAAAAACACCGTGGCGTTTTTTTGCTTCTTTGGATACGTTAGATCCTATAGATAAGTATGAAACACACGATGATTGGGTT
>Ga0206123_10000934_pt1 | contig 28253 bp, 33 predicted proteins | sample Helgoland_Spring_2_FD_160086 | JGI IMG/M metagenome (GOLD analysis project Ga0206123, IMG submission 160086) | Pelagic subsurface seawater microbial communities from Kabeltonne, Helgoland, North Sea - Helgoland_Spring_Bloom_20160316_1 | ecosystem: Environmental > Aquatic > Marine > Epipelagic ...
TGCCTCTTTGCTTTTAATGAGTAGTGGCAACTATGGTGGGTTAGATTTTGAAAAAGTTGAAGAAGTATTAAAATAATTACCAAAGGAGTATTTGTATAAAAGTGTATCACATTAATCAAAAAAAATTGAGTAAAAAATCACTAGATAATCAAGCATCTCAAATCGCCAAACTTGAACAGCAGATTGAAATGTTGCAAGAAAAACTGAGAGTTAGTGAGACTAATTTTGGTTATTTATATGATAACAATCCAGTTATGCATGCTACAATAAACCCATTAACAGGTTATATAGTTAATTGTAATAGTATGCTGGTATCTACTCTGGGTTACAAAAATAAAAAATCAATTCTTGGCACCCATATTTCAAAAATAGTTACTGAAAAATCAAGCATCAAAATTGTTTCCCTAATGGATGCATTTTTAAGTCAAGGTCCAATCGATAGTGAAGAAGTGACCCTGAAAACCAAAAAAGGAAAGTCAATACAAGCAATTTTAAATTCAAGAGCAATTTATAACAAGGCTGGTATTGTTGTTAAATCCATATTCACACTGGTAGATATTTCAGAAGTTAAAAAAGCACAACGCCAGGCCAAAAATAAAAAGGAAGATTTAGAGAGAGTTAATAAAGATCTAGAACAGTTTGTTTCTATTTGTTCACACGATTTACAGGAACCTCTTGCTACCATAAGGTTTAGTAGCGATTTTTTGATGCAAAAATTTACAGATGATCTCTCTGAAAAGGGGAAAGAGTATATTGGATATATTCATGAAGCCTCAGGCAGAATGGCCGAGCAAATAAAAGGTTTGTTAGAACATAGCCGTATTGGTAGAGATTTGAAATTAACAAAGGTAGATATGCAAGAGCAACTTGAGGTAGCTAAGTATGATCTAAAAAAACGTATTAAAGAAACAAATGCAACTATTATCTGTGGGGAATTACCCAAAATTAAGGGGTATAAGGTAGAGTTGCGATTATTATTTCAAAACTTATTGAGCAATGCTCTTAAATATGCCAAAAAACAAGTGGCTCCAATTATCAATATTGCAGCAAAACAAGAAGATGATTATTGGATTTTTTCTGTTGCTGATAACGGGATTGGAATAAAGGAGCAGGATATGGAAGATCTTTTTACAATTTTTTCTCGTGTGCCTACCAAGCAAAAACAGGAGGGAAGTGGTGTTGGTCTTGCTCATGCAGAAAAGATTGTGAAACTTCATGAAGGTTTTATATGGGTAGAATCTGAATTTGGAAAAGGGAGTACCTTTTATTTTAAAATCAAAAAATAACAAACCAAATAACCCTATATTTGAATTATCTGCGGTATTGATATTACCGTACTTTTAGGTTATATTTCCTTATGCTGCTTATTTTTACCAAACAAATTACTCCAAGAATCTCATATGTTTTTAAGCATATATGTACTCGAATTTTGGGTATTAAAATTGATTTTACAACAGAGATTGATGCTTTTTTAGCGCATAAAGGTCCAAAAGCCTCCTACGGAAAACAACCCTTAGGTAACGAACTTTTTTTTCAAAGCCATGGCCTTCTTACCCAGCAAGGAATAGAGAGTGTTGAGATTAATGTTCGAGAGTGGGAAGCAACCAAGTGTTTCTTTGCCGTTAGTGATAAAAGCGCTATACCCTTTGATATATTTGCAGCTGCTTTTTACTTATTAAGCAGGTATGAAGAATATTTACCACATGTAAAGGATCATTTAGGAAGGTTTTCTGCACAAGAGAGTTTGGGTTTTAAATACAACTTTTTAGAAAGCCCAGTAATAGACATTTGGGCTTATACTTTAAAGTCTTTGCTAGAACAAAAATTTCCAAACATATTGTTTCCAAAAAAGCAGACAACCGTACATAGTTTAATTAACGCACAAGTTGCCTATGCTTTTTTAAATAAAGGAATTTTTAGGTCTTTAATTGGTTTTGTTTCAGACCTTTTTAGGCTGAAGCTAAAACAGTTTATTTTGCGCTTTAGGGTTGTAGTAGGCTTACAAAAAGACCCTTACAACACCTACAAGTGGATACTAGATGTTACTAAAAAAAGCAGTATGAAACTTACGGTATTTTTTTTGTTGGGAGAAGCCGTTGCATTCCACGAGACCATACATACTCAGAAACAGAAATTTAAAATGCTTATCAAATACGTTGCAGATTACAAAGAAGTAGGGCTTTTAGTTTCCCTTAGGGCATTAACAAATCCTGATTTTTTAAAATCTGAAAAAACAACGCTAGAGCAGATTATTAATAGAACGGTTCAAAGCAGTCAAAATAGCAATTTACTTTTAAGTCTTCCAGAGATTTATAGAAATTTGCTTGCTCTTGAAATAAAGAAAGATTACACAATGGTGTATGAGAATCAGCCTGGTTTTAGAGCAGGAACCTGCACCTCTTTTTTGTTTTACGATTTAGATTTTGAAATTACAACTCCGCTAAAAATTCAGCCCATTGCCTGTACCACTCAAGGCTTCTTAAAATTAAGCCCTAAGGATACGGCACTCAAAATCACTCAGATGTTTGGAAAAGTACAGCATGTTAATGGTACTTTCTCTGTATTGTTTTCAAACAAAGATTTCTCTGCAGACCCTAATAACAAACTTTGGCGTTCTCTTTTTTCTGAAACACTAATCTCATGAAACCACAAAAAATAACAGATGTTTTTTTCGATTTAGATCACACCCTTTGGGACTTTGATAAAAATTCTGCCTTAGCGCTTGAGTTCGTGTTTGAGAGATTTTCTGTCTCTGTTTCTTTGGACTCATTTTTAAAAGTATACGAGCCTATTAATTTTAATTACTGGCGAGAGTTTAGAGAGGAGCGTGTTACCAAAACCCAACTGCGTAGAGGTAGACTCATCGATAGCTTTAGTGAACTGGGTGTTGTTTATGATATGAAAACAATTGACGGTATGAGTGAGGCCTACATACAGGCGCTTCCAAATAATAATTATTTATTTGATGGTACTTTTGAATTACTTAGGTATCTACAACAAAAATATACCTTACACATTATAACTAATGGTTTTTCTAAGGTACAGTATGTTAAACTAAAAAAAAGTAAGCTTGCACCCTTTTTTGCTACAGTAACAAGCTCTGAGGAAGTTGGTGTCAAAAAACCAAATCCTTTAGTGTTTGATACGGCTCTTTCAAAAGCAGGTGTTTATGCTCAAAATAGTATTATGATTGGTGACACCTTTGATGCTGATATCCTTGGAGCAGAAGGAGTTGGGATGGACACTATTTTTTTTAATTATAGAAAAGAAACCCCAAAAGATGGCTATAAAGTTGTAGATTACTTGTTGGAGATAAAGGATTTATTGTAATATAGGTCCTTATGTAACCTAAGTTGCAGTAGGGTTTTTCATTTCTTAGTAATTTTAAACAAGTGCCCTAAAAGACTATTTAAGCAAGAAAAGCGTTTGTTTCATATACCCTAACTATTATGGATGTTAAAATCACCAAACTATTTTTCATATTCGTAAGTATGCTACTGTGCGTTTGTTGTTTTGATGATACAGATTTTGATCAAGCCAATGATGTTTTGGTAACACCAGCAATTGAACTTGATTTAATTTATTTTAATTTGGAGGCTTCCAAATTCTATGACTACACGAATAACACAGAAATTTTGGTTGTCCAGGATACCACAGATTTAGATTTTCTTGGTGGAAATGACATTGCCAATATATTAAAAGGCGCAGACTTCTTTTTTGAGTTTACAAATAGCATTCCAAGGAGTTTTAACGTTTCTTTTGATTTTTTAAACCAAGACAATGTTTCTAAGTATTTAATGCAAACTACTGTGGCCTCTGCAACCGCAGACCAGCCAGTGGTGAGTTATTTTATACAATCTTTAGATGAGCTTCAAATTAAAGAACTCACAAAGGCAAAAAAGGTTTTGGTTACAGTAACCATACCTTCTTCATCGCAAGATTTAACAGGTGTCCTAAATTTACAGTCCAAAACCACCTATTATTTGCAAATAGAACAATAACAAACAACGATGAAAAAATTTCTTTTTATTTTTTTATTCCTTGGTGTGTCTACAGTAGTATGTCAGAACAAACAAGTTCTATATAATTGGGAGGTTACCCCACAAACACTCCTGCTTAACCCAGGAAGTCTAGTTACAAGTCAATTTCATGCGGGTATTCCTTTAGCATCTGGGTTTCATATTAATGTAGGCTCCTCTGGCGTGTCTGTTTTTGATGTATTTGCTGATGACGGTATAGACATCAACACTAAAATTACCAATACAATCTCTAGGTTAAGTTCTCGAGATTTTTTTACAATAAATCAGCAACTCGATGTGTTAAATTTTGGCTGGTTATCCAAGGGTTTTGAGCCTATGTATTTCTCTGGCGGAATCTATCAAGAACTTGATGTGATTGCCTACTTTCCAAAAGACCTCGCTATTTTGGCTTGGGAGGGAAATAGAAATTATATTGGAAAAGCCTTTGATTTTAGCCATGTGAGTGCTCGTGCAGATGTATTGACTGTCTATCATTTTGGGGTAAATAAACAAGTTTCAAAAAAATTAACTGCAGGAGTGCGTTTAAAGCTATATTCTAGTATGATTAGCGTGAGTAGCACCAGAAATAAAGGTGCTTTTAAGACAACAGAAAGAGTGGGTAGTAACAATATTTATGAGCATACGGTTACAGATTTGGATATGGAGGTGAATACCTCTGGATTTATTTCACTTGATGGATTAGAGCAACCTCAAGTAAGTAAAAAACTTCTTGGTCGAGCATTACTAGGGGGTAATCTTGGAATAGGTATAGATGCTGGTATTACCTATCAGTTTGACAAACAACTTTCTTTAACTGCCTCTGTGCTTGATCTGGGCGCTATTTTTCATACTAAAGATACAGAAAGCTACAAGGCTAAAGGAGACTATACCTTAGATGGCATTGAGCTTATTTTCCCTGAATTAGAGAATGACCAATCTACCATACCCTATTATGATAATCTTGAGGATGATATCGTGCGTGAGATTCCTATTGACACACTCAATACAGGATACACACAACTTCGTCCTACTAAAATAAATGCTGGACTGCATTATGATTTTGGGAGATTTGTTGGAGACAAGGGTGGATGTAATTGTAAAAATAAGGGCACCAAACAAAAACGAGTTTCTCAGGCAGGGGTTCAGTACTTTAGCATATTTCGACCTGGTGGCCTCCAACTAGCAGGAACACTGTATTATAACAGGAGGTTAGGCAATGCCCTCTCCATTAAAACAACCTACACCATAGATAGCTACTCTGCCAAAAATATTGGCGCTGGTATGTTTTTAAATATACAAGGTGTAAATTTGTTTCTAGCAGCAGACAACCTACTGCAGATGTCTAATCTTGCCAAGGCAAATAGTGTATCTTTACAAGTGGGATTAAACTATATACTAAATTAACAATGAAACACTTTTTTTTAACCTTAGCCATTTTAATAACCTGCTTTCATTTCTCTATGGCTCAAAAGAGCTTGAGTGATTATAGTTTTGTGGTGGTTCCAGATAAATTTGAATTTTTGTCTAAAGCCAATCAATATCAATTAAATGATATGACTAAATATTATTTTGCCAAAAATGGATTTAACACCTATTATTTTAGTGAGCTACCAAGGGTAGATAATTGTGATGGATTGTGGGCAGATGTAGTATCTGTTTCTGGATTCATAAGAACAAAAATCATGGTAATTTTAAAAGACTGTAAGGGCAATGAAGTATTTCGGGGAGAAACTGGTGCTAGCAAACAAAAAGAGTATAAAAAGGCCTATCAAGATGCTTTGCGCAAAGCCTTTATAGGCTTTAAAGAGCTTGCTGTAAAACAAAAAACAGTGCTGGTAAAACCAAATCCCGCTACCACAAACCAAGATACTGCTTTAGATGTTTTTTCACCAACCCCTACAAAGGATCCTAAGGTAAGTGAGGGACCGGTCAATCAGTTCAACGGGTACACCTATAATTCTAAAGCATATCTTTTAAAGAAGGTAGATGGGGGATACAATTTGTATGATACCTCCGCTGAAGATTTAGTTTTAAAGGGCACAATTGAGTATACTAAAACTGGTTATACGGGCGTGATTTTTGACCGCAAATTCCAGTGTCATTTTCTTGAAAACAAAGACCTTGTTCTTATTGACCAAGATCAGGAACCTATTACATTAGTTTTTCAGAACTAAAACTCATATTTGTTTTTCCATAGACTTTTTAAGTAGGCTTTTAATTGATTTTCTTTTGGATTATCACCAGTTTGGTATAGTGTGGTGCCCACAATTTCTTTGGGCAAAAACTCATGAGGCACAAACGCATTCTCGTAATCATGGGCATAGGCGTAGTTGTCTCCATACCCTAATTCTTTCATGAGTTTTGTTGGTGCATTTCTAATTGAAAAGGGGACAGATAGATCTCCAGTTTGCTTAACGAGTTGTTGCGCTTTTTTGATTGCTAGATAGCTGGCGTTGCTCTTGACAGAGCTTGCAAGGTATATAACACATTGACTCAGAATAATACGAGATTCTGGAAAACCAATTGCGCTTACAGATTGAAAAGTTGCGTTGGCAAGTAAAAGAGCGTTTGGATTAGCATTTCCAATGTCCTCGCTGGCAAGAATTACCAGTCGTCTAGCAATAAAACTTATATCTTCCCCTCCTTCTATCATTCTAGCAAGCCAGTAAACAGCTGCATTTGGATCACTTCCTCGAATTGATTTAATAAAGGCTGAGACAATGTCATAATGCTGGTCTCCAGTTTTATCATACAACACCGTGTTTTTTTGCACCTTGTGTTGTACCATTTGGTTGGTGATTGCAACCTTTGGTTTATTGTTGCCATTTGCTTGAGATGTTTCAGAAAGCACCACCAATTCTAACATATTGAGTAGTTTTCTTGCATCGCCCCCAGATAGTCTTAAAATTGCCTGTGTTTCTTGCAATTCAATATCATATTGTTGTAATATTGTGTCTATGGCAATAGCTCGTTTTAGTAGATCTTCAAGATCTTTTTTGGAAAATGATTGTAAGACATATACTTGAGATCTTGAAAGCAGGGCAGGTATTACTTCAAAACTTGGATTTTCTGTGGTGGCACCAATAAGGGTCACTAACCCTTTTTCTACAGCACCCAGTAAAGAGTCTTGTTGAGATTTACTAAAACGATGAATTTCATCAATAAAGAGTATTGGGTTTTTTGTTGTGAATAAGCCCTCTGATTTTTTTGCTTTTTCAATAACCTCTCTCACTGCGGCTACTCCGCTATCAATAGCGCTTAATTTGTAAAAAGGCCTTTCTGATTGCAATGCAATAATGTTAGCTAAAGTTGTTTTTCCAATACCTGGAGGCCCCCAAAATATCATTGAGGGTATCATGCCGCTTTTTAATTGTTTTGTAAGTGCACCATTTTCACCAACAAGATGTTGCTGACTGAGGTAATCCTTGAGTGTTTTAGGACGTATTCTTTCTGCAAGTGGAATATTCATTCTATAAAGGTATGTTTTTAATTGTTGCTACTAAACTGTCAATTTATCATATCGCAACATTTGGACTTGTTTTTGTTATATTGAGGTATGACTAAATCTCAAAAACTATATTTTTCTTTAGACGTTGTGCTTTATCCACTTCTATTTGTGGTACTACTGTGGCTGGTGTTTTGGTTTGAGATACGGTTTGGTAGAGATTTCACCTCTTATGGTATACACCCGGGTAGGATTGAGGGTTTAAGAGGAATTTTATTTGGTCCTTTTATCCATGGTAATTTAAAGCATCTTTTTAACAACAGTATTCCTATGTTGGTTTTAGGGTCGGCACTGTTTTATTTTTATCGCCCTGTGCGTTGGCACGTATTGATATTGGGTTTTTTTATCACGGGTTTTATCACATGGTGTATTGGTCGCCCTGCAGATCATATAGGAGCAAGTGGTATTGTATATGTATTGGCTTCTTTTTTATTCTTTAAGGGGATTATTTCAAAGCAGTATCAACTTACGGCTCTTTCTTTTGCAGTTGTGTTTGTATATGGTAGCTTATTTTGGTATGTATTTCCAACAGACAGCCAAATCTCTTGGGAAGGACATTTATCTGGTCTTTGTGTAGGAGTATTGTTAGCATTTTTATACAAAGGCACAAACACTCTCACCAATAAAAAATATGAATGGGAAGCAGAAAATTACTCACCTGAGAATGACCCCTTTATGCAGCAATTTGATGCAGATGGAAATTTTATTGAAAACAAAGCAGTTTTAGATCAGGAGTCAGAAAATAGCACATTAAAAAAAGATGTTGACGTAATATACACCATTGTTAAACAGAAAAAAGATTAGATTTTCATTCAGATCGTTGACGTACCACTTCATATAGAAAAGCACCACATGCAACAGATACGTTCAATGAGTTGATTTCACCAAGTAATGGTAAAGAGGCTCTTTTATCTACGATTGAAAGCACAGATTTTGATACCCCAAGCCCTTCAGATCCCATAATTATTGCTGTGGGCTCATTTAATCCAAGGGTATATATGGTATTTGGTGTTTTTTCTGTGGCTGCGATAGTTGTGACACCACTTCCTTGAAGGTAATAAATGGCATCTTTGATATGATCTACCTTACAAATAGGAATATTAAATATAGCCCCTGCAGAGGTTTTTACTGTATCTCCACTCACTGGAGCCCCTCCTTTTTTCTGAATAATTACACCATGAACTCCTGTACACTCTGCTGTTCTTAAAATAGCACCAAAATTTCTAACATCACTAATTTGATCTAGAATCAAAAACAAAGGTTTTGTTTCCTTTTCTAATACGGTTTCTACCATGGTTTCTAAACCAACAAATTCTATGGGAGAACTAACTAAAATAATACCTTGATGATTGCTTCTGCATAGTTTCTCCATCTTTTCTAGAGGAACAAAAGATATTGTGGTGTTTAGCCTCTCAAGATCAGCTACAATAGCATCAATTTTAGGATTCTTCAGTCCTTTTTGGATATAGGCCTTATCTATTGTTTGATTTGCTTTTAAAGCTTCTATAACGGGATAAATTCCAAATAACAAGGTCTCTTTCTTCATAATGTAAAAGTAAAAAACCATCCTTAGAAAAGGATGGTTTTTAAATTATATTCACTAATTATTTTAATTAGGGGTTTTCGTAGCTTACCTCCCAATTAAACGCTGCTAGTAGCGTAGGTGCTGTATTTAATACATTGCTTGTTTGCCCACCGTTCCAAGAACCTGCGTTCTCAGGATCATCTCCTTCAGGATATGATCCACTTGGAGCTGTACCGTTATAGATAGCGCCGTCTACAGTTGTAACCACACCAAAGAATTCGAAAGAATCATCTTCTACAAATACAGAAGCATCTACTCCAAATAATTCAGCCATGTCTGCAGTTGTGAAACTAACATCAAATGGGAAGGTCGTTGTTGTCCCAAAAGGCAATGCCTCAGAAGGTGCTCCTTCAAAATCTCCAACTACAGTTACTTCATACAAAGCAACAGTACCATTTGGATCTTCAGTCATGGCGCTGAAAGCAGCTGTAGCTGGATCTGCACCCATGTCAAATTCTGGAGCACTTACAAACTTTACAAAACCTCCGTTAGTTAATTCTGGAAAGCGTGCTTTATCTTGGTCGTATTCACAGCTAGTAAAAGTAACTGTAGTTAAAATAGCTACAAATGCTAGAGAGAATATTTTATTTATATTTTTCATAATTAAAGTATTTAATTAAATTGGATTAGTTAATGAAACCAGCTGGATTCGTATCCCAGAATACTTGGTTATCTGCAGTAGTTTGATCCATGTTTGGATTTGTAACTACTTCATTTGAAGGATATCTATATGATCTTGGGAATGGACCTACTGGTATAATACCAGTTTGTAAAGTAGGATATCCTGTTCTTCTATACATGTTGTAAGGTTCTATACCATTACCCCAAGAGGCTAGGTACCACTCTCTTACAACGACAGCTAATTTAGCTTCGTTTCCTGAAGCAGCATCATATTCTGCAAGTACTCTAGCGATATAATCACTAATATCTGCTGAAGTTGCAGCATAATCAATTGTTTCATCATCCTCATCAGTTGTTGGTAATGAACCAGAGAAGTCTGTTACTTTATCCATACTCAAAGAGATACCAATTTCTAATAAGGCTCTTGAATCAACAGTAACTCCTAGGTCTAATCCTGCCTCTGCAAGTGCAAAGTGAGTAAAAGATGATAAGAATATTGGATTTATACCTTCACCATTTAGTGTTACAGTATTACTTGAATCCACTCTGTTGAATTGATTGTTATCAAAGGCTCCACCTGCTGGATATACACCCCATGTAGTTCTTCTTGTGTTGTCATTTGGTATACCTTCATCATCTCCGTGATCTCTTCCCCAGTATTTGTTACCAACATAGCAATAGTCATAGATATCATTTCCTTCACAAGGTAAGTTTGATCCACTTGGTGGGTCATTTCTTTGACGATAAACATAGTAACGAAGTCTTGGATCTGCGATTCCAGTTTCGATAAATGGCTCTTCTGCATCTCCTGCATTTAACAGGTCTAAAAACCCATTACTCATGTAAAATCCAGTTCCGTTAGGATAGTTTCCTTGAAATATTGGACTTCTAGATTCTGGTGTTGTAGAACTTGAATAGTTGAATTGGAAATCTTCATCATCTTCATCAATGATGTTTTCAGAGAGAAGAGCAGATATAGCTGCACCGTCACCCATATTCAAATGAGCTTTTAATTTTAAAGTATTTGCAACTGCTATCCAGTTATCTGTATCAAAGCTACCATAAAATAAATCTTGTGGTATCACTGCAGATTCCTCATTTAAAAGAGCAATAGCTGAATTTAAAGTTGCGATTTGAGCTGCATATACATCTTCACCTGGATCAAGCTCAGGTGTTGGGAATTCACCAAATTGGTTGGCCTGGCTATAAGGTACATCTCCTACAAAATCAACCAAAGTGATGTACATGTAGGCTTCAATAATTTGAGCCACAGCTACATGGTAAGGAACTCCTACTTCACTTAAAGCGTCAATTTCTTGTATAAGGTCTACATTGGCAAAGGTATTGTAGGCCTGTGACCATGCTCCATTTAATGAATTAACAGTAACCGCTCCATTGTACTGTCCAAATTGAGCAGTCATACGAGTAATTCCATTGGTTCTTGTAGTCCCAGACATAAATCCATTAAATGATAATTGAATTGAATTTAGAACAAAATTTGGGCTTGCCACATCTGCACTAATTGCATTTGGGTTGTCAAGTAGATCTAGCTCTGTTGTTTCACATCCAGTGAATAATCCCAACATAGCTGCTACGAATGTTATTTTTAGAATATTTTTCATAATATATAATTAAATTTTTAGGTTACACTAGTATAACAAGGTGGCAAATTAATTACCACCTTACTAGTACCTTTTTTTTTAAAATGTTGCTTTTATACCGAATGAGTAACGCTTAGAAGTAGGTCCAGTTTGAAATTCTAAACCTTGTCCATTTCCTGTACCAACACTCAATGCCTCTGGATCAATGTTAAATGCATCAGGAATATTGAAAGCCTGTACATATAGGTTTTGACCAGATAAAGAGAAAGAGATGTTTCCAAATGGTGTTTTCTCTAACATTTTCTTAGTAAGTGAATAGGTTATTGAAGCTTCTCTCAAACGTAAGTGAGATGCATCATAGATACCTTGTCCAGATGGATCAACTAGGTTGATAAAGTAAAGGTCATTAGCTCCAATTTGAATGGTGTTTTCAATTGGCTGACCATCATCATCTAACAATAATTGACCAGTGGTAGGGTTAGCTAGTAAACCTGGTACAATATATGTTCCTTCTCTGTTGTCTACATTTACTGTTGTTACACCACGACGGTAGAACTGAGATGCAGTTTGAGAATAGATATCCCCTCCATGGGTATACTCTAACTGAGCAGATAATGATAATTGCTTGTATGTTAAAGTATTAATGGTTGTAAATGTCCAGTCAGCGTTTGGATCACCAATTGTTTCAATATCTCTACCCAAATCACCTTCTGAGTCAAGAATTTGACCCGTACCTGGGTTAATTAGTAGAGCTCCATTAACACCCGTACCGTAAGGATTATCTTCTGTGATGTTTGATTCTGCATATCTTGCAGCATAACCACCTTTGATTACCCCTAAAGGTTCACCTTCAGAAGCATAGTTTCCTAGGTTGGAGAATCCAGCATAAGCAAACGCTTCAACACCACCAAGGTCAATAACCGTGTTTTCTGAAGCACTAAAGTTGTTACGCACATCCCAAGTGAAGTTATCACTCTTGATAAGTGTAAAGTCTAATCCTAATTCTACACCTTCTATTTCCGTTTCTGCAATGTTGTCAGAGGTGAAAGTTGCTCCTGTAGAAGGAGAAATTGGTCTACTTACAATTTGGTCTTGAATAGATCTTCTAAAGACAGTTGCTTCAAAGCTAACTCTCTTTTTGAATAAATCTGCATCTAAACCAAGCTCAAATTCTTTTTGAAGTTCTGGTTTAAGGTTAACGTTTCCTAAGAAAGAAGATAACCCGTTTGTAGTAACTGCGTTTCCGTCTGTATCAATTATAGCAGAGGCCGTAGAGTTGAATCCTGTTCTTGTAGAGTATACTCCTGGGAATCTTGCAGATGTACCGTAACCTGCACGGAACTTCATATAGTTTAATGCATCAGATGATCCACCCTCCATAGATGTTGGAACAAATGATAGAGAAGCACCAGGGTAGAATAATGAATTATTTTCTGCCTCTAGTGTTGAAGCCCAGTCATTACGTCCAGATAATGTTAAGAATAAATATCCTCCGTAATCAAAAGCAGCTTCACCGTATGCACCTAATATGTTTTGTTGTGCTTGGAATGTTAAACTTCCTGCAACGGGATCATTAATTGTTTGATCAATAAAGTTGTCATGATCAAAGAAACCAAATACTACTTGGTTTTGACTAGACTGTCCAAATTGCTCATAGGTATCACGTCTTGCGTTGAAACCTAGTTGTGTAGTTAAACTGAAATCATCAGCAAGCTCAATGTTATTAAAACTAAAGTTTAAGTTATGGTCAAAAATAAAGTTTGTACCACTTGTAGTTCTTAAATAACCGGTTGTATATGGCGCTGTAACACTACCACGAGCCGCTTTGAATTCTTGCGTTTCGTTATATGTATCCAAACCAAAACGGTAAGAAACGTTAGTGTTGTCAGAAATTTCATAAGAAGCTCCTAACTTACCGTAAAAACGATTTGTTTTTTGCTCACTACCAGCATAGTTTGATAACCATCTTGGGTTTTCTTGATCTGTTCTGTAGTAAACACTTGATCCATCATTTGGATTTTCGTAAGGAATGTTATTTAAATCCAAGTTTCTTGGTATAAATAATGTTCTTGTGAAAATAGATAGAGCTCCACCAGCGTTATTTGCTGCAATTGGAGGAGTATTTACTCTGGTGCTACTAAAGTTAGCAGTTCCATTAAATGAGAATTTATTAGAAAGTTTTGTAGAACCACCTAGTCCAATATTGTAACGAGTTAAACCGTTGTTTCTGATGTAACCGTCTTCTGTTGTGTAACCAAAGTTTAGGTTGTAACGAGTGTTACCATCATTTCCAGGAGATCCTGCAACGTTTACAGACATAGACTGACCCAGTCCAGTTCTAAAGAAATCTTTTACATTATTTTCTGCTGCTACATAAGGAATTTTTAATCCGTCATATTCTGGGAATAAATTTCCAAATCCTGCATATGGGTGAGAAATCTCAAGACCTGCGTCAAAACGAGCTCCCCAGTTTCCAACAAATCCAGAGTTGATATTATTATCAGATCCTTGACCGTACTCATTTTGGTAGTCTGCAAGGTTAGAGATTTCTGTTTGGTATACAGATGAGTTAACAGTTACCTCAAATTTTTTGTTTAGGTCTTTGTTAGATCCGTTTTTAGTTGTGATAAGTACCACACCGTTTCTACCCTGTTGTCCGTAAAGTACAGAGGCACTCAAACCTTTCAAGATTTGAACACTTTCAACGTTGTTTGGATCTAAATCCAAGAAACGACTACTTGTAACTGTGTTACCACCAGCAAAACCTGTTTGTTGGTTTGTACCAGAGTCAAAAGGGACACCATCAACAATAAACAATGGTTGGTTAGACCCGTTAATAGAACTTCTACCACGGATAACAAAGTTTGTTCCAGATCCTGTCGCTCCACTGTTACCAACAATCTGAACACCGGCAACTTTACCATTTAAAGATCTAACTACGTCAGATTCTGGTTTGTTTTCGATTTCATCAGCTTGAAGTGTGGTTACTGCATACCCTAGAGATTTTCTCTCTTTGGTTGCACCACCATAGCCAGTTAATACTACGGCATCTAGCGTTTCACCTTGAGCCATTGTTACGTTCATCATGCTTGATGATGCTGTGACAAGTTTCTCTTGTGAGTCAAACCCTACATACGAATACACAAGTGTTTGTCCAACCTCTGTAGCGATGGAATAGTTTCCATCAAAATCAGATTGTGTACCGTTAGTTGTACCTTTTACAATAATATTTACTCCTGGTAATGGTAAGGCTGAATCATCAGTTACTGTACCGGAGATTGTTTTTTCCTGTGCAAATGATATTTGCACTACTAACGCTAGAAATAGCGTTAAAATTCCACTAAACTTTGTTTTCATTTTTATATTTATTTGAATTAGCCAACTTCAAAAATCTAAATAAAAACTTAATTACACAACTATTTAAACTTAAATTTTGCTTTTTTATGGATGCCTCTAATTGTTTTGTATGAATAAACCTTAAAATTGGGAAGCTATACTTAGGTGTATTTTCGAATTTGAAAATTTAAATGCTTGACCATCAATGTTTCCGTTGGCCACCACAAATTTTAAAAGTCCTGCCTTGGTAATCATTCCAAATCCCAAACCAGCGCTGTATAGTTTTTCATTTTGATTGAGTATTTCATTTTCAAAATAGCCTATATCAATAATAGAGTGCAGATAAGTTTGTTGATTTAATAAATATCGGTATTCTGTGTTTACTATACATAACAAAGAAGCGTCAATACTGTTTTCTGCAAATCCTCGCATGTTATTGATACCCCCAAACCTAAAGAGTTCATTAGTGAGGTAGGTGTCGCTTGCTATTAATTGGGTGGTATTTTTGAGAAAGAGGGCTGTTTTTTGATTTATAATAAAGGTATGGTGCATTGCGTTTGACACACTAAACTGTCTGGTGTTGTCTGTATTTGTTTTTCTGCTGCCTAGCCCTAATTGCAAATCAAAAAGAGTCTTAACAGGAAAAAGAGTGCTGTTTTGCAATTTCATAATAGCTACTCCAGCTCTTAGGGAGTTTGTCTTGAAGTCTTGAATGTTCTGCGGGTTTGGGTTGTCAGTTAAAAGCTCATTAGAGGTTTTTGAATTAAAACCAATAAATGCTTTGCAAGCAGGTGATACTTGGTATGAAGTGTTTATTTGTTGGGAGGCCGATGAGAATGTGCTGTCTCTTCTAAATATGTTGAGTTCTGCCTGTATGCCAATAGGCGATTTAAAAACGTAGGGCAGTTGTGTTTTTAGAGTTAGGTTTTCCTGATTGTTACCATCTGCCTTGTATTTTATGACAAACTGTTCTCCGTAATTCAAGTTGTTGTTTAAAACAAGATCTATATATCCATTAAAGATTAAATTTTGTGTTTGTTCATCTGTAGAAAAACCAATGATACCATCAAAGGTGTTAAAGTTTTGTTTCTCTAAGTATAAATAAAGTGTTGTTTTTTCTTTTTCAAACAATGCTTGAGGAGGCTTGATACTATTTGCAAACCCAAGGCTATTTAGGGCATTGTTTTTTTTTACTATTTGAGTGTTGTCAAATGCAATTCCCTTTTTAATTCCAGCAAAGTACGTTACAAATGATTTTGGGAATTTTTGATATCCTTTTATTGCAATAGAATCGATGGTTCTTTTTGATCTAGCAGATGTATGTAGTAAGGCCACCAATGTGCTGTCTTGCCTAACAAGGTTTGTTAGTTTTAGTTTGCCAAATGTATTTCCATTTTTTGTTTGTAGTCTATTTAAGTTCTCTAAGATACTTTTACTTTGCTGTATGGGTATGGTCAAATAATTTCCATTGATATTTTCTGAAAATTGTGCAAGGTCATCCTCTGTGAAGGTAGTGTTGCTGAAATCTATTTTTAGTTGGGTATATTTTTTACCCAAAAAAAAGTGTGCTGCTGCTGCAGAGTCTGACACCCTCTTAAGGCTATTGAGCTTATTTTCAAGGTACCCAAGGGTTTCTAATTTTGATGAAATTCTTTCTACCTCCTGGGAAACACTTTTAAAATCTTTGTGTTTATCTGATACTCCCAATCCGTCCTTACTGGATTTTGATAGGCTAGTCTGATAGGTAACAGTTAGGGTTATCTCTTGGCTGTTTGCTAAATAGAAAAAACCAGCATATATATTAAGGTAGAAAAATATGTAACAAATTTGTCTCAAATAGTGTGCTTTTTATTCTGTAATAGTAACGATTGCTTTTGGTTTTTAATATCTGAAAGCAGAAATATTAAAAATCCTTAAATTTTAATTCCCTAAGGTTTGAAATTTCAAATTATTATTATATTTTTGCACGCCCTAATTATGGGGAAATATTAAATAACAACAAAGTATAACAAGGAATTTTATGCCAACTATTTCACAATTAGTACGAAAAGGAAGGACCAAAATAACCAAGAAGTCAAAATCGGCTGCCTTAGATTCTTGTCCGCAACGCCGCGGAGTATGTACTCGTGTTTACACAACTACACCAAAAAAACCAAACTCAGCAATGCGTAAAGTTGCTCGTGTTCGTTTAACAAATGGTAAGGAAGTAAACGCATACATCGGTGGTGAAGGACACAATCTACAAGAACACTCGATAGTATTGGTTAGAGGTGGAAGGGTGAAAGATTTGCCTGGTGTTAGATATCATATCGTTCGTGGAGCTTTAGACACCGCTGGTGTTGACGGCAGAACGCAACGTAGATCTAAATACGGAGCAAAACGCCCTAAGAAGTAATTTTATTTTTTTAAAACGAAGACATGAGAAAAAGAGCAGCCAAAAAAAGACCGCTTTTACCAGACCCAAGATTTAACGACCAGCTTGTTACACGTTTTGTGAACAACCTGATGTGGGACGGTAAGAAATCGGTGGCATTCAAAGTTTTCTATGATGCAATAGACATTGTAGAACAAAAGAAAACAGACGAGGAAAAAACAGGTGTAGAGATTTGGAAGGACGCCCTTTCAAATGTTATGCCTCACGTAGAAGTTAGAAGCCGTAGAGTCGGTGGTGCAACCTACCAAATACCCAACCAAATTCGTGCAGATCGTAAAATATCTACTGCAATGAAGTGGTTAATAGGCTATGCTAGAAAGCGTAACGAAAAATCTATGGCACAAAAATTAGCTGCTGAAATTCTTGCAGCAGCAAAAGAAGAAGGGGCAGCGGTTAAAAAGCGTGTTGATACCCACAAAATGGCCGAAGCAAACAAAGCATTCTCTCACTTTAGATTCTAATAGCAATGGCAAGAGATTTAAAATACACAAGAAACATTGGAATTGCTGCTCATATTGATGCTGGTAAGACTACCACCACTGAGCGTGTTTTATATTACACAGGAGTATCACACAAAATTGGAGAAGTACACGATGGTGCTGCAACCATGGACTGGATGGCTCAAGAACAAGAGCGAGGTATCACAATTACCTCTGCTGCAACCACCTGTGAGTGGAAATTTCCAATTGAAAACGGAGAAGCAACACCTGAAACAAAAGGATATCATTTTAATATTATTGACACCCCTGGTCACGTAGATTTTACCGTAGAGGTAAATAGATCACTACGTGTATTGGATGGACTGGTTTTCTTGTTTAGTGCAGTTGATGGTGTAGAGCCTCAATCTGAGACTAACTGGAGACTGGCAGATAACTATAAGGTTCCAAGAATTGGTTTTGTTAACAAAATGGACCGTCAAGGATCAGACTTTTTAGGAGTGTGCCAACAAGTGAAAGACATGTTAAAGTCTAACGCTGTGCCGATTGTTCTAAACATTGGTGATGAAGAAGACTTCAAAGGAGTGATTGATTTGGTAAAAAACCGTGCCATTGTTTGGCATGAAAAAACTCAAGGTGCAACATTTGATATTGTTGACATTCCTGAGGATATGAAAGAAGAAGCTCGCAAGTACCGTGCACTACTAATTGAAGAAGTTGCAAGTTATGATGAGAATCTTTTAGAAAAATTCATGGAAGATGAAGATTCTATTACAGAACAAGAGGTACACGATGCCCTTAGAGCTGCTGTAATGGATATGGCCATTATTCCTATGGTTTGTGGTTCTGCATTCAAAAACAAAGGCGTACAGTTTTTATTAGATGCTGTATGTCGTTACCTGCCTTCTCCTGTTGATAAGGAAGGAATTGTTGGAATGAATCCAGACACAAACAAAGAAGAACTAAGAAAGCCTAGTGTGCAAGAACCTTTTGCTGCACTAGCATTTAAGATTGCTACAGACCCATTTGTAGGTCGTTTGGCATTCTTTAGAGCGTATTCTGGTCGTTTAGACGCAGGTTCTTATGTACTTAACAATCGCTCTGGTAAAAAAGAACGTATTTCTCGTATTTACCAAATGCACGCCAACAAACAAAATGCAATTGATTTTATAGAAGCTGGAGATATTGGTGCTGCTGTTGGGTTTAAATCTATCAAAACAGGAGATACCTTAACTGCAGAGAAACATCCAATTATCCTAGAATCTATGGACTTCCCTGATCCCGTTATTGGTATTGCGGTAGAACCAAAAACTAAGGCAGATGTTGATAAATTAGGTATTGGTCTAGCCAAACTTGCTGAAGAAGATCCAACCTTTACGGTTCGTTCAGACGAAGCCTCAGGACAGACCATTATATCTGGAATGGGTGAGTTACACTTAGACGTGATTGTTGACCGTTTAAAGCGTGAGTTCAAAGTTGAAGTTAACCAAGGACAACCACAAGTAGAGTACAAAGAAGCTATAACAAGACCCGCTGAGCACAGAGAAGTTTACAAAAAGCAATCTGGTGGTCGTGGTAAGTTTGCAGATATTGTCTTTACAATCGAACCTGCAGATGAAGGGGTAGTAGGGTTACAGTTTGAATCTGTTATCAAGGGTGGTAACGTTCCTAAAGAATTTATTCCATCGATAGAAAAAGGTTTCAAGATGGCTATGGTAAATGGTCCATTGGCAGGATATGAGGTAGATTCAATGAAAGTTACCCTTCGTGATGGTTCTTACCATGATGTGGATTCAGATCAGTTATCTTTTGAGTTAGCTGCTAAACTTGGATTTAAAAACTCTGCGAAAGCTGCCAAGGCAGTTATTATGGAACCAATTATGAAACTTGAGGTGATTACACCTGAAGAAAACATGGGGGACATCGTAGGAGATTTAAACAGAAGAAGAGGTCAGGTAAGTGATATGGGAGACCGTGCAGGTGCCAAGACTGTTAAAGCAACAGTGCCACTTTCTGAAATGTTTGGGTACGTAACAACACTCAGAACATTATCTTCAGGTCGTGCAACATCAACAATGGAATTTTCACACTATGCAGAAACTCCTTCTAGTATTTCAGAGGAAGTAATTACTGCAGCAAGAGGAACTAACGCTTAATATTTCAGCAATGAGTCAAAAAATAAGAATTAAATTAAAGTCATACGATCATAATTTAGTAGACAAATCTGCTGAAAAAATCGTTAAGACCGTAAAGTCAACAGGTGCTGTAGTAACTGGGCCAATTCCATTGCCAACACACAAGAAGATTTTTACAGTGCTACGTTCACCACACGTAAACAAGAAGAGTAGAGAACAGTTCCAATTAAGTTCTTACAAGAGATTATTGGACATCTATAGTTCTTCTTCTAAGACAATTGACGCTCTAATGAAATTAGAGTTGCCAAGTGGTGTGGAGGTAGAGATCAAGGTATAAGTAAGTGCCTACCTTGGTAGGTATCTCATTATCATAAAGCTTCTGTTTTTTACAGAAGATAAACATGTCCTTAGCTGCGTGCGAAGGAAAAACGGTAAACAAAGTAATATTCGGGGTCGAATTTATTTTGACCCCGTTTTATTTTAAAATAGGAAAACTGTTGCATGAGCAACGAATTTTAATAATTAATAAATAATAAATTATGTCTGGGTTAATTGGAAAAAAGATAGGGATGACCAGCATCTTTGACGAGAACGGTAAGAATATGCCGTGTACTGTTATAGAATGTGGGCCCTGTGTTGTTACCCAAGTCAGAACTATGGATGTTGATGGTTATAATGCTATTCAACTTGGTTTCGATGACAAGAAGACTGCCTCAAAAGCTGCCCAAGGGCACTTTAAAAAAGCAGGAACCGTTGCAAAACGAAAAGTCGCCGAATTTAAAGGTTTTGATGAGGAAGTTAAATTAGGTGATACAATCACTGTAGAACATTTTGCTGAAGGAGAGTTTGTCGATGTGGCAGCCACTTCTAAAGGAAAAGGTTTTCAAGGTGTTGTAAAACGTCACGGTTTTGCTGGTGTAGGTCAAGCTACTCACGGTCAGCATAACCGATTAAGAGCGCCAGGTTCTATTGGTGCAGCATCCTATCCCGCTAGAGTATTCAAGGGGATGAAGATGGCTGGACAAATGGGGAACGAAAAGGTGAAAGTTCAAAATTTAAGAGTTTTAAAAGTAGTTGCTGATAAGAACTTACTTGTTGTCAAAGGATGTATTCCTGGGCATAAAAACGCTTATGTAACCATTGAGAAATAATGAAGGTAGCTGTAATAGATAGTAAAGGAAAAGACACAGGTAGAAAGGTTGAACTTTCTAAAGAAGTGTTTGGTATAGAGCCTAACAATCACGCTGTATATCTTGATGTAAAGCAGTACTTGGCAAACCAACGTCAGGGAACGCATAAATCAAAAGAACGTGCAGAGATTTCAGGATCTACAAGAAAGATAAAAAAACAAAAAGGAACTGGTACTGCCCGTGCGGGAAGTATCAAATCTGGTGTTTTTAGAGGCGGTGGTCGTATGTTTGGTCCCAGACCAAGAAACTACTCGTTTAAATTAAATAAGAACCTAAAGCGTTTAGCCCGTAAATCTGCCCTCACAATGAAGGCAAATGACAAGGCAATCGTCGTGTTAGAAGACTTAAAATTTGACACTCCCAAAACAAAAGATTTTACTGCTGTATTAAAGACTTTAGGTCTTGAGGGCAAAAAATCTCTCTTTGTGTTGGGTGAACCAAATAATAATGTATATTTGTCTTCGCGAAATTTGGAAGGTACTGAGGTTGTAAATAACTCAGAATTAAGTACTTACAAAATTTTAAATGCAAATAGTGTCATACTATTTGAAGGTTCATTGGAAGGAATTGAGTCAAACTTAAGTAAATAGAAACAAGATGAGTATCTTAATAAAACCTATAATTACGGAAAAAGCTACAGCCGATGCGGAATTAAATAACCGTTACGGATTTATAGTAAATCCAAAGGCCAACAAGGTAGAAATCAAAAAAGCAGTTGAAGCTGCTTATGAAGTTTCTGTTCTTAAAGTTCGCACATTAAATGTCCGCCCTAATAGATCTACACGTTTTACAAAAACGGGAGTTCAAACTGGTAAAACAAATGCACTTAAAAAAGCAATTGTACAGGTGGCGGAAGGTGATACAATAGATTTTTACGGAGGAGTTGAATAAATTCTTCATTTAAAACAAAGACAAAGATGTCAGTAAGAAAATTAAAACCAATCACCCCAGGGCAGCGTTTTAGAGTTGTAAATGGATTTGACGCCATTACAACTGATAAGCCGGAGAAAAGTTTATTAGCTCCGAACAAAAGGTCTGGTGGTAGAAACAGTCAAGGAAAAATGACCATGCGCTACATTGGTGGTGGTCATAAAAAGAAATACAGAATAATCGATTTTAAGCGTGAAAAGGCAGGAGTTCCTGCTACTGTCGCTTCTATCGAATATGATCCAAACCGTACAGCATTTATCGCTTTATTAAACTATCAAGATGGTGAGAAGCGATATGTAATTGCTCAAAACGGTCTTCAAGTTGGTCAAAACATCGTCTCAGGCGATTCAGTAGCTCCAGAAATTGGAAATGCTATGGCCCTTTCATCAATTCCATTAGGTACCATTATCTCTTGTATAGAATTGCGTCCAGGACAAGGAGCTGTATTGGCTCGAAGTGCTGGTGCTTTTGCACAGTTAATGGCTCGTGATGGTAAATTTGCCACCGTTAAGTTACCTTCTGGCGAAACGCGTTTAATTCTCGCTACTTGTATGGCTACCATTGGTGCTATTTCAAATAGTGATCACCAGTTAACAGTATCTGGTAAAGCGGGACGTTCTAGATGGCAAGGTAGAAGACCACGTACAAGACCAGTTGTGATGAATCCTGTCGATCACCCAATGGGTGGTGGTGAAGGTAAGTCTTCTGGAGGACACCCTCGTTCTAGAAACGGTATTCCTGCCAAAGGATTTAGAACCCGTTCTAAAACAAAGCAGAGTAATAAATACATAATTGAACGTAGAAAGAAATAAGTTATGGCAAGATCGTTAAAAAAAGGACCGTACGTTCACTACAAGTTAGATAAGAAAGTACAAAACAATGTGGAGTCAAACAAAAAGACAGTGATCAAAACTTGGTCAAGAGCTTCAATGATTACTCCAGATTTTGTAGGACAAACCATCGCAGTACACAACGGGCGTCAATTTGTGCCAGTGTATGTTACTGAAAACATGGTAGGACATAAACTAGGAGAATTTTCACCAACAAGATCATTCCGTGGTCACGCAGGTGCAAAAAATAAAGGTAAAAAATAATAGGCCATGGGAGTTCGTAAAAGAGAAAGAGCAGAACAGATTAAAGAAGCTAAAAAGACTCAGTACTTTGCTAAGCTTAATAACTGTCCTACATCACCAAGAAAAATGCGTTTAATGGCGGATTTAGTTAGAGGTGAAAAGATTGATAAAGCGCTAAACTTATTAAAGTTTAGTTCAAAAGAAGCATCAAGACGTTTAGAGAAATTATTGTTATCTGCAATTGCAAATTGGCAAGCTAAAAACGAAGAAGCGTCTATAGAAGATGCAGATCTTTTTATAAAGGAAATTCGTGTTGACGGAGGAACTATGCTAAAAAGATTACGTCCTGCACCACAGGGTCGTGCACACAGAATAAGAAAACGCTCAAACCATGTTACATTGGTATTAGGAGCTAACGATAACACACAAAGCTAAATTATAAATGGGACAGAAGACAAATCCAATCGGCAACCGCTTAGGAATCATCAGAGGATGGGAATCTAACTGGTATGGTGGCAACGACTACGGTGATAGATTAGCCGAAGACGATAAGATTAGAAAGTATATTCATGCTCGTTTGAGTAAAGCAAGTGTGTCTAGGGTAATCATTGAGCGAACGCTTAAACTTGTAACCGTTACTATCACTACAGCCAGACCTGGTATTATTATCGGTAAAGGAGGTCAAGAGGTAGACAAGTTAAAAGAAGAGCTTAAGAAAATTACCGGTAAAGAAGTACAGATCAACATCCATGAAATCAAAAGACCTGAGTTGGATGCATTTTTGGTAGGTGCCAGTGTTGCCAGACAAATTGAGAACAGAATCTCATATCGTCGTGCAATTAAAATGGCAATCGCTGCAGCAATGCGTTTAAATGCAGAAGGAATCAAGATTCAGATATCAGGACGTTTAAATGGTGCTGAGATGGCGCGTAGTGAGTCTTACAAAGACGGTCGTATTCCTTTATCAACATTTAGAGCCGATATTGACTATGCTTTAGTTGAGGCGCACACTACCTATGGTAGATTGGGTGTTAAAGTATGGATCATGAAAGGTGAAGTATATGGTAAAAGAGAGCTTTCTCCTCTTGTTGGTTTATCTAAGGGTAATCAAAAAGGTGGAAAAGGTGGAAATCAAGGAAGAGGTGGTAATAAGCCACGTCGTAGAAAGTAATTTTTTAAAGTAAAAGAAAAAATGTTACAACCTAAAAGAACCAAATTCCGTAAGCAACAGAAAGGACGTATGAAGGGTAATGCTGGACGCGGAAACCAACTTTCTTATGGAACGTTTGGAATAAAATCTTTAGATTCAAATTTCCTGACAGCTCGACAAATAGAAGCAGCTCGTATTGCAGCAACACGTTATATGAAAAGAGAAGGATCTATGTGGATCATGATCTTTCCAGACAAACCAATTACCAAAAAGCCTTTAGAGGTTCGTATGGGTAAAGGAAAAGGTGGAGTAGAATATTGGGCAGCAGTTGTTAAGCCAGGTAGAATTTTATTTGAAGTATCTGGAGTACCAATGGAAACAGCAAAAGAAGCATTACGTCTTGCGGCGCAAAAGCTTCCAGTGAAAACAAAGTTTGTCATATCTAGAGATTTTCAAGCATAATTTTTGAAACTGTATTATGAAACAATCACAGATAAACGAAGCATCAACAGCAGACTTGCAAGATAAACTTGCAGAAGCTAAAAAAGTGTATTCAGATTTTAAAATGGCTCATACCATTTCACCGTTAGAAAATCCAATTTTACTGCGCACCCACAGGAGAACAGTAGCTAGAATTGCGACAGAACTAACCAAAAGAGAAGTACAATAAGTACCAAGCTGAAAGATGGAAGAATTAAAAAGAAATTTAAGAAAAGAACGTGTTGGTGTAGTTACCAGTAGCAAGATGGATAAGTCTATTGTTGTTGCTGAAGTAAAAAAAGTGAAACACCCTATGTATGGAAAATTCGTTTTAAAAACGAAAAAATACGTAGCACATGACGAGACAAATAACTGCAACGAAGGTGATACTGTAAAGATCATGGAAACAAGACCTATGAGTAAAACCAAATGTTGGAGATTAGTAGAAATCATTGAAAGAGCGAAGTAAGATATGTTACAACAAGAATCAAGACTTAAGGTCGCAGACAATACTGGTGCTAAAGAGGTGTTAACCATCAGAGTGCTAGGTGGAACTAAAAGAAGGTATGCTTCTATTGGTGACAAGATAGTAGTAACTGTAAAAGATGCAACTCCAAACGGTAGCGTAAAAAAAGGAACAGTTTCAACAGCTGTTGTGGTACGTACTAAAAAAGAGGTAAGAAGAGCAGATGGATCATATATCCGCTTTGATGACAATGCTTGTGTATTATTAAACCCACAAGGTGAGATGAGAGGTACACGTGTATTTGGACCAGTTGCAAGAGAACTTCGTGATAGACAATTCATGAAAATAGTATCATTGGCACCAGAGGTGCTTTAATACGAAAATTAAAATGACAAAGCTTAAATTAAAATCTGGAGACAATGTAGTAGTTACTGCTGGAGACCATAAAGGATCTGAGGGTAAAATATTACGTGTATTTCTTGAAAAAAACAAAGCAATTGTAGAGGGCGTTAATATGGTAAAGAAACACGAGAAGCCAAGTGCGGCAAATCCTCAAGGTGGAATTACAGAAAAAGAAGCCCTTATACATATTTCAAACCTTTCACTTGTGGATCCTAAAACAGGAACAGGTACACGTGTAGGGTATAAAATGGAAAATGGTACTAAAGTACGTTTTTCTAAAAAATCGAATCAAGTATTATAGTTATGGGATATATACCAAGACTTAAAGAAGAATATAAGAGCAGAATAATTGGTGCTCTTAAGGAAGAATTTGGTTACACAAATGTAATGCAGGTACCAAAACTAGAGCGTATAGTTGTCTCTCGTGGTGTTGGAGCTGCTGTAGCTGATAAAAAACTGATTGACTATTCTGTAGAGGAGTTGACAAACATCACTGGCCAAAGAGCTGTTGCTACCATTTCTAAAAAGGATGTTGCAACATTTAAACTCAGAAAAGGCATGCCAATTGGTGCTATGGTTACCCTAAGAGGTGAGCGTATGTTCGAGTTTTTGGACAGATTAGTAACTTCATCCCTACCAAGGGTGCGTGATTTCAATGGTATCAAAGCCACTGGTTTTGATGGAAGAGGAAACTATTCATTGGGTGTAACCGAACAAATCATATTTCCAGAGATCGATATCGATAAGGTGAAAAAGATTGAAGGTTTAAATATCACTTTTGTGACCACCGCTGGTACAGATAAAGAAGCAAAATCATTATTAACAGAACTAGGTTTACCTTTTAAAAAGAACTAAGATGGCTAAAGAATCAATGAAAGCCCGTGAGGTTAAAAGAGCGAAAACGGTTGCTAAATATGCTGAAAAACGTAAAGCTTTGAAAGAAGCTGGAGATTATGAAGCATTACAAAAATTACCAAAAAACGCTTCTCCCATACGTATGCACAACAGATGTAAACTAACAGGAAGACCAAAAGGATATATGAGAACATTTGGACTATCACGTGTAACATTCCGTGAGCTGGCCAATAAGGGACTGATACCAGGTGTAAGAAAAGCATCTTGGTAAACCAAGTTTTAGTTCACAAAACAGGATTATAAATTGGTGAAAGGTTTTGAGATAATCGTATTTCAGAAAACCATTACCGCAACTTAATATAAATGAATACAGATGTAATCGCAGATTACCTAACAAGAGTTAGAAATGCAGTAAATGCAGGTCACCGTGTTGTAGAAATACCGGCGTCTAATCTAAAAAAAGAAATTACAAAAATTCTTTTTGACCAAGGATTTGTGTTGAGCTATAAATTTGAAGACGATAAAGGGCCTCAGGGAACTATTAAAATCGCTCTAAAGTATGACAAGCTCACTAAAGATCCAGTAATCAAAAAGATTCAAAGAATTAGTAAACCAGGTTTACGTAAGTACGCAAACTCTAAAGAGATGCCACGTATTTTGAATGGCTTGGGAATTGCCATTGTCTCTACTTCTGCGGGAGTAATGACAGGGAAACAAGCTAAAGCTCAAAATGTAGGTGGCGAAGTATTGTGTTACGTATATTAATCATTAAAGACAAAAAAAATGTCAAGAATAGGTAAAAACCCGGTAGCAATTCCAGCAGGTGTTACAGTTGATGTTACAGAAAACATAGTGACTGTTAAAGGAAAATTAGGAGAGTTGTCTCAAGAGTACTCTGATGTTACAATCAACGTAGAGGGCGATCAAGTTCTGGTCACACGTTCTACAGATCATAAAGATCACAGAGCAAAGCATGGTTTGTATAGAGCTTTGATCTTTAATATGATTGAAGGTGTATCAAAAGGCTGGTCTAAAGAATTAGAATTGGTTGGTGTTGGTTACAGAGCCAGCAACCAAGGACAGAAACTAGACTTGGCTTTAGGATTTTCTCATAACATTGTATTGAACATTGCTCCAGAGGTAAAGGTTGAGACAGTTTCAGAGAAAGGGAAAAATCCAATTGTTAAATTAGTATCTCATGACAAACAATTAGTAGGTCAGGTTGCTGCGAAAATCCGAGGATTCCGTAAGCCAGAGCCATACAAAGGAAAAGGAGTGAGATTTGTTGGAGAACAAATAAGAAGAAAAGCAGGTAAATCTGCATAAGCAATAAGAACGTTATGAAATTATCAAAACAAGACAGAAGACAGCGTTTACGTTTTAGAATACGTAAAACTGTAACAGGAACTGTTCAACGTCCGCGCTTGGCAGTTTTCCGAAGCAATAAAGAAATTTATGCTCAATTGATCGATGATGAGAGTGGTAAAACAATCACCTCGGCATCATCAAGAGACAAAGATCTAGATGCTTCTAAGGCAAATAAAGTTGAAGCAGCAAAGTTGGTAGGTAAAGCAATCGCAGAGAAAGCAGTAAAAGCAGGTGTTGACACCATTTCTTTTGATAGAGGAGGTTACTTATATCACGGAAGAGTTAAATCATTAGCAGAAGGTGCCCGAGAAGGTGGCTTAAAATTCTAAGTAGTATGTATCAAAATTATAAAAACGTAGAATTAGTAAAACCTAGTGGTCTTGATTTAAAAGATCGTTTGGTAGGAGTACAACGTGTAACTAAGGTTACAAAAGGTGGTAGAGCTTTTGGTTTCTCAGCAATTGTTGTAGTTGGAGATGAAAATGGTGTTGTAGGACAAGGATTGGGTAAATCTAAAGATGTTGCAAGCGCTATTGCTAAGGCCATAGAGGATGCAAAGAAAAACCTGGTTCGTATTCCATTGAACAAAGCTTCTTTACCTCACGCACAGAAAGGAAAGTATGGTGGCGCAAGAGTCAACTTATTACCTGCAGCTCCTGGTACAGG